>Ga0207773_100403_pt1 | contig 18098 bp, 15 predicted proteins | sample TtaePargueraPR_2_FD_187281 | JGI IMG/M metagenome (GOLD analysis project Ga0207773, IMG submission 187281) | Aerobic enrichment media microbial communities from Bioluminiscent Bay, La Parguera, Puerto Rico - Tt and M1 (3) (SPAdes) | ecosystem: Environmental > Aquatic > Marine > Unclassified ...
GAGCCCCGCGTCCGGCTGGCGCCCCGCCTCGGTCAGCAGGTCGCCGGCCCGCACCGAGTCCATGCGCCCCAGCGCGACGAGATCGCCGGGTCCCGCGCCCGCCGCCTTCTGGCTCTCGCCGCCCTGCAGGCGATAAAGGCCGGAGATCTTCTCGCCGCCCAGGCTGTCGCCGTCCTTCACCTGACCGCGCCAGACGCGGGAGATCGACATCCGGCCGGTGTGCGGCGCGTGGTAGGTGCGAATGACGCTGGCGGCGAAGGCCGGTCCCTCGGGAATGCCGAGGCGCGCGGCGGTGGCCGCGGGCTCCGGCGTCTCGTGGCGCAGCGCCTTCCACAGGCGCGTGATGCCATGCCCCTGCTCGGCCGAGCCCAGCAGCACCGGCACGATGAGGTCGTCGGCGAGGTCCTTCTTCAGCTGCTCGTAGATCTCGGCCGAGGCCGGCACCTTGTCCTCGAGCAGCTGCTCGAGCAGGCCGTCGTCGAAGTCCGCCAGGGATTCCAGCAGCTCGCGGCGCGCCTCTGCCTCGCGCTCCTTCACCTGCTCCGGCATCTCGACCAGGTCCGACTGGCGGTCGAGGTTGTAGTGCCAGGCGCGCTCGCTCACCAGATCGACGAAGCCGGTCACTCCGTCGCCCTCGCGGATCGGCACCTGGCGCAGCACCAGGGGGCGCTCCGACACCGACTGCAGCGCCTCGAGGAGGTCGCGCACGCGGGCGCTCGCCTTGTCCATGCGGTTCACGAAGAGGATGTGCGGGACCTGGTAGTCGTCGAGAAACTTGAAGATCGGGGCCAGGGTGAGCGTGCGCTCGGGCTCCGGCGGCGCAACGATGACGGCCACGTCGACGCCCATGAGGACGCTGCGGACGTCCTGCGCCAGCTCGATCGAGCCGGGACAGTCGATGAACGACCAGGTCTCGTCCAGGTAGGTGCAGTGCGCGAAGTTGGGTTCGGTGGTCATCTGCCGGGCGCGCGCCTCGGGGGCGGAGTCGCCGAGGGAGCTGCCCTGGGGGACGGAGCCCTTTCGATGGAGGGCGCCGGCCTGCAGCAGCAGGGCCTCGAGCAGGGTGGTCTTGCCGCTGGTGTAGGGTCCGACGAGGGCGGCGCAGCGCGCCGCCGTGGCCGATCTGGACGTCATGGTTGCCTCCCCGTTGCCCCTCGGAGCGGACCATGAGCTTCCCCATGGCGAACCTGGGGCAACTGTCCTGGTTGGTTGGGCCGGCAGCCCCTTGCCGGGGCCGAACGCCAGCCTTTGTAGGCCTATGGTTTCAAACAACGCGCCCCACTGGCAACCGAAAACCGGGGCGCGCTTTCGGACATGCAGGCGACGCAGAGCCGCTCCCCAGGATTTTCAGTGACTTCCCACGGGAGAGGCCCAATAATTGTCCGCCGCAAGATCGCAATCGACCCGGCGCCGCCTATATCGAGGGCGGCGCGGGTTTTTGCGTGCCAGGCTGAGCGGGCCGAAGCCCCCAGATCGAGGACAAGGTTATGACAGCGCGGGTATTCATCGACGGCGAGGCGGGCACCACGGGGCTGCAGATCCGGGCGCGACTGGAATCGCGCGCGGACGTGCGCCTCATCCGCCTGGGAGACGCCGAGCGCAAGGACCCGGCCGCCCGCGCCCGCGCCCTCAACGAGGCTGACCTCGCGATCCTCTGCCTGCCCGACGACGCGGCGCGCGAGGCGGTGTCCCTCATCGAGAACCCGGAGACCCGGGTGATCGACGCCAGCACGGCCTACCGCACTGACCCGGCGTGGACCTATGGCTTCCCGGAGCTGGACCCGGCGCAAGGCGCGAAGGTGAAGGCGGCCAAGCGGGTGAGCAACCCCGGCTGCTATCCGACCGGCGCCATCGCCCTCATCCGGCCGCTGGTCGCCGCCGCCCTGCTGCCGCAGGACTTCCCGGTGACGGTGAACGCCGTCTCCGGCTACTCCGGCGGCGGCAAGTCACTCATCCGCCGGTACGAGGACGCCGGCGCGCCGGACCACCTGAAGAACGCCTACCGCGCCTACGCCCTGGGCCTCGCCCACAAGCACCTGCCGGAGATGCGCGTGCACGCCGGCCTCAAGCACACGCCGCTCTTCGTGCCGGCGGTCGGCAACTACTACAAGGGCATGCTGGTGCAGGTGCCGCTGCAGCTCTGGGCGCTGCCCGGCGCGCCGAAGCCCGACGACCTGCGCCAGGCGCTGGCGGATCACTATGCCGGCCAGGACTTCCTGAGCGTGGCGCCGGCCGAGGAGTCGAAGAGCCTCGATGCGCTCGATCCCGAGGGCCTGAACGGCACCAACGACATGCGTCTCTACGTCTTCGGCAATGCCGCGGGCGACCAGGCGGTGTTGGCGGCGGTGCTCGACAACCTGGGCAAGGGCGCCTCGGGCGCGGCCGTGCAGAACATGAACCTTATGCTGGGCCTCGACCCGCAGGCCGGCCTCGCCACCCGTCTCGCCGCGTGAGCGGCAAGCGGTGACGCAAGGGCGGCGCGCCGCCGCCCTGTCGCGCTTCTTCCTTTCCGGCTTCTTCTGCCGCTTCCCGCCGGCCTTCCTGCGCTGAGCACGCCCGCGCGCGCCTGAGGCGGCGCCTCCCTTTTCTTCCCCCAGCGTTTCGACGCGGCAGCCCGCCGCGATCGTCCCCTCCTGCCTGGAGACACCATGGAGACCTATTTCGTGCTGACCGGCGCCCCCGGCAGCGGCAAGACGACGATCCTGGGGCAGCTCGCCCGGCTCGGCATCCACGTGGCCGACGAGCCGGCGCGCCAGGTGCTCGCCGAGCAGCGCTCGATCGGCGGCAGCGGCCTGCCCGAGCGCGATCCCCGCCTCTTCACCGAACTGCTGCTGTCGCGCGCGCTCCACCAGCACCGCCGGCACGCCGGCGCGCGCGGGCCCCTGCTGTTCGACCGCGGGCTGCCCGATGTCATCGGCTATGCGAGGTTGTTCGGTGTGCGCGACGAACCGGCGATGGCTGCCGCCGGGCGATACCGCTACAACCGGGCGGTCTTTATCGCGCCGGCGCGTGAGGCGATCTACCGCCGCGACGACGAGCGCCGCATGGACTTCCAGCAGGCGAAGGCCTTCGGCGAGACCATAGCCGCGGCTTACGAGGAAGCCGGCTATGTACTCGTCCCGCTGCCCGAGGACAGCGCGGACGCCTGCGCCCGCTTCATGCTGGAGCAGATCCTGCAGCGCGTGAGCGGCTGAAGCACCCGCAAAGAGAAAGGGCGGCCTCGAGAGCCGCCCCTTCCGTCACGCCAGGACTGAACTGGTCTACGCGCTCTGGCGCACCTTCTCGAGGAAGCTGCCGACCTGCTTCTGCAGGTCGGTGGCATCGCCGTTGAGGCCCTCGATGGCGGCCATGGCCTGCTGGATCGCGGTCATCGTCTGGTCGGAGGCAGTGCGCACCTCGGCAATGGTCGAGGAAACCTGCTGGGTGTCGCTCGCCGCCGACTGCACGTTGCGGCCGATCTCCTGCGTGGCGGCGTTCTGCTCCTCCACCGCCGAGGCGATGGCGGTGGTCGACTCGTTGACCTGGCCGATGACGCCGCGGATGGTGGCGATGGCCGAGACGGCCTCCGTCGTCGCCTGCTGCATGGCGTTGATCTGGTCGGAGATCTCCTCGGTCGCCTTGGTGGTCTGCGAGGCGAGAGTCTTCACCTCGTTGGCCACCACGGCGAAGCCCTTGCCGGCCTCGCCGGCTCGCGCCGCCTCAATGGTGGCATTGAGGGCCAGCAGGTTGGTCTGCTCCGCGATCTCGTTGATCAGCTTGACCACATCGCCGATCTTCTGCGCGGCGGTGTCGAGCGACTGCACGGTCTGGTTGGTCGTCTCCGCCTTCTGCACGGCGTCGGCGGCGACCTTGGCGGATTCGTTGGCGCGGCGCGCGATCTCGGCGATCGAGGCCGACATCTCCTCGGCCGCGGCGGCGACGCTGTCGACGTTGCCGCTGGCGCCCTGCGCGGCGCCGCTCACCTGGTTGCTCTTCTCGCTGGTCTGGCCCGCGAGCGTGCGCACCTGCTGCGTCGAGGCGGTGAGGTGCGAGGTGGCATCCAGCACCGAGGTGACCTTGTTGGCCACGAGCCGCTCGAACTCGTCGGCCATGCTGTTCATGGTCTCGCGCTTTTCGGCCGCCGCGCGCGCCTCCTGCTCGTGGCGCTCGCGCTCGAGCCGGCGCTTCTCCAGCGCGTTCTCCTTGAACACCTGCACGGCCCGGGCCATGTCGCCGATCTCGTCGCCCTGCGTCTGGTAGCCGACCTCGACGTCGGTCTCGTCGCGCGCCAGGCGGTTCATCACCTGGGCGAGATTCGGCAGAGGCCGCAGCAGGCGACGGAAGGCGAAGAAGGCGATCAGCGCGGTCACCAGGATCGTGATGGCGGAGGTGATCGCGAGCTTGCTGGTCAGCACCTCGAGCACGGCGTTGATGTTGGCTTTCACGACGCCGACGTAAAGAATGCCGATCACCTTGCCCTCAGGCGAGAAGATCGGCGCATAGGCGGTGTAGTAGGCCTTGCCCAGAATCACCGCTTCTCCGTAGAAGGTCACGCCCTTGGTGACGACGGGATAGACGGCGCCGTTCTGGCCGAGCTGGGTGCCCACCGCGCGGCTGCCGTCGTCTTTCTTGATGTTGGTCGTGCGGCGCCAGAAGTCCTTCGACTCCTCGTCCCACACGAAGACCGTCGCGGTCTCGCCGGTGAGGTAGCCGACGCGGTCGATCATATCGTGGTCGGTGAATTCGGGGATGCCGTCGATGACGAGGCGCTCGACCTCCAGCCCCTTCTTCGTCACCTGCAGCTGCGGAAATTTCTCGCCGAAGATGTCGGCGGCGATCCGCAGGCTGGCGGCCTGGCGGGTGACCACCTGCTGGCGGATCTCCGTCTGGATGGCGAAGACGGCAGCCGTGGCGCAGGCAGCGGCGGCAACGACGATCAGCGCGATGGTCAGCACCATCGTCTTGGTCGTCAGCTTGATGTTCCTCACGGCAGCGAAGGGCTTCATGGATCTCTCTCACTCATGTTTTTGGCCCTCGCTCGGCGCGCGCGACGGCGGTTGGCCAGCGATTTTCCGATTCTCGCATTAGCAAAGGGTAAACTTTAATGTCTGGCCAAAGCGCTTACGCGCCTTGCCGTAGTGCTTCCCTTTTCACGCCGATAGGTTGAATGGCAGTTTAGGATAGTTCTAGTTTGTGAAGTGGGCGCCACAGAGGGCCGCCACGGCAGGGTGGGCCTCCAGGCTAGGCGCCAGCCGGGCGAGCGCCGGCAGGGCCAGGGCTGGCGGGTACCACTTCAGCAGCATGAGCAGGTAGAGATCCGCCGCCCCGAAGCGCTCGCCGAACAGGAAGGGCCCGGGCTCGAGGGCCTCGCCCGCCAGGGCGAACCAAGCGTCGAGGTCGCGGGCCGCGGCCGCCTTCACCCCCGCCGCGCCGTCGGCTGCCGCCGAGAAGCGGTCGGGATAGTAGTAGCGCAGGATCGCGCCGTAGAGATTTACCGCCATGAACAGCAGCCAGCGGTCGAAGACGGCGCGCTCGCCGCTGCCGGGCGCCGGCGCCAGCCGGGCCTCGGGGAAACGGTCGACCAGGTGCAGCAGCATGGCCGCCGACTCCGTGATCGCGCGGCCGTCGGGCAGCACCAGCAGCGGCACCTGGCCCATGGGGTTCAGCCGGCGGTAGGCGGCGGCCTGATGCTCGCCGGCGTCGAGGTCGACGGCCACCCGCTCGAAGGGCACCCCGGCCAGAGCCATCACCGCCTCGGGCGCAAAGGCGCCGCTGTTGCGTGCCCAGTAGAGCTTGTACATCGCGGACTCCGCTGTTGCCGTCCGCCGCAGCCTAGCCCGGCGGCCTCCTGTCAAACCACGGACAAGCCTGCTCGAACTGCGCGGCGGCGGCGAGCAGGCGCGCCTCCTCGCCGACGGGCGCCGCGATCTGCACGCCGACGGGCAGCCCCTCGGGCGTCCAGTGCAGCGGCAGCGAGGCCGCCGGCTGGCCGGACATATTGAACATCTGGGTGAAGGTGACGTAGGGCTGGACCGCACGGTTGAAACCGTCGAAGTCGTCGGTCATCGGGTCCAGCTCGCCGAGACGCATGGGCGGCGCCGCCATGGTCGGCGTCAGCAGCAGGTCGAAGCGCTCGAAGAAGGCGGCCAGACGCTCGGCGATCAGGCGGATGCCGCGCAGGGCGCGCAGGTACTGCGCGGCCGAGACCCGGGCGCCGCGCTCGGCGAAGCGCCAGGTGACCGTCTCGACGTCGCCCTCGGTCGCGCCTTCGGGGACCAGCGGATTGCCCGGCGCCAGGGCGTCGGCGATGTTGGCGGCGACGACGGTGATCATCACCTGTCGCAGCAGGCCGTAGTCGACCTCCGGCGCCGCCTCCTCGACCGCGTGGCCGAAATCCTCCGCCAGCGAGGCGGCGCGCTCCACCGCCGCGCGGCATTCCGGATGGACGTCGACATCCTCCGGCGTGTGCGCGGTCCAGGCGATGCGCAGACGTCCCGGGTGTCGACCGGCGGCCTCGAGGAAGGGGGCCTCCGGCTTCGGCAGGCTGTAGGGGTGATGACGCGGCGGCTCGGCCATGGCATCCAGCAGCGCCGCCGAATCGCGCACGCTGCGCGTCACCGCGTGGAAGGCGGAGAGGCCGGCCCAGGCATCGCTCGTGAGATTGCGCCCGCGGCTGGGCTTCAGGCCGAAAAGTCCGCAGCAGGAGGCGGGAATGCGGATCGAGCCGCCGCCGTCCGTCGCGTGCGCCAGCGGCACCAGGCCGGCGGCCACCGCCGCCGCCGCGCCGCCGCTGGAGCCGCCGGCAGAAAACGCACCGTTCCACGGGTTGCGGGTCGCGCCGTGCCGGCGTGTCTCGGTCGACACGTTGAGGCCGAACTCCGAGGTGGCCGACTTGCCGGCCACCACCAGGCCCGCCGCCCGCCAGCCGGCGGTCATGGGATCGTCGAAGGGCGCGCGGTAGTCGGCCAGCCAGCGGCTGCCGTTGCCGCAGGGCTGCCCGCGGCGGAAGGTGTAGAGGTCCTTCAGCAGGAACGGCAGGCCGGCGAAGGGGCCCTCGAAATCGCCTGCCGCCAGCTCGGCCCGCGCCGCGTCGTAGCAGCGGTGCACCACGGCGTTCACCGCGGGGTCGCGCGCCTCGATGCGCGCGATCGTGGCTTCGAGGATTTCCAGGGGCGACACCTCGCCCCGGCGGATCAGCGCCGCCAGGGCGAGGGCATCGTGGTCGTCGAGCAGGGCGTCGAGCGGCAAGGCTGGCTCTGCCGGCTCCCTTTAATCGGTGAGCGCTTCGCAGGCCTTCTTGATGCGGGTGCAGGCTTCCTTCAGCGCCTCGGTGGAGGTCGCGTAGGAGACGCGGAAGTGCGGCGACAGGCCAAAGGCCTCGCCGTGCACCGCGGCGACGCCGACGGACTCGAGGAGGTAGGTGACGAAGTCCTCGTCGGTCTCGATGGTCTTGCCGTCGGGCGTCTTCTTGCCGATGCAGCCGGCGCAGGAGGGATAGACGTAGAAGGCCCCCTCCGGCCGATGGCAGTGGATGCCCGGGCAGTCGTTCAGCATGTCGACCACCATGTCGCGGCGTTTGCGGAAAGCCTCGGCACGCTCCGGAATGAAGGCCTGGGTGCCGTTCAGCGCCTCGATGGCGGCGGCCTGGCTGATCGACGAGGGGTTGGAGGTCGACTGCGACTGCACCTTCGCCATCGCCTTGATCAGCGCCTGCGGGCCGGCGGCATAGCCGATGCGCCAGCCGGTCATCGCGTAGGCCTTGGAGACGCCGTTCACCGTGAGGGTGCGCTCCTTCAGCTTCGGCTCGACCTGGGCCGGCGTCACGAACTCGAAGCCGTCGTAGGTCAGGTGCTCGTACATGTCGTCGGTCATCACCCAGACGTGCGGATGCTTCAGCAGCACGTCGGTCAGCGCCTTCATCTCGGCGCGCGAGTAGGCCGCGCCGGTCGGGTTGGAAGGGCTGTTCAGGACCAGCCACTTGGTCTTGGGCGTGATCGCCTGCTCCAGCGCCTCGGGGGTCAGCTTGAAGTTGTGATTGGCGCCGCAGGGCACGAAGACCGGCTCGCCCTCCGCCAGCAGCGCCATGTCGGGATAGGACACCCAGTAGGGCGCCGGGATGATTACTTCGTCGCCGGGGTTCAGTGTCGCCATGAAGGCATTGTAGAGCACCTGCTTGCCGCCGGTGCCGACGGTCACCTCGGCCGGCGTGTAGTCGAGGCCGTTCTCGCGCTTGAACTTGGCGCAGATCGCCTTCTTCAGCTCCGGCGTGCCGTCGACCGCGGTGTACTTGGTCTGGCCCGCGCGGATCGCCGCGATGGCGGCTTCCTTGATGTTGTCCGGGGTGTCGAAGTCCGGCTCGCCGGCGCCGAGGCCGATGACGTCGCGGCCGGCGGCTTTCAGCTCGGCCGCCTTGGTGGTCACGGCGATGGTGGGCGAGGGCTTGATGCGCGACAGACGTTCCGCGATCACGGACATCGATGGAGACTCCCGGATTGGCTCGTTCAGGACCGCCCCGGCTCAAGGGGCCGGTTTCGACGGCAACTTAGAGCCTTCGGGCGGCAATTGAAACCGGCAAGCACGCATGGCGGGCCTGCGGTAACCCCCGGTTCTCCCCCCGGTGGACCCCGCCCCAAAAGCTTCCCAAAGCATCTTGGAATCGCCGCATTTGCGGTCCGCTGCCGCCATGCTCGGCGCGCCCCATGAACCTCGGGAAACGGCGGCGCGACAAGCGCAGCAGGAACACCAGCAACATCCGGGGGACGGCCATGCGACACCACCACCAGGCCCAACTGCAGCACAGCGTCATTCCGCCGGCGCTCGGCCGGGCGGTTCTTCACAACGTCGTCGTCATCGCCGGCACCTTGCTACTGGCGGTGCTGGTGCTGCTGGCGAGCTTGGCGGCCGGCGCGCTGCCGGTCCGCGCCCAGGCCGCGCAGCCCCTCCAGCCCGGCCCGGCGGCGGCGGAAGACGCCCCCATCGGCCTCTACTTCCGCGACGGCGAGGGCGGCCAGGTGCTGGAGGCCCCGATCTTGAACACCGAGGTCGCCATCGCGGTGAACGGCATGGTGGCCCGCGCCACCGTGCGCCAGGTGTTCCACAACCCGAGCCGGCGCTGGCTGGAAGGCATCTACGTCTTCCCGCTGCCCGAGCGCTCGGCGGTCGACCGCATGACCCTGCGGATCGGCGAGCGCATGGTCGAGGGGCGCATCATGGAGAAGGCGGAGGCCGAGCGCGCCTACCAGGAAGCCGCCGCCAACGGCCAGCGCGCCAGCCTGGTGAGCGGCGAGCGGCCGAACGTCTTCGTCACCGCGGTGGCCAACATCGGCCCCGGCGAGGACATCGCCGTCGAGATCGGCTTCCAGGACGCCGTCGCCTACGAGAACGGCATCTTCGCCCTGCGCTTCCCCATGGTGGTGGCGCCGCGCTACATGCCGGCACCGCCCAGGGACCACGGCGGGGAAGTCGCCACCGCGCCGGCGCCGCAGCCGGATCCGGTCTCCGCGACGCGGCCGGAGGAGGCGCGCGATCCCTTCGGCCCCGTGCACACCGACGGCAAGAAGCACAACCTGCTGTCGCTGAAGGTCGAGCTCGACGCCGGCCTGCCGCTGGCCTCGCTGCGCAGCCTCTACCATCCGGTGGTCATCGAGAGCGGTCCGGACAACCGCCAGACGATCACCCTGAAGGACGAGGCCGTGCCCGCCGACCGCGACTTCGTGCTGGAGTGGGCGCCGGAGGCGAGCGCCGCGCCGCAGGCCGCGGTCTTCGCCGAGCAGGTCGGCAGCGACGCCCACCTGCTGGTCATGATGGTACCGCCGGCCGAGACGGCCAGCGCCGCCGTGCCGGCCGAGCCGCTGCCGCCGGCCCAGCCGCGCGAGCTCGTCTTCGTTATCGACACTTCGGGCTCCATGCACGGCGACTCGCTGGATCAGGCGAAGGCGGCCGTCGTCGCCGCCCTGAAGCGCCTGCAGCCGGGCGACCGCTTCAACGTCATCCAGTTCAACAGCGTGACCCACGCCCTCTTCCCCGCCCCGGTCGCCGCCGACGTCGGCAACGTCGCCATGGCCTGGCACTACGTGAGCGCCCTGCAGGCCGACGGCGGCACCGAGATGCGCCCGGCCCTCGAGCTCGCCCTGGCCGACGCGCCGGCGGAGGGTTTCCTACAGCAGGTGGTGTTCCTTACCGACGGCGCCGTCGGCAACGAGGACGAGCTGTTCCGCCTGGTCGCCGAGCGGCTCGGCGCGCACCGCCTGTTTACCGTCGGCATCGGCTCGGCGCCCAACAGCTACTTCATGCGCAAGGCGGCAGAGGTCGGCCGCGGCAGCTTCACCCACATCGGCGACCTGCGCGAGGTGAAGTCGCGCATGAACGCGATGCTGACCAAGCTGGAACACCCGGCGCTGACCGACATCCGCGTCGGCTGGCCGCTCAGCGCCGGCAAGCGCATCGAGCTCTACCCGACGCCGCTGCCGGACCTCTATGCGGGCGAGCCGGTTACCTTCGCGGTACGCCTGCAGGGCGTCGATCTCTCGGAGCTGGACGGCCAGCTGCTGGTCACCGGCAACGCCGCCGGCGGCGCCTGGCAGCAGCGCCTGCCGCTGGCCGAGCTGCAGTCCGCCCCCGGCGTCGCCTCCGTGTGGGCCCGCGCCAAGCTGGAGCAGGTCGAGGATGGGCTCTACCGCGCCGTCAGCGACGGCGGCGCGGCAGTCGACCCGGCGGCGGTGCGCGCCCAGGCGCTGGCGCTTGCGCTGGAGTACCGCATGGTCACCCGCTACACCGCGCTGGTCGCCATCGACGAGGCGGTGGCGCGGCCGGACGGCGAGACCCTGCAGAGCGAGGAGATCGCGCGCGACCTGCCCGCCGGCTGGGACGCCGAAAAGGTGTTCGGCGAGCAGGTCCCGGCCGGCTCCGTCGAGCGCAGCTCCGTGCTGCGCGGCCCGGCCGGCGCGCAGCAGGACCTCTGGGAGCCGGTGGAGATGCGCGCGCGCAGCCTGCCGGCGCCCCTGCTGCAGCAGGCGGCGGCCGACGGCCAGTCCGTGACCCTGCCGCAGACCGCCACGCCCGCAGAGCGCATGGCGATCCTCGGCGGCTTCTACCTCATGCTGGCGGCGCTGCTGATCCTGCTGGTGCTGCGCCGCCAGCGCAGCGGGGCCCGGCGTGGGTAGCGCCCTCACCCTCAACCGCGCCCTGCTCGGCCTCGCCGCGCTGTCGCTGGCCCTCGGCCTGTGGCAGCTCGGCGGGGCCGCCGCCATCCACGGCAAGGCCTGGCTCGCCCAGCGCCTGCTGGAGGACGCCTGGTCCGAAACCCTGGCCGGCGACCGGGCAGTGAAGCCCTGGCCCTGGGCCGACACCTGGCCGGTGGCGCGCCTGCGCGCGCCGGAGGCCGGCGTCGACCTATTCGTGCTGGCCGGCGCCAGCGGGCGCACCCTCGCCTTCGGGCCGGCCGTCATCGCCGGCACCGAGGGCCTCGGCCACCGCATCCTCAGCGGCCACCGCGACACCCATTTCGCCTTCCTGCGCGACCTGCCCGACGGCAGCCGCCTGGAATTGCAGGACGCCGGCGGCGCCTGGCAGGCCTACCGCGTACGCGGCCACCAGATCATCGACGTGCGCCGGCCGGTGACGGCCGCCGCCGCCGGAACCGCCGAGCTGCTGACCCTGGTCACCTGCTGGCCCTTCGACGCCATCGAGCCCGGCGGGCCGCTGCGCTACGCGGTGACCGCCGAGGCGATTACATCCAGCCGGCCGCTCGGGGGAGCGGCGCTTTCGACAACCGCAGCGGGGGGAGACAACCGAGGAGAAGGTATCCCCGATGGCACCTTGTAACGACCATGCTGTTTGACCCGACCCTGATCACCCGCCACGAGCCGCTGGCCCAGGGCAGCGCGCTGAGGCGCTTTCTTGCGCGCTTCGGCCTCGCCGTCGCCCTCGCCGTCGGCCTAAGCGCCGCCCTGCTGCTCTTCGCGCCGCTGGTTTAGTTCTGCTAGCACGACCGCGTCCGCAAGCGCGCGATGGCGAGCCGCCGGGTCTATACCTTTGGTTGAAAATATGTGAGGCTGTTTCCGCAGGCGTACTGCAGACGCTGGGGGAGGGCAAAGCCGATGCGGCGGGCACTTGGACTGACGACCCTTCTGTTGGGGCTGGCCATCCTGACAGCCTGCGCGACTCCCCCGTCCGAGCAGCAGGCGACTGTTCGCCAACTTCACATTGTCGGGTACAGCGATAATTTCCCCAACGTTGTCGGCCCCTTCGCCCGAACCCAGATCTTTGCCTACGGCGTCGGCCTGGAGGACATTTCCATCGGCTACAACTCAACAGTAGGCAGACAACCCTCAGCCACCACTCTTTATCTCTACCCAGTCTACGACCCTCAGAACGATGCGGCGGCGACTTTGGAGCTCGAATTCCAGCAGGTGAAGAGCGCTATGGCCCGCTCTCCGAACGGCCGATGGATCGTGCGCCGCGCCCAGGCTGTGGTGGAGCAGCCCTCTGGGCCAGTCGATGGGCTGACAGCGACCTACAGGTACACGATTGATTACCAGGGACAGCCGGTAGAGCTCCTGACGGTCGTGCACCTGTTTCTGGAGGGTGATCGATTCATCAAGTTCAGGCACACCTACCCAGCTTTGGATGCTGACTTCTATCGGACGGTTATCGAAGACCTGATGTCGAGTTTGAAATGGCTGGGCACAACCGAGCAAAACGTGGAAGCACGCCTCAGCCAACAATCCTGACGGCGTGACAGGTCTGCTCTGCTGACAAGCAGGTGACAGGAAGTCGGGCGCCGGCCGCCGCTCGCCCCTGGTATCGGGCGAAAGGACATGCATATAAAGGGGCATGTCCAATCCCGTGCTCAGCCCTTTTCCCACCAAGCCGGCGAGCGTGCCGGCGGGGACGCCGTTCCGCATCGCCTCCGATTTCACCCCTGCCGGCGATCAGCCGCAGGCGATCACCGAGCTGACCGCCGGCCTGCGTCAGGGCGAGCGCGACCAGGTCCTGCTCGGCGTCACCGGCTCCGGCAAGACCTTCACCGCGGCACAGGTCATTTCGAACCTGCAGCGCCCCAGCCTGATCCTCGCGCCGAACAAGACGCTGGCCGCGCAGCTCTATGCGGAGATGAAGTCGTTCTTTCCCGACAATGCGGTGGAGTACTTCGTCTCCTACTACGACTATTACCAGCCGGAAGCCTACGTCCCGCGCAGCGACACCTACATTGAGAAGGAAAGCTCGATCAACGAGCAGATCGACCGCATGCGCCACTCGGCGACGCGCGCGCTGTTCGAGCGGCGTGACGTGGTGATCGTCGCCTCGGTGTCCTGCATCTACGGCATCGGCTCGCCCGAGACCTACGCCACCATGACGGTGGAGGTGAAGGCGGGCCAGGAGGTCGACCGCCCCGCCCTGCTGAAGAAGCTGGTCGAGCTGCAGTACAAGCGTAACGACGCCAGCTTCCATCGCGGCACCTTCCGTGTGCGCGGCGACACCATCGACATCTTCCCGGCCCACTACGAGGACCGCGCCTGGCGCCTGACGCTGTTCGGCGACGAGGTGGAGGCAATCCACGAGTTCGACCCCCTGACCGGCGACAAGACCGACGCGCTCGATGCCATCAAGGTCTACGCAAACAGCCACTACGTGACGCCGCGCCCGACCCTGCAGCAGGCGGTGAAGCTGATCAAGGAGGACCTGAAGGTCCAGCTCGAGCTGTTCAACAAGACCGGCAAGCTGCTGGAAGCGCAGCGCCTGGAACAGCGCACCATGTTCGACCTCGAGATGATCGAGGCGACCGGCTCCTGCGCCGGCATCGAGAACTACTCGCGCTACCTCACCGGCCGCAAGCCGGGCGAGCCGCCGCCGACGCTCTTCGAATACCTGCCGGACGACGCGCTGCTGTTCGTCGACGAGAGCCACGTCACCGTCGGCCAGCTGAACGGCATGTTCCGCGGCGACTACGCGCGCAAGTCGACGCTCTCCGAATACGGCTTCCGCCTGCCGTCGTGCATCGACAACCGCCCGCTGAAGTTCGAGGAGTGGGAGCAGATGCGCCCGCAGACGGTCTACGTCTCGGCGACGCCTGGCGACTGGGAGCTGCAGCAGACCGGCGGCGTCTTCGTGGAGCAGATCATCCGCCCGACCGGCCTGATCGATCCGCTGTGCATCATCCGGCCGACGGAGAGCCAGGTCGACGACCTCATCGCCGAGTGCCGCGACATGGTGTCGAGAGGCATGCGGACCCTGGTCACCACGCTGACCAAGCGCATGGCTGAGGACCTGACCGAGTACCTGCACGAGGCCGGCCTGAAGGTGCGCTACATCCACTCCGACGTGGACACGCTGGAGCGCATCGAGATCATCCGCGATCTTCGCTTGGGCGTTTTCGACGTCTTGGTCGGCATCAACCTGCTGCGTGAGGGCCTCGATATCCCCGAGTGCGCCCTGGTCTGCATCCTCGACGCCGACAAGGAAGGCTACCTGCGCTCGACCCGCTCGCTCATCCAGACCATCGGCCGCGCCGCGCGCAACGTCGAGGGCCGCGTCATCCTCTATGCCGACAAGATGACCGACAGCCTCATGGCGGCGTTGGAAGAGACCAACCGCCGCCGCGAGAAGCAGCAGGCGTTCAACGCCGCCAACGGCATCACGCCGGAATCGATCAAGAAGCAGATCGCCGACATCCTGGAGAGCGTCTACGAGCGCGACCACGTGACGGTGAAGACCGGCGACGCCGAGGCCCTGCACCTGATCGGCCACAACCTGACGGCCTACATCGCCGACCTCGAGCGGCGCATGCGCGAGGCCGCAGCCGACCTGGAGTTCGAGGAGGCCGCGCGCCTGCGCGACGAGATCAAGCGCCTGCAGGACCACGAGCTTGGCCTCGACAAGCCGGGCATGCCGACGGGCGACAGAAGCGGCTCCGGCGGCTTCGCGGAGCGCATCGCCCAGGCCTCCGCTGCCAGCAAGTCGAAGAAGGGCAAGTACCGCGGCAAGCGGCGCTAGGAGAGCCATGCCTTGAGCCAGATCGCAGCGACCCCGGACACCCTGAGAGGCACCATCTACGTCGATGCCGACGCCTGCCCGGTGAAGCAGGAGATCTACAAGGTGGCCGAGCGCCACGGCTGGACGGTTCAGGTGGTCGCCAACGACATCATCGCGCTGCCGGTGCATCCGCTGATCCGGCGGGTGGTGGTGGACGGCGGCTTCGATGCCGCCGACAACTGGATCGCCGAGCGCGCCGGGCCGGGCGACGTGGTGATCACCGCCGACATCCCGCTGGCCGCGCGCTGCGTGAAGGCCGGCGCCGCCGTGCTGGCGCACAACGGCAAGGGCTTCTCCGACCGCTCGATCGGCATGGCGCTGGCCAGCCGCAACCTCATGGCCGAGCTGCGCGAGGCCGGCCAGGTGACGGGCGGCCCCCGCCCGTTCTCCCAGCGCGACCGTTCGGCCTTCCTGTCGGCCCTGCACGAGACCATCGAGAGGCTGAAGCGCAATCGGCCGTAGCGAAGCGATGACAGCGAAGTGATCGGCAGCCGGCCTTGCCGACGCCCGGGCGCAGGCTCACATTCAGCCTCGCAAGAGCTGAAGGAGATCCTCCCATGGAAAAGCAGAAGGTGAAGAAGAGCCGCGAGGAGCTGCGCCAGACCCTCAGCCCGGAGGAGTATCACGTGACGCAGGAAGCCGGCACCGAGCGGGCCTTCACCGGGCGCTATCACGCCACCAAGACCCCCGGCACCTACCGCTGCGTGGTCTGCGGCGAGCCGCTGTTCGCCTCCGAGACAAAGTTCGATTCCGGCACCGGCTGGCCGTCGTTCTACGCGCCGGTGAGCGAGGAGGCCGTCGCCACCAAGGAGGACCGCAAGCTGTGGATGCGGCGCACCGAGGTGCTCTGCGCCCGCTGCGACGCCCACCTCGGCCACGTCTTTCCCGACGGCCCGAAGCCGACCGGCCTGCGTTATTGCATGAACTCGGCCGCCCTGAAGCTGGAGCCGGAGGACGGCGGCGATAAAGGCGACTGATGACGGCGCCGTAGCGGCCTCTTCTTAGAAGTTTCCCTTGAAAAGGGGAAAGGCGGTCGACATCTGAGGGCTGTCCCGCGGGGCTCGCCGGCCACCGCGCCGGCCGCCCGCCTCAACTGTCCGGTCCTTCCCCCGCCCATGACAGTCCTCGCATTCCTGCAAGCCGGCGGCGGCCTCGCTCTGCTGTTCATCGGCGGCGAGGTGCTGCTGCGGGGAGCGGTGGGCCTCGCGCTGCGCTTCGGGCTGTCGCCGCTGCTCATCGGGCTCACCGTGGTCGCCATGGCGACCTCGATGCCGGAGCTGGTGGTGACCGTCACGGCCGGGCTGCGCGACGCCCAGGACCTCGGCGTCGGCAACATCGTCGGCTCCAACATCGCCAACATTCTGCTAATCCTCGGCCTTGCCGCGGTCATCAGCCCCATCGAGCGAGAGCCCCGGCGCATCCTGCGCGATGCGCTCGCAATGACGGCCGCGACCGCCGCGCTCCTCGTGCTGGCCCGCTTCGAGCCGCTGACGGTGCCCCACGGCCTCGTGATGATCGCGCTCATGGGCGGTTACCTGGTGATGAGCTACGTGAACGAGCGGCGCGGCGGCAACGAGGCCGCCACCGGCCTGGAATCGATCGAGGAAGCCGGACGGGTGCCGAAGACCGCCTGGCTCGCCGGCGCGCTGGTGGCCGGCGGGGTGCTGCTGCTGGTCGGCGGCTCGGAGCTGCTGGTGCGCGGCGCCACGACGATCGCGCGCGCCGCCGGCGTGTCGGAAGCGGTCATCGGGCTCACCCTCGTCGCCATCGGCACCTCCCTGCCGGAGCTGGCGACGTCGCTCGTCGCCGCCCTGCGCGGCCATACCGAAGTCGCCCTCGGCAACGTGCTCGGCTCCAACATTTTCAACATCCTGCTGATCCTCGGCGTGCTGTTCCTGCTGACGCCGGTCAGCGTCGCGCCGGAGATGCTGCACTTCGACCTGTGGATCCTGGGTGCGGTCACCCTGCTGGCGCTGCCGGTCATGCTGACCGGCCGCCACATCACCCGCCTCGAGGGCGCCCTCTTCGTCGCGCTCTACTGCGCCTTCCTGTGGTTCCAGTTCGATCCGCAGAAGCAGGGCCTGTCGGGAGCCGGACTCGCGGCGCGCGCCGCGGTTTCGTCCGGCCCCGATCCGCTCTAGGATGCCCTCCCCGAGCCGCGCCGGACCTCCGAGAGGCCGGCCGGCGTTACCGGAGTAGCGATGTCCGTCACCAAGCCCCGCCGCGCCGGCGAGCGCGTGAAGTCGAGCGTGCTGTCGCAGCGCATCCTGATCCGCGACCTGACGCTGTCCTGCAGCATCGGCGTCAGCGACGAGGAGCGCGCCCGGCGTCAGCGCCTGCGCATCAACATCGAGCTCGTCGTGGACTACCCCCCGCCGAGTCGCGACACCATCACCGAGGTGGTGGACTACGGCCGCCTCGCCAAGGCGGTGCGCAGTCACGTGCTCAGCACCACCTTCCGGTTGCTGGAGACCCTGGCGGAAGAGCTGTCCGACGTCTGCTTCGGCTTTCCGCCGGTGAGCGAGACCAAGGTCCGCATCGAGAAGCTGGACCGCTACGCCGACATCGGCGGCATTGGCGTCGAGATCGCCCGCCGCCGCGACCGCGCGTGAGCGGCCAGGCTCGCGGCCGCTAACCCTTTGCCGAATCTGCCGATCCTGCCGACCGGAGGCGCGAGTTGTACACAGGGCGCGTGGGGCCGCGAAATACACCCTCAGGACGATGACAATTTTGCGACCATTCGGTTAACTTTGACCTTGACTTGATTTTCTCTTCCTTATTTCAGTAGCTTAGTATATTTTGCCTAATTATTAGGCAGCTTAACACAAATGTAGAAATCCCTAAGGACGGCCTCAGGCGGCACCGGGATAGCCACAGAGTTATCCACAGAATTGGTGGATAGATTTGCGGCCCTTTGCGGGGCGTCGGCGGACGGGCGCGGCCCGGCCAGCCGGCGATTGACCGGAGCGGGCCGGATTGCTTTGCTCGATCAAGCCCCTGTCGATTCCGCCGCCCGCCCGAACCCGCGATCTCACGTGATGGCCAGAGCCCCCAAGCGACCCCGACATGACCCCTCCGCCGGCGGC
>Ga0207773_100404_pt1 | contig 17935 bp, 17 predicted proteins | sample TtaePargueraPR_2_FD_187281 | JGI IMG/M metagenome (GOLD analysis project Ga0207773, IMG submission 187281) | Aerobic enrichment media microbial communities from Bioluminiscent Bay, La Parguera, Puerto Rico - Tt and M1 (3) (SPAdes) | ecosystem: Environmental > Aquatic > Marine > Unclassified ...
CTGATCGAACCATATTTTCAGCCTTTCCAGGGTCGACATAGGGATTTTCAAATAAACCCATCTCAAACTTGACACTCAACACCCTGGCCACTGCTTGGTTGAGCACACGTTCTTCCACCTCTCCTGCTTTCATTGCAGCAAGCAAATATTTATCAAACCCATAGCCCCCCAAGTCACTATCCACCCCAGCGTTGATGGCTAATCGGGCTGCACCCTGAACTGATTCGGTCACATGGTGACTCCCCTTTAGTCCGCTGATACTCCCCAAATCCGAAACCACAAAACCATCAAATCCCCAGTCATCTCTCAGTACATCATTTAACAAGTAACCATTTGATGTACATGGAATTCCATCGATCGAGTTGTAAGCCGTCATCACTGACAGGGCTCCTGCCTCCACGGCCGCTTTGAAGGGCGGTAAATAACTCTGATGAAGTTCCAGTTGCCCAACACTGACGCTTGTACCATTATGTCCCCCTTCGGGAACGCCGTATGCAGTAAAATGCTTTAAAGTGGAAATCACGTTCTTTCCGGAGTTAATCCCCTCTCCCTGAAAGCCTTTTACCATGGCAATGCCCATTTGGCTATTGATATAAGGATCTTCTCCGTAAGTTTCCTCCACCCTTGACCACCTCGGCTCCCTGGCCAGGTCCAAAACCGGTCCATAACCGATATGTCCGCCCTGCAACCTTGCTTCCAAAGCAATTGCTGAGGCCATTTCCTGGATTAATTCAGGGTCCCAAGTGCTTGCCTGTCCAATAGAAGTAGGAAATACCGTGGTCCCTATAGCCATATGTCCATGAGGGCATTCTTCTGCCAGCATCATGGGAATGCCCAAACGGGTATTTTCCATCACGTATTTTTGCAAGGCATTGGTAGCCTCCGCCGCTTGCCGGGGATCAAGGCCAGTTACCAGTGTTTTTTGCGTCCATGGATCGGCACGCAAAGTAGCCCAAAGCATGCCTATATGACGGGTCTGTACCGCTTCTTCAAAAGCAGCGCTGACTTTCACCCCTTTACCGGTCTTTTCATACATCTCCCATCCCAATAAAGTAGACAGCTGTCCAACTTTCTCCTCAAGGGTCATTTTTCCAAGAAGATCTTTCACCCTTTCTTCAACGGGCAGATCGGCTTGCTTATAAGGAAGCGTTTTATTTTTCTGAGCTAAAGTTGTTTGGCCAATGCTTAGGCACAATACCCCAACTACTGAAAGTAGGGCAATTCGGAAGGTTCGGATAAGGGTAATCATAATGGCAAAACTAAAGGTTTTTGGTCGCTATCGACACAAATTCAAAGCTCTATTTAGTGATTTTTTTAAAAAAGTAAAACCACAATGTTAAAAATATTTAATCAATTTAGCATTTACCCTCTTCTCAGGATGACTAGGCTAGCAAAAACGAACAACGGCCCTTGAAAAAAATGATTTTTCTCCAGAAATACCAATAACTCATAACCAACTAATCACCTGCTTCCACACGATCTATATCCATGATCGTTCCGCTTTCATACATTTCCTGAAGCTGAATTTTAGAAAGTTTCTCTACCTCTTGAAAATACGCTGTATCGCCCATGTCTTTGAGCTCATCGATTCCAGTTACTTGACTGGTTTCGTAAGCATGCCATTGCAAAAATGCAGTATCCTGCTGTACATCTACCACCTTAGAAACGGTATATTGCCCTGAAGTCAGTTTCACTTCATATACATCACCTTTTTGCGGCTTTTGAATAAAGGCGGTTTCCTGTTTTTTCTCCTGTTTGCCAGCGATCACGGCAAAGACGATAAAACCAAATATGATAGCCAACCCGCTAAAACTCCAAAACGGTGTCCTGAATTGGGCTTTTATAGCTTTGTATTCCCTTTGAAGAGGTCCCGGCATTTCTCCCTTGCGAAGTGTGTATTTGCAGTGCTGGCATTCACTCACCCCGGTTTTACCCACTGGGAAAATAGGTATCCAAAAAATGTCAAAATAACGTTGATAAATGTGCATGACCCTCTGGTCCTTCGTCCCGCAATGAGAACAAGTGCCTGTCGTTCTTTTTGCTCCCAAATGTGAAGAGCCCATTCCGAAAATAATCATAGTTGTTCGATATTAATTGATCAGGACAAAATTAAAATGGGGGTCCTTATTTCGGAAGGAATTACCGCCATATACCGACTACATGACCAGCAATAAAGTATCTACAAAGCGACTACGAAACTGTTTTTACTCCCAAATCAGTGATAAACCTGTCAAGGCTTTCGTCTTTTTGCAGTTTTAATTTCTGCTTTAGGCGGTAACGTGCCATACGGATACTCTTTGGGTCGACATTTAGTTTTGCCGCTATTTCCTTATTACTGAGCCCCATCAAAATATAAGAACAATATTTCAGGTCAAGACGAGTTAGTTTGTCTTCGGCCTTTTTCTGAAGGCTGGCAACGAAGCCGGGGCGTATTTCCACAAACTCTGTTTTCAGGTTACTATAGTCCTTATCCACTTCATAATTTTTAGAGATGAGGCGGTTAATTTGTCGGTAAAGGGGATCACTGCTGTTCAGCGAACTGAGTTTTTCTTTGAGGTTCTCCAGAAGCGTGTTTTTCTCCTCTACTTGCAAGGTACCGGCAAGCAGCTCCTTTTCCATCCGGTCCAAGCGCTCCTGCATAAGTTCACGTTCTGCCTTCAGCCTGGCGGTCTCTTCTGCCTTGAGGCTGGCATGGAGCGCTGCTTCATGTATTTCACCGGTAAGAAGCAATTGCTGTTGTTTAGATGTTTTCAGCTTAAAATGATACGATCGAAAGAGAAAAAACAAGACCATCAATCCAGCAATGATCAGAATCAAATAATAGCGGTTCAGCTCTTTGGTGAAGGCGGCCTCCTGCTCGGCTGCTTTAAGAGCTATCTCTTTCTTTTCTGATTGGTATTTGGCATCAAGTTGCCGGGAAATGGAGAGCTTTTTCTCATCAAACAACTCCTTGTCAAACTTCATGTATTGTTTGTAATAGGTCAAAGCCTTAGCAGTATTTCCACTTCCTTCGGCCACTCTGGCCAGGGCATTGCTAATCCTGGATTTTACGAGAGTCCCACTTTTTGGGCTATTCAAGATCTCTCCCATTGCCATCTGCAACAGGCTTTCAGCCCGATCGTAATCGCCCTCCTTCAGGGCATATTCGCTCATAATCCCATAACAATTGGCGATGATTTCCAGATGATTGGCATCTCTTCCACTTGCAAGAGCCTTATTGAGGTATACTTCGGCACTGTCCTTGTATGAAGATGGATAAAACTCAAAATAGAGATTGGCCATATTCAGTGCTGCAACACCTTCTGTGGCCGGAACTGTAATGTACTTATCTTTAGATTTAGTCAAATCCAGTACACGCTTATTATAATATTTAGAGGAATCAAGCAATTGCAACCGGGAAGGATCTTTTCTGAAGCGATATAGATAACTGCTCCCCATAGTAAGGTAGGCATCGGCCATGGCGTCGGGGTCGCCGCTTTTTATGGCCGCTTCGAGGCAGAGCCTGGTGTAATGCAGTTGTTTTTCGGGTTCCTTCCAGTAAGCGTATATGGCTGCCAGATAATGGTAAATATTGCTCTGGTAAAGGTAGGCCTTTTCCTCCTCAAGTATGCGAAGTGCTTCTAACATATGCTGATAGGCCTTGTCGGTATTTTCTACTATGTACTCTACCCAGCCTTTTCGAAAACGTACAAACCCCTGGATGGTTTTATCCTTTGTATGGGAAGCATGCCATTCAGCGCTGTCTATAGCCTGAAAGGCTAGGTTCAGACTATCCAGCTGTACGTACACATAACTCAGCGCCGAATGCGCCAAGGCACCGTACCGTCCGTCTTTTTCCCGGTAGCTGAGCCGTTGGGCATCTGTAGCTATGTTTAAGGCTTCTTCCAACTTGTTCTGAGTAGCCATTACTTTGGACAACCGCCCCATAGCTTCTATACGCTGGCCATTGGGAGTGCCGGGTTTGCCAACAATGGCATTCAAGGAGTCTATCACCACCGATTGAGCTTGCACATTACATGAACGAAACGGGATGACGAAAAAGATCAATAAGGAAATAAAAATTGGTTTACACATCTAGCAAAAATATAGTGTTTACAACTTATCTCATCAAATATACAAATTTCGTAGACGCTTTGTAGATGTTTGTTTTATGGTTTGTAGTCACCGTGTATGCGGTTGAAAATAGCTTCTTACTTTTCGCCCTTCTAAATTTGCTCGTAAGTTTCATCAAAACCTTAATCAATCAACTATTATGAATGCAAAAACTATTTCAATCGTATCGTACATTACCATTATCGGGTGGATCGTTGCTTACTTTCAGCATAAAGGCAGCACGCAAAAGAGCACACTGGCTTCATACCACCTTGAACAAGGGTTAGGAGTTTTCATTTTTGCGGTTATTCTGAACATTGTGCTTAGCATTCTCATCAGAGTAGTTCCTTCCCTTGGTAGTATCTTTTCCTTAGTAGGTTTAGTACCGCTTGTTTTACTCATCTTCGGCATTATCGCTGCAGCCAATGAAGCACAAAAACCCGTTCCATTCATCGGAAAGTTTTTTGAAGGAAAATTTAATTTTTAAAAGACAAAAGCATGAAAAACTTTGTATTGACCTTTATTATGATCCTTCTATCCTCCTTATCCATTGCCCAAACCCAGCAAGGTACGGTTGAGGTCTATGGAACTGCCCATTATGAACGGAAAGTGGAATGCTATCAGGTAGAAATCGAGATCATAAGAAGTGTGGCCGAATACAATTCTCATGAAAGCCCACCTCTTTCGATGGACCAGTTGGAAGTCCGTTTTTTCAAAAACATGAAGGAAGCTGGATTTGGTCAAAATGAGTTTGAGCCAGCCCGAAAAAACGATTACTATACGATGGAAAATCCGGATGAACGACGCTTTTACACGTTTGAAACCACTTCGGAAGAACGGTTTATCGAATTTATCAAACTAAAGAAGGCTGACTGGATATACTATTCCAACAAAAAGGTGACTTACAAACCGTTTACAGAAAAAGAAAAGATAATAACAGAAGCCATAGAGGATGCCCGAAAAAATGCCACTGTGCTGGCCAAAGTCATGGGAACAAAAACCGGAAGGATCCTGTCCATATCGGATTTCCATTATGAAACTGACTCCCTGCCTTCCTTTTCCCTAGAAGACCACTTGGAGACCTATCGGATTGCAGTAAAATTCGCGGTAGAATAGTTCTAATAAATTGGGTGCTCAGTAGGCAGTCGATAACCAACCGGCTTTTGGATCAAGCAATGTTTCTGAGAAGGCGGTAGGACTTTGCTCTACCTTAATTGTCGATGGGCATTAGTGATAAAGGAAGGGACGATCCCCTTGATGATTACAGCAGCACACGCAGCGGCCAGCTAATCAAAACTCACTATTTATCGGCCTGCAGATTTTCTACCCATTTGGCTTTTTGTGATCAATCTGAAAATCTGAGGGAAGAATCATAATTACCATGTAAGAAAAATGTGCCGGTCGGAATTTGAAATCCTAACCTCCCGATTTTAAGTCTGGCATCTTGACACTAGCGACTCGATACTAAAAAACACAAAACGGCCTTCCGGAAAGAAACACCGAAAGGCCGTTTTGTGCGCACGAGAAGATTTCCTACATCCGGCATATAAACGCTTCTTGTTGAGTTATTTGCAATCTGGTTTCACGGTTTCACGTATTGAAACCGCCGCTCTGGTTTCAAATCTGGTTTCAAAAAACCTGTCCTTTGATCACCTCATTTACTCCTTTTAGGAAGTCGAATTGTTTTCGCAGCTGGTCTTCGGTTCCATCCAGAGCAACAATCATTTGTACCAAATTTCTTTTGGGATACCCATACTCTTGACTGTCCTTTGCCAAGAATGAAGGTTCATCTTTTCTCAGGTCAGGGTTAAAAATATACTCCATGGGGACATTGTAAAGCCTTGCCAGCTTATACTCATCTTCAAACTTTAGCTCAGTACGGCCATTTTCAAGACGCTGGTAGCCAGTATAGTCATTTTTCCCAAGCATTTCTGCTACGTACTTTTGGCTAAAGTCACTTTCTTCCCTAAGTTTCCTAAGGCCATCGGCTACTTTACTCTGAAATTCATTCATGCTTTTTCTCACAATAATCTGGGCCTCTCCTCCCAGGATTTCAACGGATTCCGTTTCAAAATCCGTTTCAGTATTAAAAAATCGGCCTTCCAGGGTATCTGAAGGCCGTTTTGTGCGCACGAGAGGATTCGAACCTCCACGCCCGTAAGAGCACCACCCCCTCAAGATGGCGTGTCTACCAGTTTCACCACGTGCGCATGATGGTTTGCAAAAGTAGTTAGATATCCTTTTTGCTCCAAATGAACCAAGAACATTTATTTGCAATTGGCATGCCCCATTATATCTCCCCTTGATTATCAACAAGATCAATCCAAGTCTTTTTCCATAACAATCCGGTATTCCTCCTTAACATCCTTTTTGATTACCTCAGTGATGGAAAAACCTTTCTTCAATCCAAAGCGGATCATATCCACATGCTTGTTCCTGGTTTTAAAAAACAATTTGGTAAATCCTGACTTTCTTGCCCACTCCGCCTGCACATCTGCCAGAATCCCGGCTACACCATTGCGTCTGAAAGCCGGCAAAACTCCTCCCATCCAGGAATAAAATACCTTTTTGTCCCAAGCATAACCCACCTTAAACCCAACAAGCTTCCCTCCAAACACCGCCACCAAAATCAGGTATGGCTTTCCTTTCAGCCTTTCTGCATATACATCTCCCCCATAAGGCTGTTCAAATTCTGGAATAGCCAAACTTAGGGACAGCACCTCCGGAATGCTCCCCTCCCTGATAACGATTTCCTGCTTTCCTTCAGCCATCAAAGATTGATTTCCATTTTGATATCACACCTGGAATATTTGCCTTCTTCCGGTAACACTTCCTGAAATCCCAGTTTTCTGTACATCCCAATGGCCGGAACCAGTTTTCTGCTACTATAGAGCACTACTTTTTCACCTCCCATTGCTTTGGCTTGCTCCAGAATCGCAAGCGCTAATGCCCAGCCCACCTTCTTCCCCTGTGCGGCTGGCAAAACGCCCATTTTGGTCATTTCATACACTCCTTTTTCTTGGAACCTCAATGCCACTGTCCCAACAATCTCCCCTTGCAATTCAGCAAAAATAATAGTCCCTCCATTATCCAAAATACTCCTCTCGGGGTTTTCCAATACCTCAATATCTATAGGCTCAATGGCGAAATGGGCATTGAGCCATTCTTTATTAATGGATTCAAAATATTTTTGAAATTCCGGCCGGTAAGAAAGTATCCTGATATTTTCCATTTTGATCTAAACTAAAAATATTTTTTTGAATATGATAATATATGTCTCCAACACCAGAAACCTTTCACAAGTTGCAGTTCCCCTCTTTCTTCTCCTACTTATTTGACAATGGTTCTTAACATCGGTCGCTCAACACCTAAAGACACAAAGTGTCTCATTTCCACTCCTCTCCAGCAACCAGAAATATTTTGTTTATTTAGTAAACATATTAAAGTTTATTAAATTTACATTATGAACTTGAGCAGCCAGAGAAGCATCGTACATATGGATCTAGACTCCTTCTTCGTTTCCGTCGAAAGGCTGTTTGACAATAGGTTAAATGGCAAGCCCATCCTTATCGGAGGCACAGGAGACCGGGGAGTAGTGGCATCTTGCAGCTATGAGGCCCGTGTATTCGGCATTCACTCTGCCATGCCCATGCGTACAGCCAGACAGCTCTGTCCGGAAGCACTGATCATCAGGGGTGACACGGAAAGGTACAGTCAAAAATCCCATGAAATCACTGAAATCATCAGAGAAAGCGCCCCCTTGTTTGAAAAGTCGTCCATCGATGAATTTTATATTGATTATTCGGGCATGGATCGCTTTTTCGGCTGCTTCAAAATGGCCCATGAACTCCGCCAAAAAATCATCAAGGAATCCGGACTTCCCATTTCACTGGGACTATCCGAAAATAAAACGGTCTCCAAAGTAGCCACTGGGGAAGCCAAGCCCAATAATGAAAAAGAAATTCCTTATGGAAATGAAAAACCGTTCCTGGCCCCGCTTTCAGTCAGAAAAATCCCCATGATCGGAGAAAAAACCGCCCACAGTCTCTACAACATGGGAGTCAAAAAAATCCAAACCCTGCAAACCATGCCAGCTGAGTTACTGGAAAGTGCCTTCGGTAAAAATGGCCTGATGCTCTGGGACAAAGCCAACGGAATCGACAGAAGCCCGGTAATCCCCTACACGGAAGCCAAATCCATCTCTACTGAAAACACCTTCAGCCAGGACACCATTGATGTAAGGATCCTCGAAGCCACTTTGGTAGCCATGACTGAGCAGCTGACAACAAAACTCCGAAAAAACAGACAACTCACCTGCTGCATAAGTGTCAAAATCCGGTATTCTGATTTTGACACACATACCATGCAACAGCGTGTCCCATATACTGCCGCAGACCATACCCTGATTCCCGTGGTCAAAGAACTCTTCCGGAAACTTTATAATCGCCGTCTGTTGATCCGGCTGATCGGGGTGCGGTTCAGCTCACTGGTGCATGGGCATTACCAGATCAATTTGTTTGAAGACACCCAGGAAAATATCCGCCTGTACCAAGCCTTGGACAAAATCAATGTCAAATACGGGGACAAAACAGTCTGCCGGGCCATTGGCATGAACGTGGGCAGACGTAGCTTCAACCCCTTTAATGGTATGACCATCTAAGAGCTCCTTTCAGAAAGGTTAAAAGTTCTATCCCAATACATTTTCCTGAGAGAAATTGAAAACATTGAAGTACATATCAAACCGCTGAAAGACCGACTATCCCAACGCTCTCTCTACATACGGCTAGCCACTATTGAGAATATCATTTTCTTTCTGGAACACCATGTCCATGCAGTTTGGGATTTCATGACACTTTTAAAAGCTCTTCAAAAGGGCCTCACTTGCATCCCCTTACTTTGAAAACCAGCTGCCCTTGGCATCCAAGTAATTCCATCTCCTGTTTTTTATGAGATTTATTAGAATTAATTTATGTGTATATCCGCAATTGCTCCAGTAAAGATCTAAAGGAAATCGAAATGATCGTTTTGATTAAGACATCAACTGCTTCGGTCTTCAGATTTCAGACTTCATGCCACTTGAGCAAAGTATTGAAGGTTACTGGCATCATAGCGGATAATCATATTAATTTGTCCCTTTAAATGCCCAATAAATAATGGATCCTTCAGAGAATATAAACTTCATCAAGAAAACCAGGCTTATCAACCAGCATATCGGCTATCACCGTTTTAAAAATCCCAAAAAGCTGTTAGAACACTTAGGAGCTATTCAATCCCAGGATTTCCAAATGTCCAAATGGGCATTAGGCTCAAGACTGTCCAATACCCCTGAACAACAAATTACCCAAGCTTTTAATGAAGGGAAAATCCTTCGGACACATTTGCTTCGGCCTACCTGGCACCTAGTGCCTGCTACAAACATTCGCTGGATGTTGGAATTGTCCGCTCCCCAGATCAAAACAATTCTTCGTTTTGCGCACAAAGAACTCGAGCTCACAGACGGGTTGCTTATAAAGTGCATAAACCTCATAGGAAATGCCCTGGAAAAGCACAGGTACCTAAAAAGAGAATCCCTTGTTCAATTACTTGAAAAATCAGGAATTTCTACCCGTGACAATAGAGCTTCCCACATTTTTCTTGCGGCGGAGTTAGAAGGGATCATCTGCAGTGGCCCTGATGCCAACAAGAAAACCACCTATGCGCTGCTTGCCGATCGCGCCCCAGTCAGCCCCCCTTTTAATCGCAAGGAGGCTTTGACAAATCTAGCATCTATTTACTTTTCCAGCAGAGGTCCCGCTACACTTGAAGATTTTATTTGGTGGTCTGGCTTAAGAAAACAGGACGCCCAACTTGCTCTCAATGAAGTAAAATCAAATCTCCACTCGGAAAAATGGGATGAAAAAACGTATTGGTTTTCAAACTTCCCCAATACAAACATTGAAGAAAGAATTCATTTGCTACCTGCCTTTGATGAATACTTAATCGCCTATAAAAACCGGAATCACGTTATACCACAGACACAATACAAAAAAGCCATCAGTAATAATGGCATCTTCCGTCCCATTATTGTGTTGGATGGGGATGCTATTGGGATTTGGAAAAGGACACTAAAAAGGAATACCGCTAATATTGAAGTAACTCTGTTTTCTCCAATCAACAAAGATCTGAAAGTCCTCCTTCATCAAAAACTATATGAATTCGCCTTATTTATTGACAAAAAGCCACAGCTCATATTCCATTAAACCGGCTCACTTTCCAGTCTTTTCTTATCACTTTTCTCATTTCCTTGAGCGGTAGTATTCAGCACTAAAATCCGGGGGGATTCTTTTGCGATCCTTTTTACTTTTTTCAGGGTGACCGCATCCAACACCAAGCACAATACCACCACGCTTCCTATCACCGTCGGCAATAAAACATTATCGGAAAAAGCAGAAAAGCCTATCACCAAGCCTAGAAAGGCCACTTTAATTCCGCCGAGAACACAAGCAACTTGATCGTGTCTTAAATTCATTCTCATAAGAAAATGATGAACATGTGATTTGTCGGCTGCCATTGGATGCCTTCCTCTACTCACTCTTTTCACAAGTACCCTAAGAGTATCAAAACATGACACCAATACCATTGCCAATCCGGCGGTGATTGGTGCATGAAACTTAAGCTCATAGGAATCTGGCAACATTGTTCCATTCACCTCCACGAAAAGTACGCTTAGTGTAGCCATCAAAAAACCCAATGTTAGCGACCCTGTGTCCCCCATAAAGATTTTTGCAGGATGCCAATTGTACACCAAAAAGGAAAGTATTCCACCGGAAGCTGCTAAAGCAATTACTCCATAAAGCGGAAACCCGGTAGCAAGAAACCAGCCTCCTAAAAACATGAAGGTGATTAGACTTAGGGTACCCGCCAAACCATCAAGACCATCTATAAGATTAAATGCATTTGTAAGCCCTATCAAGGCAAAGCTGGTCAACACATAGCTGAGCCATAAAGGCAGCTCTTCTATCCCTAAAAATCCATAAAAACTGCTTATCCTGATATCCCCCAGTATCACCACGACCATTATCGCAAATATTTGACCTATCAACTTTTGTATTGGCGTTAACTCAACCAAATCATCCCCTATCCCAAGCACAAACATCACCCCAACCCCAACCATCAAAAAACGTATCTCCACCCATTCCTCAAAATTTAACGAAAACAGCATGCCCATTATCATTGCTGATACTATTCCGATTCCACCCATTGAAGGAACCGCTTCCTTATGAATTTTCCTTCCTCCTGGCACATCCAACAAATCTTTGCTTTTAATCACTTTTATGATCGAAGGCATAATCAACAGGCCTACTAAAAAAGCTATGATAGTCGTGAATATTTGGAGCATAACAAAAACTTAGAATGTTCATCAATATCTTTTGGCTTTCTTTAAATCACAACAATAATACCAGTAAGAGCTTATCATTGTTATGCATCCATTACCCATATTTTTACCCTATTTTTTCATAGGCGCATGTAGAAAATGTACACAACAACTACACAACTAGGGGAATCAGAAATACCAAAAATTTTTCTTTATAAAAACTTACGTTTTAAACTAGTCCTGCAAAATTAAGTCTTTCAGACTTACCAAAACATACCCCTTAAAGGGTATTTTTTGCCTTTCCTATCATCAGTGCACTAATCTTTCCTCCTGTTTATACAGCCATTCTACCGGTTGATTTGCTCCTTTTGACTTATTTTTCATCTATCGCCTACTTTTATTTCGTTAATAGTCTTATATTGAGTAATTAGTTACTGATTGGATTAGGGGGTCTATTCTAATCGGTAGCATGTTTATAATTCAAATGCTTATGAAAACCCTTACACACTTTCGGTCACATATTGTTTTATTGTTAGTCAGTGCCCTATTGATATTTTCCTGTGGTGAGGAGGACTTAACTCGGCCAAACCCAGTAAACAATAACAACAACAATAATAATGGAAACTCGAACACAACGGATCCAGACATTGCCGTTAACAATTGGATCCTGTCCGTAATGGAGGCTTATTATTACTGGAACGACATTATGCCCACTCCCATTTCCAATACTTCGGATCCGGAGAATTATTTTGAATCCCTTTTGGTGGAGCAGGACCGCTTCTCTGTGATATATCCAAATTATGAAGATTTAATCAATTCGCTGGAGGGGGTTAGTAAAGAAGCCGGTTATGAATTTATTCTTTTTAGAGAAAGTCTGGACAATCAAAATGTAATCGCTGTAGTACTTTACGTTAAGAAAGGAAGTCCTGCTGAAGAAGCCGGTATCCTAAGGGATGATGTAATTATTGAAATCAATGGAGTGACCATGACCCTAAGTAACTACCAGACTGTACTAGGCGGAATCAGTGAAAACCACTCCCTCACAATAGCCAGATATGATGACAAGGCCAATAGTGGAGAAGGGGGCTATGCCCTTTTGGATGAACCAGTTGAATTATCAACAGTAGAACTATCTGAGAATCCTATTCATATGGATTCAGTATATACCATCGGAGACAAAAAAATCGGGTACTTAATGTATAATTTCTTTTCCCCGGGAGATGAGATCAATCCAGATGACGAGGAAACTTATGGAGTATACGATCAACAACTGGATGATATTTTTGCTGATTTCAAGTCCCAAGGCATCAGTGACCTGATTCTGGACTTACGTTATAATGGCGGTGGATATGTTACCAGTGCCATCAACCTTGCCAGCCTAATTGCTCCCGGCGTGACTTCCGAAGACATCTTCCATAAAACCAAGTACAATAATGGGCTACAAGCGGAATTCATTAAGGCTTATGGTGCCGACTATCTCACCAGTAAGTTTATGGAAAAAAGCCAAAATATTGGCAACCAGTTAAGCGGTGGGACCATATACATTATCGGAACCGGTAGAACCGCTTCGGCCAGTGAGCTGATTATTAACGGGCTGATGCCTTATATGACAGTGAAACTTATAGGTGAAAGGACTTATGGAAAAAACGTGGGATCCGCAGTATTTGACGATGAAGACAACCCCGACAACCCATATGGCCTCCTTCCAATTATTTCCCAAAGCTTCAACAGCCTTGACCAGTCTGATTACTTCAACGGATTTGTCCCTGATGTTGAATCCGATGAATTTGAAAATGGAAGGTTATTGCCCCTTGGAGATATCAATGAGGCAATGCTGGATGTAGCTATCAGCCAAATTACTGGCGAACCTAGTGGTGAACGAAAAGCAATAGTTGATCGAATAGAACTCGGCAACAGTATTGATACTAAACTTCGATTTGGAAAAATGATCGAGAAGCCAATTCCATTCAAATAACCTATTACTTCCTATTTTTGAAAAAGGAAGGGCCGCAGGAAAATAAAACATTCATTTTCTGCGGCCCTTTTATATATCCCGATCAAATTATAAATATAGGAATATACGCAATTCTGCCAGTATTCTAAGAATAGCAACAGGAGTCCACAAACTTGCCTGAAACAAGCAGGTCCGCCACATCGGCAAGTTTTCGCAGCCTGCCCCGTCAATACGCCTAATTATTTTTGGGATTTCCTTCATAAGGGCAGTGGATTTAAATTTTGGTAATGGAAAGAATGAGTATAATTTGATATAAATAATGTTTCCCTCCAAAACCAGATACCAATGGTGAAATCAGCAGGCTACTCATCCACCCCCCTAATTAAAAAATTGGGCATTAAAGATGGATTTTCTCTTAGGATAATTAATGCTCCCAATGATTATTTTGACTTGTTGGGACAACTTCCTGACAACATTAGCCTTCTAGAGGACACCTCAGCATCAAAGGATTTCATTCACTTTTTCACCAAAAGCACTCAGGAATTTAAAGATCTGCTTCCCCAACTTAAAACCGAAATCAAACCGGCAGGAATGATATGGGTAAGTTGGCCGAAAAAATCCTCAAAAGTCCCCACTGACATTTCTGAAAGCATCATCAGAGACTTCGCATTGGATATTGGCTTGGTGGACATAAAAATTTGTGCAGTTGACCAAACATGGTCTGGCCTGAAACTGGTCATTCCCGTAAAAGACCGTAAATAAATAGAAAAAGCCAGAGTACATTACCCTGGCTTCTGTTATTTAATAGTTTTGATAGATTAATTCAATTCTTTAAGGTTTTGCTGTACAATTTCAAAACCTGGAGCATTTGCCAGTGCTGATTCAAATGCCGCCTTGGCTTCAGTAGTACTACCCTGCTCTTTATAAATCAATCCCTTCAGGTTGAGGGCTGCGGCCTTCATACTCACGTCTTGGGTAGTATTGTCTTTTTTAGGGAAGGTCAGTTTCTCCTCTTCTGATTTATTGTTCTTAATGAGCATATTTACTGAATTCAGCGCCTCATCATATTTCTTAAGGGAATATTGGAGATAAGAGGTCTTGTACAAGCTGAATAAATCCCCCGACAACAAGTGCAAAGACTCAAAATGGGGCAATGCCTTGTCCAAAGCACCAAGTTGTTCCAAAGAATATGCCGCAACTTCCAGTGCAGGAATATTTTTATCATCAGCTTTTAATATATCCAAAGCCACCAAAGCCGCTGAGCTGTACTGCTCCATCTCAAAGTACAAAGAAGACAACCTTTCCGCATAAAAAAGATTGTCCGGATTCTTTTCGATCAGTTCGAATAATTTAATTTTCGCTACGGTAGGGTCATTATACCTTAAGGCCATCTGGTAAATTTTCACCGCCGACTGATCCGCAATCTGTTTACTACTGTCTTTTTTAGTGGGTGCTGTAGCTGTTTCTGCTTCCTGAGCCATCACTCCCCAACTGGCCAAAAACAAGGCTAGCGCTGCAAATCTAAATTTATTCATACTTTAACTAGTTTTCCTTTTTCGTAATCCCTTTTGCCTCCGCTAATTCATACATTAACTGGATTGCTTGTTCTTTATTGTTTTCAATTTGACCTTCCAATATAGCTTCTTTTATTTCTTCTTTTAACTCTCCGACAGTTTTTGATGGGGAAAGACCGAAAATTTCCATAATCTCTTCTCCTGAAACCGGCGGTTGGAAGTTCCTAATATGATCCTTTTCCTCCACTTCCTGAATCTTCCTTTCCACCTTATCAAAATTTGTCAGGAAGCGCTTCACTCTACTAGGATTTTTTGATGTCACATCTGCCCGACACAATTTCATCAAATCATCCACATCATCTCCTGCCTCATACAGCAACCTTCTTACTGCAGAGTCTGTGACCTTATCATTGACCAATGCGATCGGCCGTAAATGCAATCTTACTAATTTCTGCACATATTTCATGCGCTCATCCATGGGTAATTTCAGCTTTCGGAAAATTTTCGGGGTCATCCTTGCCCCTTTATCCTCATGCCCATGAAACGTCCAACCTGCCCGGGCATTAAACCGTTTGGTAACAGGCTTTGCGATATCATGCATGATTGCCGCCCATCTTAGCCATAGGTCATCTGTACTCTCACAAATATTATCCAACACCTGTAAGGTATGATAGAAATTGTCCTTATGGGATTTGTCCCCCACAGAATCCACTCCCTGCAATGCCACCATTTCCGGAAAAAACTGATGTAATAGCTTGCTTACAAAAAGCAACTTGAACCCATAGCTTGGTTTTTGGGAAAGTACAATCTTGTTTAACTCATCAATGATTCGTTCACCGGATATGATCTCAAGCCTTCCTGCATTCCGGACCAGCCCCTCAAAAGTACCGGCATCTATATCAAAATCAAGCTGAGTGGCAAAACGGACAGCTCGCATCATCCTCAAGGGATCATCCGAAAAAGTAGTATCCGGATCCAAAGGGGTGCGGATAATTTTTCTTTTAAGATCAGCTATGCCATCAAACGGGTCTACCAATTCCCCATATTTATCTGCATTTATGGCTATTGCCATGGCATTGATGGTAAAGTCCCTCCTTTCCTGGTCTTCCTGAAGTGTTCCATTCTCCACAATTGGCTTTCTCGAATCCAGTCGGTAGGATTCCTTTCTTGCCCCTACAAATTCCAGCTCCCAGTCCTCCAGTTTGATCATCGCCGTACCAAAATTCTTAAACACCGATAAGGGCACGTGATAGTCGAACGAGCTTGCCACCTTTTTGGCCAGGTCAATCCCGCTTCCTACGCATACAAAATCTATATCTTTGCTGGGGCGTTTGAGCAGAATGTCCCGCACAAACCCTCCCACTACATACGCTTCAAGGCCCAATTCATCGGCACATTGCCCAACCCTTCTGATGACCTCAATTTTTTCTATTTCCTTTACTAAATTCATTCACCGCCTATTTTGACCTCTCCTTCCGGGCTCAAGAACAATTTCTTTACTCCTGAACCAAATAATGGAAATTTATCTTTCACTTCTCCCAAAAATGCAGAATCATTTGTTTGCTTAAAAAGCAGAGGCCTACCAAAATTAAAAACAATTTTATTCCAAAAGCCCGGTTTAAGAATACTAAATTTCACTTTCCCGTCCTCGACAGGCCCCTTTTCCAACAATGGACTGGCCGTGGAGGTATAAACAGTAGGCTTGGTCGCAAACTCGACAATATCCAGGGCTATTTCAGAAAACTGCCCCGCTACCCCCCTAATCTGGAAAATATCTACTAGTAAGAATAGGGCATCTTGATCCTTTTCTGCCTCATAATGATCCGGAACGATCAATTCAACAATTTTTCCATTCCCCTCCAATATACAGCACCTACCCTTTTCCCTCAGCTCTTGAACTATGATCTTTACTTCCATCTAGCTTTCTTTAATTAATTAAACGCCAAAATTAAAATAGTTTACGAAAGTAGCCCCTATTTTTTCTGATTTACTACATTCTTCTTGCTTCAAGGGAAAATCAAGCTTCTTTTTTCAAATACATCTTGATGAATATACAAATAATTTCCCTACCTTTGCCCTTCGTTTGGAATAGAACTAAAACACGAAATAGATATGGCAGTTACAACATTAAAAAGAAAAGCTAGAAGAAACAGGCAAAGACAAGTTACTAGAGTGATCAAAATCAAACAATTGAACGCCAAGCCTGTGATCAAAAACGTGGATGTAGAAGAACTTAAAAAAGAGTTCAAAAAATAATATTAGCCACTTGTGCAAATCAAAAGAGGCCATGAAAATTCATGGCCTCTTTTGATTTTAACCACCTAATTATCACCCATATAAACCAGCTCATTTCTTAAATCAGGAAATAAACTCTTCCAAGGGGCCCACAGGAGGGAAAAACAAAATTTTAATCCAAACCTCCACGATCAAATCAATTATTTTATTTAATTTTGAGCCCCATAGGAATTCAAACAAAACATTATAACATTCTTATGGCGTCACCCACCAAATATATCTTTATTACAGGGGGAGTAACTTCTTCATTAGGCAAAGGAATCATTGCAGCATCTCTGGCAAAACTACTTCAGTCCAGAGGTTTTAAGGTAACCATCCAAAAATTTGACCCTTATCTGAACATTGACCCGGGCACACTTAACCCGTACGAACATGGCGAATGCTATGTAACCGAAGACGGTGCCGAGACAGACCTGGACTTGGGACATTATGAAAGGTTCCTTAATTCCAACACTTCTCAAAATAATAATGTAACCACTGGTCGGATTTATAACAACGTCATCACCAAGGAACGCAAGGGGGAATTCCTAGGAAAAACCGTGCAGGTAATCCCTCATATTACGGACGAAATCAAAAACAGCTTTTACAAGCTTGGAGAAGAGGGCAATTACGATGTCGTCATTACGGAAATCGGTGGATGTGTGGGAGATATTGAGTCCCTACCTTTTATCGAAGCTGTAAGACAGGCCCGCTGGGATTTGGGACCTAACAACTTCCTTGTTGTCC
>Ga0207773_100408_pt1 | contig 17738 bp, 10 predicted proteins | sample TtaePargueraPR_2_FD_187281 | JGI IMG/M metagenome (GOLD analysis project Ga0207773, IMG submission 187281) | Aerobic enrichment media microbial communities from Bioluminiscent Bay, La Parguera, Puerto Rico - Tt and M1 (3) (SPAdes) | ecosystem: Environmental > Aquatic > Marine > Unclassified ...
GAAATTACGAACAAGTTGGGGCCTTACAGGAAGCCAAGCCATAGCTCCATATAGTACATTAAATAGACTTTTCCCAGGGTATACTGTTTTTGGAGATGATCTTTACAGCACTTTTGCACCCCAGGCTGTATTGCCTGGTGATTTAAAATGGGAAACGACTGAACAGTTTGATATAGGAGTTGATTTAGGCCTATGGGGAGACAGGGTTGTTCTTGGAGGTGATTTTTATGTCAAAAATACCCGGGACCTACTCAGCACGGTTAGGCTTCCTAGCTCTTTTGGATATACCACCACCATTGCCAATGTGGGAGAAATCCAAAACAAAGGTGTCGAACTGACTTTAAATACTTTAATACTGAACAAGGCTTTTCAATGGACACTTAATGGAAATATTTCCTTCAACAGAAACAAGGTGGTCAGTCTCAATGACGGAGCTCCCATCTTGACCAATTACATCAACGTAATCACTATAGCGGATAATTTTTCTATAATGGAAGAGGGAAAACCCCTTGGACAGTTTTGGGGCTATGTGGAGGAAGGGTACACCGAAACCGGGATGATAGCCTACAAGGATTTGAACAATGATGGAGAAATTACGGAGGATGATAAAACATATATTGGAGATCCCAATCCGGATTTTTATTATGGGCTTAACTCCAGCATGAGCTATAAGAATTTCCAGTTGGATTTATTCTTTCAAGGAACAAAAGGTAATGATATTTTCAATGTGAGCTCCATTAGCAGTACGATGGATTACGGACAAGGCCTCAATATGCCTAAGGAAGTGTTGGATGATCACTGGTCGGCCCAAAATACGGATGCGAAGTACCCTTTGATCAGTAGAAATACCAATGTAAAAGTCTCTGACAGATTTGTGGAGGATGGGTCTTATTTAAGAATGAAGAATATCCAATTGGCTTATAACTTTTCTTTTCCTTCATCTAAATGGATCAGTAATCTACGGTTTTATGTCAGTGGACAGAATTTAGTGACCTTCACGGATTATTCCTGGTGGGATCCAGAGGTAAACAGCAAAGGCGGGGATACAAGCTTGGGGATTGACCACTTTAGTTATCCAATACCTAAATCTTACACAGTTGGCCTGAGTGCCACTTTTTAAGCAATCCAAAAATGAGTTTTAGCTATGAAAACAAATAAGAAATTACCCTATCTCAACTTGGGAATCGTAGCCAAAGTGGCTTTGACCATAGGTGCCTGTAGTGTTTTGGCAGCTTGTAATGACCTGTTAGAGGAAGCGCCAAAAACAGTTGTTGCTGAGAACTTTTACCAGACAGTTGGAGAAATCGAATCTGCTACAAATGCCATTTATAGCCCTTTGAGAAGTGTAAGGTCCGAGCATGTGGCTGTCCTGAGTGCGCATACAGATTGGGGTTATGGAAGGGGGAGTAGGGCACAGTATAATGATTTTGAAGGACTTAATACCACTAATATCAGTACTGCTGCTGATAGGTGGAAACAGTTTTATGAAGGGATCAGAAATGCCAACTTAGTATTGTACTATGCCCCCCAAAGTGAAAATATTGAGCCGGAAACTTTAAACAGGTATTTGGGGGAAGCGAGATTCCTTAGGGCACTGACTTATTTTGACCTGGTAAGGAACTGGGGCGGTGTACCACTACGGACTGCTGAAAATATTGAAGAAGTGCATGTCTCCAAATCCAGCCCTGAAGAAGTCTATGCATTAATACTGCAAGATTTGGAAATAGCAGAAGCAACACTTCCCTTAGAACCGTCTCAACCTGGCCGGCCTACCAGTTGGGCTGCCAAGACCTTGTTGGCAGATGTTTACTTACAGCAGGGAAATTACGAGATGGCCCGCAACAAGGTTGCTGAAGTTATGGAAGGGGGACAATTTGGATTGGTTCCGATTCAAAGTGTGGCGGATATCCAGTGGAAAATATTTGGTCCTGATCTAGTCAGTAGCACAGAGGAAATTTTTTATTTGAAGTTTGCCAGACAAACCGGCCAGGGGAATGGCTTGCCGTGGATATTGAATCACCCAAGCACAGGGCTTTATAATTTTGGAGGTGCATATGCCCACTATGGAGATTCTGCCAATCCATTTTATGAAGAATGGGAGGAGGCTGATTTGAGAAAAGGGCTTTGGCAATCAGTTGATTTTGGCTTAGGGGCTACTACGATTGTGAACGGGAAGTATGCGGAACCTTCAGCGGTGGACAATACCGGAGCCGGCAATGACCTTCCAATTTACCGGTATGCAGAAGTGCTTTTGATTTTTGCGGAAGCGGATGCCAGGTTGACAGGAGGGGTGTCTTCTGAAGGCTTGGAGGCGTTAAACAAGGTTCACAGAAGAGCCTATGGATATGATCCGGAAGCCAGCAGCGAAGTGGACTTCTCAATGGAGGCTATGACATTGGAAACCTTCTTGGATCTTGTTTTGCAAGAAAAGGCCTATGAGTTCCAGTTTGAAGGGAAACGGTGGTTGGATTTGAAAAGAACGGGAAGAGCAGAAGAATTTGTTCTGAAAAACAAGGGGTTAACCATTGCTGAAAAGCATTATTTATGGCCAATACCGGTAGAGGAGCTTAATTTTAATGAAGCCATGGATGAAGCATCGGACCAAAACCCGGGGTATTAGAAAACTAGGATGGGGTAGACCCTCCTGAAATTAATAAACTTTCATTGTTTATCCCGGATTATGAATTTGGAATCGTTATAGCCTGTCCCGGCTTCTGTCGGGAAGAGCTGAAACTGCAAGAAAATCAGCCCCGATCTTGCAATCGGGAAACGTAGTGACTGATTTTGTCCGCCGCGGCGGATCAGGTCGTAATAGATAGCCTAATGCATATTTCGGGTTTATTTAAATTAATAGGTTTGATCCAGTAAATGAAAAGGGAATAGCAGTGTTTGCTATTCCCTTTTTTTGTTCAAGAGCAATAAATCAACTGAAATTTCTAAGGCTTACTATCAGAATTGGGTCCATTCTCTTTTTCCATTTCAGATGGCAAAAAGCCAAATTGTTCTTTGAATAATTTCCGGAAGTATTTGGGACTGGTAAATCCCACTTCAAAGGCTGCTTGGGCAACACCGAGGTTTTCTTTCTTGATCAAATGGGCCGCACGGTTGATTTTGACCGTTCTGATATATTGATTGATGTTTTGTCCTGTAAGTGCTTTTAGCTTTCTGAAGAGAGAGGTCCTGCTCATTCCCATCAGTTGGGAGATGGTGTCCACATCGGTGGTCTGTTCAGCCAGCTGATCCAAAATATGCTTTTCCAATTCCTTTAAAAAGGCCTTTTCCTTTGAAATGGCACTCCTTTGCCCTTCTGTCAAATTTTCTTCACTGGATTCTTTGCCCAAATAGTACTCCCTAAGACGGGTCTTAGCATCCAATAGGTTTCTGATTCTTGATGTTAGGATTTGGCCATTAAATGGTTTGGTAATGTATTCGTCAGCACCTTGGCCAAAACCACTGGTAATGCTTTCTACACTATCTTTGGCAGACAGAAGGATCACTGGGATATGGGTTGTTGCCTGTTGTTTTTTGAGTGTTCCACAGAGATCGATACCGTTTTTTTCGGGCATCATTACGTCTGAAATGATGATATCTGGCACAAATTGAATCGCTTTTTCCAATCCTTCTTGGCCATTTTGGGCATGAATAAGGTCGTAGAAATCGCTCAGCAGGTTGTCCAAGTAAGCAAGGATTTGTGGATTGTCATCGATCAGCAGAACTACTTCTTTGTCCTTTTTTAGGTCCAGATTAGATTTAATAAAGGATTCTTCCCCTTTTTCTAATTCTGGTGTCCACATTGTTTGTTCTTCCAACTGCCCGGTTTCCACTAATTCATTCCCCAGTTCCATTTTCTGCAGGGGAAGCATAAGGGTAAAAATACAGCCCATACCTGGTTGACTGGTAAGGTTTAACTTGCCTTGATGGTCTTCCACGAGGCGTTTGGTCAGGGCAAGACCAATACCTGTTCCTTTTTGTCGGCCATTTGCGCCACTTTGATAATACCAATTGAAAATATGTCGTTGATCTTCTATTGGAATGCCCGGGCCATTGTCCCTGACAGTGATTTCATATTGATCAGTGTGCTGAATAAGTGATATGTTCACCCGATCATGGGGATTACAGTACTTTAGAGCATTGGAGAGCAGATTGTTGATGATGATGTGCAATTTTTCCAAATCTATCGCGGCGACAAAGTCCTCTGCGGGGAATTGGCCAATTAATTCAATTTTCCGATGCTCTGCCAGAGGTTGATATTGAGCCACCCATTGTTGGATCGATTTGACTATATAATGGTTTTTGAGTTGTAAACGATTGACGTCCAGTTCGGTCTTTCTGAATTCCAATAGTTTGTTGATCATTTCCAGGAGGTATTTCGCATTTTTTTGCACCAACTGGAGACCTTTGATGTGTTTGGTGCTTTTGACTTCAAGCAAGAGGTCTTCTATAGGAGCCATGATAAGGGTCAGCGGGGTTTTCAGCTCATGCGAAAACCCTGTAAAGAATCGAGCCCTTTCTTCATTTAGCTCATGTTCCAATTGCCGCTGTTTTTTTTCAAAAAGAAGCGAACTTTTTAGTTTCAGTCTATCCGCATAGTATTTCAAACCAACATATATTAGGCTGACGATAACTACTATGTACAGGATATAAGCAGGCCAGGTTTTCCAAAAAGGGGGAGCAATAAAAATGGCCATTTGGCTTTCAGAGACATCATTGGTGCTGCTTTGCGCCCTGATTTTGAGTATATAATCCCCTGCTGGTATATTACTTAGGTTGGCGGTGCCGACATGGTTGGTTTCAATCCAATGGTTATGGTATGGCTCAAGCTTGTAGGCATAGGTTATATCATTTCCTGTGGGGTATTTCAGGGCTACGAAGTCAAGGGAAATCAAGCTTTGATCATATTTTAGGTTCAGCGTTTTAAGATAAGGGAGGCTACTTTTTATAACCAATTCTTCGTCGGAATCATTTACGGATACTTTTTTGTTCATTAACCTCAAGTCGCTGAATATTAAGGGGTAGTTTTCTTTTTTTCGCTTGAGCGCATTGGGATCAAAGACATTGATGCCTTTATTGCCTCCAAAGTAGATTTTTCCCGATTTCGTTCCTAGTGCAGCTCCTATGTTAAATTCACTTTGTTGGATATTGGAATAGGCGTTTAGGTTACCTGCTTGATTGGTCTCAGGGTCGAAGAAACTGATACCATTAAACGTGCCTAACCAAATTTTTCCGTTTCGATCTTTTACAATGCTGTTAATGGTAGAATTACTCAAACCATTTTCCTGTGTAAAAGTAGTCACGGTTTTATTTTGAGGGTCTAACCGAATAAGGCCTTCATAGCGACTTCCTGCTAGGATGTCGCCATTGTCCAACAGACAGATGCTAAAAATAATTTGCGTGGGAAAACCAATAACCGTGGTTTCATCAAAGACTTCCTGTTCCCCTGTAAGGTAATTGTAACGAATGATGCCGACCCCATAGGTGGCTAACCAAAGATTACCCAGCTCGTCTTCAGCGATGTCCCGAATGTCTATTTTTCCCAATTGTCTGACGTAATCAAAATCATCAATAGGAGCATGGTAACGGTATAAGCCACCGCGGTTGGTCCCAACCCAAATCTGTCCTTTTTGATCTTCGAAAATGGCGCGGACATCGTTTCCGTCTTCTTGACTTTTCTGAAGGTAATGGTTGCAGTTTCCTGTAGAAGGGTCCAAACAGTTTAGCCCTCCTTGGTAAGTGCCCACCCAAACCCGGTTTTGACTATCCTCAAGCAGGGAGATAATGTAATTGTTGGAAATGCTTGCTGGATTTTCAGGTGAATGAACAAAGTGCTCAATTTTACCTGATTTGGGATGGTAAAAATCGAGCCCCCCTCCATCTGTGCCAATCCAAATCTGGCCGTTTTTACCTTCAGCCAAGGAACCTATTCGGTCATGGCTTATCGTTTGGGAATAAGAAAGATTACGTTGGATCAGTTTAATGGGATCCCCTTTGGGGTTCACAAAGTTGACTCCGGTACTGGTTCCTATCCACATATTACCATCTTTGGAAAGTTTTAAGGAACTGACGGTTCTGTTAAATACACTGGATCCGTCATTTTTGGGCAAAAACCATTTGATTTTCAGGGATTCTGTTGCAAAAAGACTTTTAGGGTCAATGATATTAAGGCCTCCATTTCGTGTGCCCACCCAGATATTCCCCGCTGGATCTTTTTCAAAACAAAGCACGTTCTCATCGCTGAGTCCAGTTTGGGGACTTGATGAGGCCTTAATATTGAGCGTGTCAGCATCAGTAGTAATGATTTGTACACCTTCATTGGAACCGATCCAAAGATTGCCCTTTTCATCCGTGTAGAGACAGTTGATATATTGGGAAATTGTACTTTTGCGAGATAGGTCATAAACAGTTTTTTCTCGATAATTGATTTTGTTAAGACCTTTGTCAAAAGTGCCGACCCATAAAATGGAATCCCCTTGAAATGCCACGGAGGAAATTTTTTCCGAGGATAAGGAGTTGGAATGATTAGGCCGGTGGTCAAATGTATCAACCACTTTATTTTGATTTAAAATCTGAACCCCTCCATCATAAATCCCAAGTACAGTGAGGCCATTAGGACCATCGATGGTTTGGTTGACATTATCTTGAAGCAATCCGAAGCTTTTGCTTTTGTGCTGAAAGAGATCGGTCTTTGGATCATAAATGCTTAGCCCTCCACTGGTGGAGAGCAGAAGTTGGTTGGCTTGATTTAGTTGGATGTGTTGGATATAATTATCTGCTGGTCCTAGCTTAGGTTGGCGGTTGCTTCTCCTGTAAACAGTAAAATCCCTCCCATCATAACGGTTTAAGCCTTCCAGGGTTGCTATCCATATAAAGCCCAATGAATCCTGCTCTATGCTATTGACATAGTTATGCGACAGCCCCGATTCTACGTCCAGCAAGTAAAAAGTAAGTTGGTCCTGATCAGAAAAGACAGACTCCAGACTGTCTTTTTGAGCATGACAAGGGAATAGAATAAGGATTATAAACAGAAGGACTAGGGGTGATTTCATGGGAACACAATCACGATAATTGATGTCAAAAATCCCAAAAAAATCCCAAATAAACCAGTACTGACCATTCTGTACCCCATATATTGCTGATTTATGCCCCCTCAATGAAGGCTATTCTGCCGAAAATTGTTTTTAGGAAACCTGTTGTAGGCACAGCTTCTTCAGGTTTCCCATTAAAAAGAATATTTAACAATAAATCCTAAAAGAACATGCCAACACAATTACAAGCCAGGGTATGGCTTTTTTGTATGTCATTAGTATTACTGATGGTGTGCACAGTGCCCAATGTTTTTGGTCAACAACAAGTCAATGGCCAAGTTTTGGATGAAAATGGATTAGGACTTCCTGGAGCATCAGTGCTCGTAATAGGAACCTCCAATGGAACCGTGACTGATTTGGACGGTAATTTTAAACTCAGTATTTCATCTGAAAATCCCGTATTAAAAGTATCATTTATTGGATACGAGTCACAAGAAATTGCTGTTGATGGAAGAAGCACTATAGAGGTGAAGCTATTCCAAGATATGCAATCTCTGGGTGAAGTAGTGGTGGTTGGATATGGTGAGCAAAAGAAAGCAACGCTTACCGGATCGGTATCACAAGTAGAAGGTAGGGACCTTCAAAACAGCCCACAGCCAAACGTATCCAACTCATTGGCCGGTAGGTTTTCTGGTATCATTGCTAACAACCGGGGAGGTGAGCCGGGGTATGATGGTTCCAGTTTCAGCATCCGTGGTCTTGCGACAACAGGAAATAATGATGTTTTGGTCGTGATCGACGGAGTGCCGGGACAAATTGGTGGTTTGGAACGCTTGAATCCAAATGACATCGAAAGTGTTTCAGTGCTAAAAGATGCATCTGCTGCCATTTATGGTTCCAGGGCTGCAAACGGTGTGATTTTGGTGACAACAAAGCGTGGTAAGGAAGGAAAGCCAACTATCTCTTATAGTTTCAATCAAGGCTTCTCTTCACCAACCAGACTTCCTGAGATGGCTGATGCCGAAACTTACGGGCAGATCAGAAATGAAATTGCTTATTATAATAATCCTGATGGCGGTCTGAACCAAGTGTATTCAGAAGATGAACTGGCCATGTTTGCCAATGGCTCAGATCCGTTGAATTATCCAAACACGGATTGGGCTGCAGCGGCACTAAATAATGTGGCTTTGCAAAATCAGCACAACCTGAGTGTTAGAGGTGGTTCAGAAACAGTAAATTACTTTGTCTCCTTGGGCAAAACAGGCCAAGATGGTCTTTATAAAGACGGGGCTACCCGCTATGATCAGTACAGCTTTCGTACCAATATTGATGCGGATATAAATGATCGCCTGACTGTGGGACTTTCCCTTGCAGGTAGAAAAGAGGACAGACAGTTTCCTACTTCCAGCGCAGGATCGATTTTTCGATCCATTTATAGAGCTTATCCAACAGTATCGGCGGAATATCCCAATGGCTTGCCTTCTTCAGGTATAGAAAACAATAACCCGGTCATGATGGCCACTGATAAAGGAGGATTGACCCAGAACCCAAAATATGTGTTCAACGGGATTCTAAAGGGAAGTTATGAACTGCCTTTCTTGGAAGGGCTGTCTGTGGATGGTTTCTTTTCTGTGGATGAAAGCAGCAATAGAAACAGAACGTTCAGTACACCTTACACATTATATAACTACAATTCCGGATCAGATTCCTATAATCCTGTAGTGGTAGGGGGCGGGCCCGATCAGCAGGCCACCTTGTCTGAAGAGCATTACACCCAGTCCATGATGGTTTCCAATATTAAATTGAACTTCAAACAATACTTTGGAGACCACTTTGTGGATGCATTTGTGGGGTATGAGCAGAGTGAAAACAGAACGCACACCATGGGAGCTTCCAGGTTGCATTTCCCTACTACGGAAACGCCGGAATTGTCGCAAGGTGGTGCGGCAGCATCGGACTATGACAACTGGGGCAGCAGCTATAATTACACCCGAAAAAGTTATATAAGCCGGGTCGCCTATAACTTCCAGGAAAAATATTTGGCTGAGGTGCAGATGCGTGTGGACGGTTCTTCTAATTTCCCTTCAGGAGAACGCTACGGTTTCTTCCCATCAGTCTCTGCGGGTTATCGTGTGTCAGAAGAAGGCTGGTTCAGAGACAATGTAGGTTTCTTTGATGACTTAAAATTGAGGGCTTCCTATGGTAAGCTGGGCAATGATAATGTAGGTCAATTCCAGTATTATGATAACTATTCTTTCAATAACCGCTACGTGATCGGTGATAATGTAGTGACAGGTATTGACTTGACCAGACTGGGCAATCCAAACATCACGTGGGAGGTAGCCACCAAAACAGACATTGGTTTCAATGCGGTTTGGCTGCAGAACTTCACGACTGAATTTATTTACTTCCAGCAGGACAGGAGCAAAATCCTTACCACGCGAAATGCCTCCATTCCGGGTACTTCCGGTATTGTGAATCCTTATGATGGAGAAACCTTAGTACCAGCCGAAAACATCGGTGAAGTAAAAAGTCACGGTATTGAAGCTACCTTGGGTTATGAGCATTCCGGTGAATTCAGCTATGGAGTGGCCGGGAATTTTACCTATGCTAAAAATGAACTGGTGTTTATCGATGAAGCGCCAGGCGTGTTGGATTACCAGCGTCAGACCGGACGCCCTTTAAATACCTATTTGCTGTACAATGCCATTGGTATTTTTAGGACTCAGGAAGATTTGGACAACCATCCTCACGTTCCTGGGGCCCAGTTGGGAGATATTATCTATGAAGACTATAATGAGGACGGTGAAATCACCGCTGACGACATGATCCGTTCGAAATACGGAAATATTCCTCAGATCACTTTTGGTTTGACCCTGCATGCGGAATACAAAAATTGGGATTTCTCAGCGGTAGTTTCCGGCCAGAGCCAGGTAAATCAATACGTGCTTCCTGAATCAGGTACTGTAGGTAACTTCTACAGCAGTTGGGCCGATAATAGATGGAGCCCGAACAATACGGATGGAAGCTATCCAAGAGTAAGTGAAAGGGCTTCTTCAGCTGTGAGTGGCGGCCTTTACCGCAATAATTTCTGGTTGAATGACGCGACTTTTGCCCGGCTTAAAAACATCCAAATTGGTTATAATTTGCCGCAAAGCATTTTGGAAAGGTTCTCTATCGGCAGCTTGAGGGTTTACGCCAATGCCTTTAACCTCCTGACGGTAACCGGCGTGAAGGATTACGATCCGGAAGGTTCCAGCGAAAGTGGACAATTCTATCCGCAACAGAAAATCATCAATTTGGGACTTAACATTCAATTTTAAATCCGACCGACATGAAAAGTAAATATATCATCAAACCAATTATGGGAATTGCGCTGATCGGTTTAATGCTGGTCGGCTGTAAAGAAGACTTTTTGGACATTGTCCCTACAGACAGGGTGTCCGATGCTTCGATACTTTCAGATTCGACCTTATTTGAAGCATATGTGATCAACCGATATTTAGGCGTGAAGCTGACCAATAAGGAGGGGGACTCCTATCAGCCTGGATTTGGAAGAGGTTTTGAATATGCATTTTGGAGTTCATTGACCGATGAATCCATTTATAATAATGACGATAATACCTGGTTTATTCAACAGGGCCAGCTTTCGCCGGCCAATACAGGGATAGCGGGTACATTCTGGGGACGTTCTTATCGAAGTATCCGAGAATGTAACTATGCCCTAGCCAATATAGACGAGCTGGATATGAGCCAATCAGGAAAGGACCGGTTGATAGCTGAATTGAAATTTATTCGTGCTTTCCGCTATCATGACCTGATCAGAAACTATGGAGATGTGGTGCTGATGGGGGACCGTGTACCTGAGTTAGGGGATGACTTTTCCGATTTGTCCTATTATGAGAAAACCGACAAACAAGCTGCTATTGAGTACGTGATCAGTGAGCTGGACCAGGCTGCCCAAGGACTTCCAATAGTGAATGATGGTAACTGGAAAGAAGGTAGAGCTACTCAAGGAGCTGCAATGGCCTTGAAAGCGAGATTATTGCTTTATTCTGCCAGTCCTTTGTACACAGATGGAGAAAATAATCTTCAGAAGTGGCAAGCAGCTGCAAATGCTGCCAAAGCGGTGATGGACTTGCAGCAGTATAGCCTCTATCAAGGTGGATACAGCGAATTGTTCCTGACACCAGGTAGTAATTCAGAAATCATCTTTGCCCGCTATTATAATATCAATGCGCGGCATACAGCATTGGAGATCGCAAACGGGCCAAACGGTTATGATGGATGGGGAGGCAATGTACCCCTGCAGAACCTAGTGGATGACTATGAGATGATGGATGGCACTTCATTTAGCTGGGATAATGCGGAACAAGCCAGTGCCCCTTATGAAAACAGGGACCCTAGGTTTTATGAAACCATCCTATACAATGGAGCTCCATACAGGGACAGGGAAGTAGAAACCTTTATCCCTGGTGGTAGAGACAGTCAGGATGGACCTTCCAACTGGAACACCAGCAAGAGTGGCTACTATCTAAGGAAGTTTATCAATGAAGAACTGCCTATTAGAAATCCTTGGGAGGTAGCAGGTACACAGAACTGGATTTATTTCCGCTATGCTGAGGTGCTTTTGAATTACGCGGAAGCGCAAAACGAAGCCGTAGGGCCAGATGCCAGTGTTTATGAAGCAGTGAATGCCATTAGAAACCGGCCAGGAGTAGAGATGCCTGCCTTGCCGGCTGGATTGAGTCAAGACCAAATGCGTGAAAGGATCCATCATGAGCGAAGAATTGAATTGGCCTTTGAGGAGCATCGTTTTTATGATGTGAGACGGTGGATGGTAGCCGAGGTTACAGAAAATGTTCCCGCCTATGGAATTGAGATTACGAAAGCCGAGGATGGCAGCTTGACCTATGAGAGGAAAGTAGCATTGAACGGGAGAAGTTTTGAACCGAGACATTATTGGTTACCGATTCCGAGAGCTGAAATTTTGGCCTCAGACAATCAATTAGTGCAAAACCCTGGATATAATTGATTATTTTGAAAGGGGAACCTATTGGGGTTCCCTTTTTACTGTTTATGGTTTTCAATAGATAGCAATATAAGAATGAGTAGAAGGTGTATTTATGTATGGTTAATGCTGGTTGGTGGTGTTTTCTTTTCGTGTCAATCCGAGGGACGTGAAAAGCAACCAGAAAAGAAGGAAACTGCGGTAATTCAAATCAATGCACTTCAAAACGAAATCCACCAAACGATCGAACATTTTGGGGCCTCGGATGCCTGGTCCTGTCAGTTTGTGGGACTTTGGCCTGAGCAGAAAAAGAGGGCGATTGCCGAGTTGCTTTTCAGTCAGGAAGAAGATGCATCGGGAAACCCCAAGGGAATAGGATTGTCACTATGGAGGTTCAATATAGGCGCGGGCAGTGCTGAACAGGGCAATCAAAGCGGAATTGGAGATGAGTGGAGGAGAGCAGAGTCCTTTTTAAATGCGGATGGAACCTATAACTGGGATAAACAGGCCGGGCAGGTTTGGTTTGCCCAGGCTGCCCAGGAATTTGGAGTAGAGCATTTGTTGGTGTTTCCTAACAGTCCTCCAGTATATATGACCAATACAGGTAAAGCTTTCGCCAAAGATGGAGGATCAAATTTGTCTCCTGAAAAATACAATGAATTCGGAAATTATTTGGCCGAGGTTGTTCAAGGCTTAAACCAAATGGGTTTACAAGTGGATTATGTTAGTCCTGTAAATGAACCGCAATGGGACTGGTCAGATGGAGGGCAGGAAGGGACGCCTTTTTGGAATAATGAAATTGCTGGAATTGTCAAAGCGCTAAATAGCGCGTTGGATGAAAAAGGCCTGGGTACCAAGATTGATATAGCTGAAGCCGGAAAAATCAATTATCTGTATGAGGAAGCGGATAAGCGTGGCAGAGGAGAGCAGGTGAGTGATTTTTTCCATCCTGATTCAGAAAATTATATTGGAGATTTATCCCATGTAGGCGGAGCTATTTCAGGACATAGCTACTTTACCACCTCGCCTTATACGACTGCAATCCAACAGCGGAAAAATGTAAAAGAAGCAGTAGGTACCGTGGAGGGGCTTCATTATTGGATGAGCGAATATTGCATTTTGGGTGATAATGCCGGGGAGATAAATGGCAGCGGAAGAGATTTGGGGATAGATCCGGCTTTATATATGGCCAGGGTAATCCATAATGACCTTACGGTAGCTGAGGCTTCGGCCTGGCACTGGTGGCTGGGAGTTTCTCCATATGATTATAAAGATGGATTGGTTTATATCGATTACCAAAAAGAGGATGGAGATTATTACGAAAGTAAAATGCTTTGGGCGTTGGGGAATTATAGCCGTTTTATCCGTCCGGGCTACCAAAGAATTGGAGTTAGGATTGATGGTGAGTCAAAGCAATCCTCTGACTTATTAGTGTCCGCATACCTGGATTCAAAAGAGGATAAGTTGGTTTATGTGATTGTGAATTCAGGAATTAAATCAATCGATATCCGGTTGACCCGTAATGGGAAGGATTTGGAGGACAAATCAATTTATATTACTTCAAAAGACAAGGATTTGGCACCATTATCCTTGGACGGAATGGAAGATGATATCACGCTTCCTGCAAGATCAATTGCCACAATTGTATCAAACTGAAAAATTCAAGCAAGGCAAAGTGGTTTGATATTTCCAAATATTGCTATCAAGGCCAAATAAGTTGAAAAGAATGGGTTTATTTAAGAAAAAGCTATCCACAAAAGTGGGTAGCTTTTTTATGCTGTCATGCTTATGATTGATTTTATCTGACCATAAATAGGGTATCCATACTTTTTCTCACCTTTGGCAAGCCCTGAACAGGGTCATTAGGATGGCGATATCCAATGGCAGCTACCACACAAGCATTGAGACCTTGCTCATCAAGACCTAGTATTTTATTGTACATGGCCGGTTCAAATCCTTCTATTGGACAGGCATCAATCTTCAGGGAAGCGCAAGCCGAAAGTAAGTTGCCAAGGGCAATATATGGTTGACGTTCCAGCCAATTGGTCTTTTCATGCTCTTGTTTTTCATCCAGTTTGTTTTTGATGAAATCCCCATAGCCGGATAATTCCTTTACCGGGATATTGCGAATGTGGGAAGTTAGCTCAATATGTTTGTTGATATCCTTCTTATTTATTTTGGCATAGTTGCAAAAGACAAATAAATGGGAAGCGCTAGTGATTTGATTTTGGTCCCAAGACACAGGTTTCAATTGCGCTTTCAGGGACTCACTTTCGATAATGCATACCTTGTACAGTTGCAAACCATAGGAGGAAGCCGAAAGCTGTATGGCCTGTTTCAAGATATGGAGGTCTTTTTCAGGTACTTTTCTTGTAAGATCAAATCTTTTTGTGGCATAGCGCCATTCCAGACTTTTGATAAATTCCATAATGGTTAGTTTTTTAATTGATAATTCCTCATGATAAAATCGGTGGTAAAGCCAAGGTTCTCGTACATTTTTTTTGCCATTACCGATGCCTGAAGTGTTACCATTTGGATGTCTCTTTTGGTCGCTAGATTTAACAGGTATTGCATGGCCTCTTTGGCAAATCCATTCCCCCGGAAATCGGGATTGATGCCCAGGCTATGGATCCCAAGAATATCACTTGTTTGATGCAAAAGGACAGTTCCAATGGGATTGTTCTCTATAACAATGTTATAGTATTCGATTTGGTTTATGGTTTTTTCAAGCGTGAGTTCACTGATTTGATAGCGAAAGGCCTGCTGGAAATTATGACACCAATCTTTGATATCCTGGGGGCCAATAACTCTTTTGAAGTGGAGACTTTTTGGTAAATCAAATTGTTTACCTGGAATATAAGACATGCCATACTGGATGGATTTTTCAGACAAGCCCATCTGAAGAAAGTTAAGTTTTTCTTCTTCTGTAGTTTCCAGCTTTTGGTCAAAATGAGAAAAGGTAAGGGCAGGGTGGGCTGACCCCATGGAGTGCACAATGTCCGATAAATGATCTTTGATGTGCCCATTTATTAACCATATCCGGTTGGGCCATTGTGACTCAGGAATGTGGCAGTAGGCAAAAGCCTCCTTTTCGCTAAAGGTCTGAAAGGGTTCACTTCCTGTTTTCCATAAGGAAATAAGATTGTCTATATTAATTTTTATACGGTTCATATTATTTAGCGTTAATTAAAATAATGCCTGTTATCAATGCCACCACTCCGATGATCTTTTTCGTAGTGATCATTTCCACTGGGAGATTTAACCAACCATATTTCCCTGCCAAAAGGGAAAAGATCAATTGACCGCAAAGCCCAAGGGTGATCATTTTGGAAATTCCCAATCTGGGAATGGTATAGAAATAAAAGGTTATACCCAAAACACTGAAAAGGCCACCAATCCCCCATAGGTACCATGGGATGGGTTCGACCATACTGGAATTTGGGATGTCCTTTCCCGACATAAACACAAAGGCGATAGCAAAGACCACACTAAATAGGGAACTGGCTATCACTGCAAAGATGGGTTGTTTCAAAAATCCACTTAGCTGGGTGTTGAAGCCTGCTTGAACTGCTAGAAACACGCCGCCCATAAATGCCATGAGGTACAGTATTATTACTTTCATAAAGCAAAAATGAGAGGTGTTGGGGAGTAAATCCTTTACATATGTTGAGGGGTGATTATTTTTTCAAACTTTTTCTGATTCGGCTTAATTGGGTAGGGGTAATCCCGAGATGGGAAGCTATGAAATTCAAGGGAATTCGATCATCGATATGTGGATGTTTGTGTAACAACTCCAAGTACCTTTCCGCGGCGCTTTGCATAACCAGAGCTACCTCCCTTTTTTCCTTTTCAATAACCCAGTTTTTTTCTAAATAGGCTATATAGAAATCCTTCAAATCCCCGTTTTCCCTAATCAATTGTCTGTATCTTTGGTAAGGAATGCTAATGAAGGTAGTTGCTTCTACAGCCTGTAGGGCGAACTGGGAGGGTTGATGGGTTAGGCAGGAAACGGTGGATCCAACCAAATCGCCTTCTAGGAAGATGTTTTTATGGTAGGTCTTTCCCTCAGCATCCAAAAAGTATGACACAACAGCTCCCTTGCAGAGCACATGGATGTTTTTGGCTGTTTCACCTACTGGAAGTATGGTCTCATTTTTCTTATAATGATCCAACTTAGAGATTTCAAACAAGCTTGAAAACGACTGGTCACTCACTGGGCTATACCTTGTAAATACCTCTTTGAAGAGCGGTTGATATTCTTTTGACAGCATTTTTTTGAATTGATTTATAGGATCAAAAAGTTTATTTGATGTGGTGAATTTCCACCAAATGATAAAGGTAGGCAATTGTGGAAAAAGGACGCGGTTTTTGGATAGCCTTTTGATCCCAGTTCTTTTTCCCCTGATTCGCATAAAACTTTCGAATAACCAGAATGACGCCGGTACTAATTCCAAATCTGTATTAGCCGCATAAGCTTAACAAGTAGAAAATAGGGAATGGTCCTAAACCTTCCGCATTTTTTGTACTCATCCGATGGGTTTAAAAAAACAACAAAATTCGTAACTTATACTAGCATAAAAGTTAAACCCAAATTATGGTACCAATAAAAAAATCAATTTCATTTTCCGGGGTTAAGGACTTAAGATTGGCCCTAAAAGCTGAGATCAATAACCTTCATCAGGATATCGTATCCATGACCTTTACAGACGAGAAAAAGAAGTCTGGGGATAAATTTAAACTTGTTTTTGAATTCGATATGTCAACTAATTTAGTGAAAAAGTGGTATTGTAAAGGAGAGTATATAAATGGAGCCCATATTAAAGATGCCCTGTCAAAAAGTGAAAAAATTGAACCGGTTTCATTGGAAGTCCTTTATTATTTGATCATTACCGATGTAGAGAAAATATACTCCAAATGGCTGAAGTTAAACTGATGCAATTTAAGCTAATATGCATATCCGAAATCGAAAACAGCGGCGAGGCGACTGATTTTGTCCGCCTTGGATCAGTCTGTAATAGATAGCCTAATGCATATTTTGGGCAATTTCGTTTAGTTATGGAAAATCTCAAATTTCTCGCTAACCAGCCACGTTGGGATAAGTTTTTCCTTTGTGGCTCTTCGACTCTGCGAGAAACCAACATTTTACCAAAAGTAAAGGAGCTGGATGATAGATGCTTTTCATCAATTTCTCGCCAAGAGGCAGAGGTGCGGGGGAATTAAGGATTGAATTGAAAAACTTTATGTTCTTGGCATCTTTGCGAGAGACAATCAAACCCTTCTGTCAATGGTAGAGACTGTCGGAATCGCTAATTAAACGACGTCGATATTTCACCTTTTAGCAGGGGAATTAAAAAAGGCCAAGATAACCAATGTTAACCTTGGCCTTCTATTTTTGGTGATCTCAAAAATATATTAGGGGCTATTAAGGCTCGAGATAAGTCTATTTTACTTTCACCGGATTGGAAAGCTCCTCAATTTTGCGGTCTAGGTATTTGTAAAACTCGGTTTCTGAGGTGATCCCTTCAGGCTCCTGCTCCCAGGCGGCCAGAAAATAATAGGTCAGCTCTTTTTGGTCTATTGGCTTTAAAACAGCCACGTGACTATGTTCATCCCCGGTAACTTCAATAAGTTGCTCAGAGGGGAAAATCACAGCAAGACCCAGTTTGTCTCCTGCTAAACTTTGAGGACCATATGTGGCTAGGTAG
>Ga0207773_100409_pt1 | contig 17737 bp, 18 predicted proteins | sample TtaePargueraPR_2_FD_187281 | JGI IMG/M metagenome (GOLD analysis project Ga0207773, IMG submission 187281) | Aerobic enrichment media microbial communities from Bioluminiscent Bay, La Parguera, Puerto Rico - Tt and M1 (3) (SPAdes) | ecosystem: Environmental > Aquatic > Marine > Unclassified ...
GATGCTTGAGCTAAAACCGGTACCTTCTAGCGCCTGAAGATGGCCTGCCGTTGGAGGCTCGCCGCGGATTCATTGTCGTTTATTGGTTCGGAAACGACGTGCAGGTTGACCTTGGTGTTGAGAGCGGCTGCGAGGATCGTGGACCAGGCGATGGTCCACGTCTCAACCACGTCGCGACCTGTCTCGCCCGAAAGCTGCACCTCGAGGTCGAGTGGGCCTTCCATGCCGGGCTGACGCGACAGCTGGTCCCCGAATGCCCAAACCGCGTAGATCGCAGGAATGCTCTGCGCCCAGCTTTCGATCTTTCTGGTGCGATCGGTGGGCGTCGATTCAGTCGGATAGTTGCCGATGATGGCGCGCATTGGCTTCCAAGCTCCCAAAAGGATCTTGCCAAACTTGATGCCACCCTCTCGGGCTTACGAAGCCACGGGCACAAACCATCGTCAATTGTTTCAAATCCAGTTCATCCAACTTGATTAATATCCACAACGTCCGCGACGGGGCGGTGGATATCATCCATGCGTCTCCAGACGATCGGCGGCTGGCGCGAGGTGCCACAGATCCCGAGGACTCGATGAAGACCGCCCCCGATATGACCGACGAGGAACTCGAGGCCCGCATCGGGAGCTCGACAGGCAGATTAGGCCACTGCTGGAGATGACGGCGACTTGCGCATGGCGGAATCAGACGACGAAGAAGTCGGCGGCCGTCAAGTCGAGGTCCTTGGACAAGATTGCGATGACAACGTCTCCGCCCTTCTTCTTACCGTTGGTGTCGTAGGAGAGCCGCCCGGTATCCTCCTCGTAGTAGACGGCATGCTTGTTCTTCCCGGCTGCCTTGGTGCCGAGATCGAAAGCCTTCGCGGACAATTCGCCGGATTTCAGCTTCTTGAACGAGGCTTTGGCCAGCTCGATCCCGTCGTCCACGACCGAGAAGTCGACAATCGTCACTTTCGACGCGGCCTTTGGCTTCGACTTGAGTTTGGCGCTGAAAACGAAGGTATCGGAACCGTCGCCACCGATCAGAGTATTACGTCCCCTATCGCCGTTCAGCCTGTCGTTGCCTTGACCGCCATCAAGGGTGTCGTCGCCCTTGCCGCCGCCTAGGGTGTCATTGCCCGCTTCGCCGGAGACCTTCCCGGAGCGTCCGCCTCGGCCATCAAACACGTCGTTGCCGGGTCCGAGGTCGACCACGCCTTCTATCGTCCCATGGTTGGCAACGAAGTCGTTCGCGTTCAGGGCATTAAGGTCGATCCTGCCATCGAGCAGTCCGGCATTGTCGAGCGTGAGCTTTCCGCCCATCGGCGAGCTGGCCACGGCCGCGACCGTTCCGCGTACGACTCCCGCGGCCTCGTTGTTGATGGATGTCGTCGGACCGTCGGCGGCGACGCCGAGGAGGTGAGATGTGATCAATCCGGTATTGTTGATGACGACCCCGCCAAAGGCCGAGTGATTGCCGACGCCGGAGGTGTGGCCCTGTATTTCGCCGTCGTTGTTGACGACGACATTTCGGGCCGAACTGTCGAGGCCGACCCCGGGTCCGCCAAACCCGATCACCGTGCCATGATTGTTCAGGACGTGGCCGGCGGCGGCGTAGATGATTCCCCAGCTACCAAGAATGCTGTGCCCGGCATTGTTGGTGATCGAACTCCCGGCGCCGCTGAACGCTACACCGTTTGTTCCACCGTGGATGATTCCGTTGTTGATGAGTTGGCTTCCGGTCTTCAAGCTCAAGAGCGCATTGCTGGTGAGCGACGTGACCGCAACCCCGGACGTGATGGTGACGCGGTGATCGTTTAGGGCGAACGTATAGGCGTTGCTAGCAGCGGCAAAGACATCGGTGCTGATCGTTTCGAATGTAGCCATGGCGGACTCGCGGCTGGCGATCGGGGGCGGGATACGAGCCAAGGAAGGTACCACCGCTCTCAAGGGGTGCCCAGCGTCCCGCATCAAGGCTCGCGATCTTCGGGACGACGACCGCGACGATTGGCGCGAGGCACCTCGGGCCCACGACAGCTCGATGAAGACGGCCAGCGAGATGACCAACGCCGAGTTGGAGGCGCGCATCCGGGAGTTGGACGCCCTACACGGCCGACCGCTACTCGAAATGAGGCCGGCCGGTCGCTCAACCGGAGCACTACTCGGGATAGGCGTCCGCGCCGTCCGGTGAGGCCTTGTTGAACAGGATGAACGTCAGAGGGTTGCCAGGCTCGGACATCGCGTCGCTGCGCAGGCCCGTGATCTCTCCGGCCACGCCGCTGGTGTACTCCGCGACCACCTCGCCGAAGCTATTGCGCTGGATAGCAACCTTCTGGCCGGGCTCCACTTTTTCGTTGAGCTTAACCAGGTGCTCGACGATTCCGCCGGCAGTAGCCAGGATTGGGAAGGAGCTGTTGCCGACGAAGACGGTCACATCCTTGCCCGTGCGCCCCATTGGCCCGGCAATGATGCCGTGATGCTTCAGAACGTTCATGGTGCCTTCCACGAAGAGCTCGATCATCGCGGGGTCTAGCACTCGCGCGGCTCCTATTTCTGGCGTGAAGGCCGGGATGCCCGCATCCATGAACGCATTGTGAAGGACACCCGGATAGACATGGTTGTCGAATATTTGTCCGATCGGATAGAGATCCATCATCGCCTTGACCTCGGGCACATCCATGCCACCGATGTTGAAGGCGGTGACTTCGAATCCGGTTGTCCCCGTGTGGAAGTCGATCGCGAAGTCGGCGTTGGGCCGCAGCAGCTGGTTGAACAGCAGGCCGGCATGTCGGCTGGGTGCGGTGAGGCCGCTCTCGTTCCCGGGCCACTCCCTGTTCATGTCGATCAAATCGATGCCTCGGCCCTGGTTCGGCCACCGCCGCTGCATGCTTTCCAGAGCCGGGGGAGACACGTCCGTTACCGCCATCACCGTACCGGACATCTGCGCCGGATCGAGCATGTTCATCACGGTCTGGACGGTGTGGATGGAACTCATTTCGTCGCCATGCACGCCACTGGTCAGGACGCCGCGCTTGCCCTGATTTGCGCCCCTAGCGACCGTCACGGAAACATACCAGTGCTGTCCGGAAGGCATTTCGACGCCTTGGAAATATAAAAAGTGCTTCTTCCCGGGCTCGAGGTCGTTGACGTCAAGCGCGCTGACGACCCGCTTCCCCTGGATCACATCCCCGGCATAAGCCGTTCCTGATGCCGGATTGGCTGAAGGTGCCGCCATGGCCTGGGCCTTCGCGGCGCCGGCATTAACCACTAGCGCGGCAGCGGCACCGACCGTGGCGATCGATGTCGCCAACAATTCGCGGCGATCGACGCCTCTTGAGGAATTGTCAGACATGGTGAGATCCCTGATAAATCACGGACGACGCAAATGTGTGTGCGTTACGGGCACGGGACTCTACGGCCTTCACTTCCTTGGCGGATCACGGTGCGTGTTTCCTCATCCCAAGTGCGGTATTCGGTCCGGCACCACTCCAAATGCTCCGGTGATCCGATTGGGTACCCACTCATGCTCATCGCGACAGGTGGGTCGGCCTCCTCCGCTGGCGGGGGGTTGGGAGCATCGTTTGTCGCTGCCACTCTTGGATCAGGGGGCACCTCGCTTGGCTTCGATACATCGCCAGCGGGCTCGGACCACCGACGTTTGCCGAGAACTCTCTCAGCCATGAAAGCCACCCAGGCGTCGGTGAGTCGCCGATCCCCTCCTGGCAGACCAAGATACTCAGCCTCCTGCTCAACACACCACGCGTATCTCCGATCATACATTCGTCTGATGAGCTCAGGCGTCGCGGTGATCAGATCCACGTCGTTGCTCGACAGCAACGTGATGCGGACATTCTCTCTGGCCCAAAGCACGCAGTACTGGGGTGAAGCGGCGATCGCTGAACGGGGTCCAAACCCAGTCAGGGCAAGCGCCACCGCGAGGGAGTGGAGCCCTCTCCAATTCGACCGAAGTTCAAAAGCCAAGGCAGTCCCCGCCTTGTCAGGTCGTTCTTTCCCCTGCCCACACTGGTGACGGGATATGGTTTTTTTGAGCCAAGCCGGCCGAAGTGGGACTTCGATGGCCACCGGATCCGGGACGCGAGGCGCCTCAAAGGTTTCGAGTTCGTTTGTGGGGGGTGCGGCGGACAAGACCCCACCTCGGGCGGCGGTCGCCAGCCGGCCAATGAATACTAACAAAATCATATACTTACGCTACGTACAAACGGCAAACGGTGGTATGCTGTCTGTACGGAAGCGGAGGGTTCTTGTCGCCATGCAACATGCCGTCGCCTATTACAGGGTCTCGACCGCCAAGCAGGGGCGATCCGGGCTTGGGATTGAGGCGCAACGCGCTGCAGTCGCCCGGTTCGCCGAGGCGGAGGGCTATACTCTCATCGCCGAATTCACCGAGGTCGAGACCGGCAAGGGTGCCGATGCCCTCGACAGACGCCCACAGCTTGCGGCGGCGCTCGCAGCGGGCAAGACCGGCAAGTGTCCGGTCATCGTCGCCAAGCTCGACCGGTTGTCGCGCGATGTCGCCTTCATCGCCGGGCTGATGGCACAGCGTGTGCCGTTCATCGTTGCCGAACTGGGTGCGGATGCAGATCCGTTCATGCTGCATCTGTACGCTGCGCTCGCTGAGAAGGAGCGTCGGCTGATCTCGGAGCGGACGCGATCGGCACTGGCGCAGCGAAAGGCCCAGGGCGCTCAACTCGGCAACCGCAGCAACGCGGCCGAGGCGGCGGCGCTCGGGCGCAAGGTCCAGGTCGAGGAGGCCGCAGCCTTCGCGGCGAACGTCTTGCCGATTATCGAGTCACTGCGTTCCTCGGGCGTTCGGGATCTGCATGGGCTTGCCGCGGCGCTGAACAATCGCGGTGTCCGAACGGCGCGCGGCGGACGCTGGCATGTCTCGAACGTCAAGAACCTCGTCGACCGACTCCCGACGCGAGTGGTCTTTTCTAGGCGGGAAGATCTCGGGAAAAGCACGACGACATCACTGGGACTCAGACCAAGGCGTTCATTGAAGCGACAAAGCGGGTGAAGTCGCCGCAGGGACCTCGGGGGTGATCACGGAAATAACGGGTTCATCACGGTTAAAGAAAATGTTTTCTCGGACTATTGATGCTTGGCCCACCATTTAGTGACTCCAACGTCTCGAGTGTTGGGAAGTTCGACTAAGTTGCAATGGGGGATTGCGGCGCAACTCGGATGAGAGTAGAAACGTGAGAAAAGGTTTTCCTACGCGAAGGGTCTGGTAGGACTACCCCCAAAAAAAGTGACCCAAGCAAACATAGGAGGAGACAAATGCGCTTTCAGGCTCGTGCACGTGCCTTGTTTTTAAGTCTGGCGGCGTCTGCCGCCTTGGCTCTATCCACCCCGGTCTCCGCTGACGATCTGATCATGTGGGAGCGAAGCGGCGGCAACGCCGGCATGGTCGACCGGCTGATCGAGATGTGGAACGAGAAGAATCCCGACCGCAAGATCCAGCTCACCTACATCCCCCACGCCGAGATGGTCGCCAAGCTCGCCCAGGCGATTGCCTCCGGCGACGTACCCGACCTGATGGGCCTCGACCTGATCTACGGGCCGCAGTTCGAGGCGGCGGGACAACTCGTCGACATCACCGACTACTTCAAGGACGATCCCACGCTGAAGACGGCGAGCCCAGGCCATATGACGGTGGCGACCTATGACGGCCGGCTCTATGGCGTGCCCCTCTATGCCGACGTTTCGGCGCTCTTCTACAACAAGGACCTTTTCGAGCAGGCGGGTCTCGACCCGAACAAGCCGCCGACCAGCCTGGCCGAGATCCGGGAGTACGCCGACAAGATCACCGCTCTCGGCGGCGACGTGAAGGGCTACTTCCTTCCCGGGTCCTGTGCCGGCTGCAATATCTTTACCGTCGGGCCGCTGATGTGGGCTTCGGGCGCCACGATCGAGCCCAATGCCGACGGCGAGCCGCTGGTCGGCGACGGGGTCAAGCAGGTGCTGCAATGGGCGCGGGACATGATCGCCGCCGGAAACGTCCATGACGATGCTCGTGCGGAGAACGGCGAGACCTTCCACCTCCGGTTCGGCTCCGGCAAGCTCGGCATGATGGGAACGGGCAACTTCAACATCACCCTTGCCCGCGAGCAGAACCCGGACATGGAGTTCGGCATCGCGCTCCTGCCGGGCGTCGAGCTGGGCTCGGCCGCCTCCTTCATCGGCGGCGACCTGGTCACCATCCCCAAGGGATCGAAGCGCGTCGAGGATGCCGTCGACTTCATGAAGTTCATCCTGTCCGACGAGGTTCAGGTCGAGGGCTATGCCAAGCTTCTGAATCTCACCACCCGCTCCGACATGACCGACAACGAGTATTTCAACGCCGAGCCATTGGTTCAGGATGTGGCGAAGGCGCTGTCCGTGGGTCGCACGCCCTACACGCTCACCTTCTTCGAGCAGATCAACTCGCCCCAAGGCCCGTGGCTGCAGATGCTGCAGCGGGCGTACTACACCGACGACGATCTCGACGAGATCATCGCCGACGCCAAGGACCAGATGAAGGCCATCGCCGCGCAGGAATAGGCCGCGAGGCGAACCCGGCGGCCGCGCAGGTCTCTCCCTTCCCGGCGCGGCCGCCTCCTCGTACCAGTCAGCGGACAATCCACCATGTACGCAAGTCGCAAGGCGAAGCTGACGGGACTGCTCTACCTCGCACCGGCATTGCTTTTCGTGCTCGCCTTCACGGCGTGGCCGGTGGTGCAGATGGCCTGGATGTCTCTTCACAACTGGTCGATCATCGAGCCGCCGAAATGGGTCGGCCTCGCAAACTACGTCCGGGCTTGGAACGACCGCCAGTTCTGGACCTCGCTCGGCTTCACGCTGAAGTACACTGCGTGCATCACGCCCATCCTCATGGTTCTGGGCTACCTGCTTGCCCTCCTGGTCGCGCCGAACACGCCACTCAGGAGGCTCACGCGGGCGGTGGTCTTCGTTCCCGTGGTCATCGGCCTCGGCGTGTCGAGCCTGCTCTGGTACTGGCTGTTCAGCTACGACTTCGGCCTGGTCAACCGGGCGCTGGTCGATCTCGGTCTCGTCGAGAAGCCCGTTGTCTGGTTTGGCGAAAATGCCAACCGTGCGATGTGGGCGGTGATCACCTCCATCGTCTGGAAGGTCATCGGCTTCGGCATGCTGCTCTTTGTTGCCGCCATGCAGTCGATATCCCAGGAAGTCAGCGAAGCCGCGATGGTCGATGGCGCGAGCTACTGGCAGCGCGTGCGCCGGATCACCTTCCCACTCACCGCGCGCACGGTCCTCCTCGTCACGCTGTTCAGCGTCATCGGTTCCTTGCTCGCCTTCGATCAGTTCTATCTGATGACTGCCGGTCAGCCGTTCAACAAGACGGCGACATCGGTGTTCTGGATCTATCTCAACTCGTTCCCCTACCTGAAGCTTGGCTACGGCGCGGCTCTCTCACTCGTCCTCGCCGTCGTCATTCTCTTGATGACGGTGGGGCAGTTGGCGCTCACCCGGAGGACCCACGCATGAGCGCCGAATTTGCGCTGGCGCGCCCTGCATCGGGGCGAGGAGGCGTTGCCCTCTCCATGCCGGGACGCCGGACAGCTTACCTTGTGGGCGCGTTGTGCATGGCGATCATCGCCGTCATGGTCGCGCCGCTACTGGTTTCGGTCGCAGCGTCCTTCAAGACGACGACGGAGGCCGCGGCCATACCTCCAACCTGGTTTCCCCACGCTCTCAGCCTCGACAGCTATGAGCGGCTCTGGACCTACCAGGACGGCCTGCCGACCTATCTCTTCAACAGCGCCGGTACCGCGGTGCTCACCATCGTCTTCTGCCTCGGCCTGACCATTCCCGCCGGCTATGCGCTGGCGAGATTCCCGATCCCGGGCAAGGAGTTTCTGTTCGTCTTTCTGCTGCTCGCCCTGATCATCCCCTACCAGGCGCTGCTGACGCCACTCTTCTTCATGTTCGCCGAGTTCCGCCTCACCAACACACTGGTTGGCCTCGCCATCATCCACACCGCGATCCAGATTCCGTTCAGTGTCTACATCATGCGGAACAGCTTCGAAGCCGTACCGCGTGAGTTGGAGGAGGCGGCCGTCATCGATGGCTGTTCGACCTGGCAGGTCCTGACCCGAATCTACATGCCCGCGATCCGCCCGGCGATTGTCACCGTCGCGCTTTTCGCTTTCATCACGTCGTGGAACGAGTTCCTTGCCGCGTTGGTCATCATGAACCGCGGCTCGACTTTCACTCTGCCGCTGGTGCTCGCCGCCGCCCGCCAGGAAACCTCGATCGGTGGCACGGACTGGGGGATGCTCCAGGCCGGCATCACCATCGCCATCGTTCCCTGCGTGCTGTTCTACGTCCTCCTCCAGAGGTACTACGTGTCGGGCTTCCTCAGCGGCGCGGTCAAATGAGCGGGGTCGCGGATGCCTGATGGACCCGACCGCGATAACCTGAGGCCGCGCCCGCGTCCGGCGAGGTTGACCATCCGGGACGTCGCCCGGCTTGCCAATGTCAGCGTCGGCACCGTTTCCAAGGCCCTCAACAACAGCGGCAGCCTACGTGAGGAGACGCGCGAGCGCGTAATCGCCTCGGCGCGGCAACTTGGCTTTCACGCCAACGACCTCGCCCACAGCCTCCATCGTGGGCAGAGCCTTACGGTCGGACTGATTTCGACGGACTCCTTCGGTCGTTTCACGATCCCGATTATGGAGGGACTGGAGGAGTGCCTGGCCGACAGCCGGATCGGGGTCTTCATGTGCAACGCCACCGACGATCCGGAGCGCGAGGCGCGTCACGTGCAGCAACTGCTCGGGAAGCGGGTCGACGGCATCGTCGTCACCGCGCGTCGCGCGGACCGTCGGCCGAAGCTTGACGTTCCGGCGCCAGACCTTCCCGTCCTCTATGTCTTCTCGCAGATCGACGACCCCGAGGCGTGCTGCTTGCTGCCTGATGATGAAGGCGGCGCGCGGATGGCGGTCGAGCACCTTGTTCGGCTCGGCAGGCGGCGGATTGCCCACGTCACCGGACCCGAGCGCTTTCAGGCAGTGCGTCTTCGTCGCGACGGCTACCGCGCGGCGCTCGGTGCAGCGGGCCTAGCCGAGCCCGAAGGATTCTACCTGCCGGGGGTCTGGTCCGAAGGGTGGGGCCGCGAGGCGGTGGCGGAACTGCTGCGGAGTCGAAGAGAGCCTCCCGACGCCGTCTTTTGTGGCAACGATCAGATCGCACGCGGCGCCGTGGATGCCCTGCGGGAACGCGGTGTGATCGTGCCGGATGCCGTGGCCATTGTCGGCTTCGACAATTGGGAGATCATGGCCGATGCCACACGCCCACCGCTCACCAGCGTCGACATGAACCTCCGCGAACTCGGCCGGGAGGCAGGAGCGACGCTTCTCCAGATGATCGCTGGAAGGCCGGTCCAGGGTGTTCGGCGGCTGCCTTGCACTCTGGTCGTTCGCGATTCCTGTGGGGCGAGAGCGATGGGCGCTACGTCTATCGCGGGTTCCGATCCCGTCCAACCGTGAAGACAGGCCAGGAACCGAGATGCGACAGTTCACACCCGTCAACTTTGCCGAGGTTTCCATCGAGGGAGCGTTCTGGCGCGAGCGGCTCGAAACGGTTCTGACTCGCACCATACCGAGCCAGCATCGCCAGCTCGAGGAGCATGGAATCCTCGAATCTCTGACCATTCCCCAACCGCCACCTCCGCTTCGCATCCAGCGCAACAGCCACGACTTCACGACCCAGATCTTCTGGGACTCGGACGTTGGCAAATGGATCGAGGCGGCGAGCTACGCGCTGCGCCATCGCCGCGACACCAAAGTCGAAGGCCAGATCGATGCCATCACGGAGGACCTGGCCAAGGCGCAGCTCTCCGACGGGTACCTCAACTGCTGGTACATCGGCCGCGAAGTCGAGAACCGCTGGACCAACCTGCGCGACAATCACGAGCTCTATTGCGCCGGCCACATGCTGGAAGGGGCAATCGCCTACTACCAGGCGACGGGCAAAAGCAGACTGCTCGACCTCATGCTCCGCTACGTCGACCACATCGCCACTGTCTTCGGCCGGAGGGCGGGCCAGAAGCGGGGCTATTGCGGCCATCAGGAGATCGAACTTGCCCTCATCAAGCTCTATGCGGTGACGAGGGACCGTAGGCATCTCGACCTTGCCGCGTACTTCATCGACGAGCGCGGCCACCGGCCGCCGCACTATTTCGACGTCGAGGCCGAGGCGCGGGGCGACGACCCAAGAGCCTTCTGGGCGAAGACCTACGAGTACAACCAGTCCCACCTTCCGGTCCGCGAACAGACCAAGGTGGTCGGACACGCGGTGAGGGCGATGTACATGTACGCGGCGATGGCCGACCTCGTCGCCGAGTTCGACGACGCCGGTCTCAAACGAGCGCTCGAAACGCTGTGGGACGACGTCACCACCAAGCAGATGTACGTGACCGGCGGCCTCGGCCCCTCCAAGCACAACGAGGGCTTCACCAGCTACTACGACCTTCCCAACGACACCGCCTATGCCGAGACCTGCGCCTCCGTGGCGTTGATCTTCTGGGCGCAGCGCATGCTCAACATCGACCTCGATGGCACCTATGCCGACGTGCTCGAGCGGGCGCTGTACAACGGTGCGCTCTCCGGCCTCTCGCGCGATGGCGAGCATTATTTCTATGAGAACCCGCTCGCAAGCGACGGCAGCCATCGCCGCTGGCGATGGCACACCTGTCCGTGCTGCACCATGAACGTGTCCCGGCTCGTGGCGTCGGTCGCCGGCTACTTCTACTCGACCGGCGAGGACACCCTCGCCGTGCACCTCTACGGCGGAGCGTCGGTCACGGTGCCAGTAAGCGGCAGGAACGTGTCGCTCCGGGAATCGAGCACCTACCCTTGGGACGGCAGGATCCGCATCGCGATCGATCCCGACCAGCCTGCGAGCTTCGCACTGTGTCTCCGCATTCCTGGCTGGGCGATAGACGCGACCGCAAGTATCGATGGCTCGGCAGTGGAAGTCGCTCCAAACGTCTCTCGCGGCTATCTGCGGATAAGCCGGAAATGGACAGCGGGGGATGTCGTCGAACTCCACCTCCCGATGCCTGTTGCCCGCATCTATGCTCATCCGAAGGTGGGCAGCGACGTTGGACGGGTCGCACTGCAACGTGGCCCGATCGTCTATTGTGTCGAACACGTCGACAATCCGACGACGTCAGTCGATCTGCTTGGGCTCCCGCGCGATGCGGCGCTCGAGGCTAATCGGCGGTCCGATCTATTCGACGGCGTCACCGCCATCGAAGCTGAAGGCACCATGGCAACACTCGACGACTGGTCCGGTCGCCTTTACCAGGAAGCGCCTGCCTTCCGCACCCCCCATCGCTTCACGGCAGTTCCTTACTATCTCTGGAACAATCGCGAACCGGGTGAAATGAGCGTCTGGCTGCCGGAGGCGTGAGATTCAACGCTTCCACTCTTGGCCCAACTCGCAAAGACTAAAGTGGCGACGATGCAGCCCTGACGCGTCCCCTCCGGTCGCTAGCCGCTTTCACTCGCAACGAGGGCCACAGGCAGCGCAGGACGCGCCCAGCGACCGGGCCGCCACGGCTGAGCGCGATCGCGAGTTCAGCGGCGCGTTCACCGGTTTCACGTCGCGGCAGATAAATGTGGGTGAGCGGGACCGGCAGGTAGGCGCCGATCTCGACCTTGCCGACTCCGACGACCGCGATCTGGAGATGTCGATTCGGGAGGCCAGTCAGCGCGTCGTGGGTAGCGAGGTACTCGATCCGCTCCTCATCGGTACGCCGTGCCGTGATATCCTCGTGGGTGACCACGATCCGCGTCGGCCCGTCGTCCCGAAACCGGCTGATCCTAATATTGAACCACAGCGTGCCGTCCGGGGTGGGGCAGGCATATTCGAGGTCGGCGACTGGGATCGCGCCGCTTGCCACCCGACGAATCAGCGCGGCGACCTCTCCTGCGACAGGATCGCCTCCAGCGGCGGCGCGGTCACAGGCCGAGAGGTAGTTGGCACCCTCGCAGACCGATGCCGGCGCGGCGGCGGCCCGCGCGGCGAACGCGCGCCAAGCGGCGTTTACTGCCAGTATCGTTCCACTCTCATCGACCACCGCGATGTGCTCGCCGAGCGCATCCATCGTCGAGCGCGCAAGACGCTCCGTCTCCTTCCGCCGCCCGTCCGCGCGCGACGCATCCGTGACATCGCTGACTTCGACGAAGATGCCCGTGACCGCGCCGGAGGCGTTCCGGATCGGCTGGTAGATGAACGTGAGAACTTCCGGCGCCCGGCGAACAAACACCGACGCTTCGGTCGCGATGTGCGGCCTCCCGGTCCGGTACACCTCGTCGAGAAGCTCGAAGTAGCCTTGACCCTCGAGTTCCGGAAGCGCCACACGCACGGGCTTGCCAATGAGGTCGCGGTGGCCGACCAGTATGTTGTAGGCCTTGTTCGCGATCTCGAAGCGATGATCGGCCCCTTCAGAACGACGATGAAGCCAGGCGCCTGATCGAAGAGATCGCGTAGCCGCTCGTTTTCCTCTCTGTAGGCTTCGCGTGAAAGCACCTCCCCAGTGGTCTCGTATCCACTGCAAAACACGCCGCGAATTCGGCCCGCCTAGTCAGACAGCGGAACGGAGCAATAGGTGTAGGCGATGGCGGCGGCCTCGCCGGTGCTGAGGGGCTGCGGCCGGTCCTTGATGAATGTCGGACGTCCCGCCAAGGCTGCCTTGATCTCTGGGGCGATGATCGACCAGGAGGCCCCGTCCCACACCTCCTGGAGCGGCTTCCCCAACGCAAACGAGTGCCGTTCCGGAATGGTCGCCGCGTATGCGTCGTTATAGACTAGTGTGAGTGCCGGCCCCCAAGCGATGCACATCGGGAGTGGGGTGAAGAGCATCACCCTGAGGGAGGCGAGGAGCGGGGCTGGCCAGCTCTCGATCGGTCCAAGCGGAGTCTTCGACCAGTCGAGTGCCTGAATGCGCCGGCCCATCTCGCCTGCGCTTCCAGGAAGCTAAGGTCAAAAGTCTCCCCACGCTTCACGGCCGGTCGCAATCTCCAAGCGCCCCCACTCGTGCATACACCCACGAGCTATTGATGCGCCGCCTGCACCCTGTTCAACAGCATCTCGACCGGGTTATGGGACACCGACTGCCCCTCGAGCTCAGGCGGTACCCGCCAACCCGGGTCGACGCCCTCCATGTTCGGCAGCTCGTGCGCAATTCCCTTGTGGCAATCGATACAGGTCGCAGCACCGGCGAGGAGGTAGCGGGTGTGGATCTCGGCGGCCCGCGGCGCCTGTCGTGAGAGATCCATAGCTACAGCCGAATGACAGTTCCGGCACTCGAGGCTGTCATTCGCCTTGAGCCGAGCCCATTCGTGCTTAGCCAACCGCAGTCGCTCGTCGAGGAACTTCCGTCGGGTGTCAATCGTACCGAATATGTGGCCCCAGACTTCCTTCGACGCCTGCATCTTGCGCGCGATCTTGTCGGTCCACTCGTGCGGGACATGGCAGTCGGGGCAGGAGGCCCGCACGCCCGACCGGTTACTATAGTGTACCGTTCGGGTCAGCTCCTGGTAGACGTTGGCCTCCATCTCGTGGCACGAGATGCAGAAGGCCTCCGTGTTCGTGGCTTCAAGGGCGGTATTGAAGGCACCCCAGAAAAGAACCCCGCCGACGAATCCTCCGAGCGTGAGAAACGCCAAGCTGAGGGTCGCGGCAGGTCGCGTCAGGACGCCCCAAACCCAGGCGGCAGCAGAGCGGAGGCGCCCCACGCTCTAGTCCTCCCCGACAGGGCGGAAGCCCATCTCGCTCATATCGATGAAAGTGTTGCCAACGAGTGGCCGACCATCGGCCTGCGGGACATGACAGGCGGTGCAGAAGTAGCGGCGCGGCGAGACATCGGCGAGCATCTGCCCTTCGCGGTCCATGTAGTGCGTGACGCTGATCATCGGCGCGCCGGAGCCCTGTGTGAACTCGCGCTTGTGACAAGACAGGCAGCGATTGGCGTTGACCGAGAGCTGGTAGCCCTCGATCGAATGAGGAATGATGGGCGGTTGTTCTGGATAGGCCCGCATCACGCGGACATCGTCAGTTATCCACCGGGGCAGCGGCCCCGCCGGCGCGGTATCGAGATAGGGCACGTCCCCGCGGAGCGCACCGCCCATCTCTGCCAGCGAAGCCCCGACGGTGGCGAGAATGACCGTGCCCGCGAGCACGGCGAGCCAAGCCCTCAGGCCAAGGCGATCCTGACCGCGCATTTCTTGAAATCCGTCTGCTTGGAGATGGGATCGGTGGCGTCGAGCGTGACCTTGTTGATGAGGTGCCGCGCGTCGAACCAGGGAACGAAGATCACGCCTTTCGGCATGCGGTTGCGACCGCGCGTCTCCAGCCGCAGCCGGACTTCGCCACGGCGCGACATAACTCTGACCTCGGCGCCCTGGTTGAGTCCCCGCGAACGAGCATCGTCGGCGTTCATGAAGCAGACGGCATCAGGAAAGGCGGCATGGAGTTCCGGGACTCGCATGGTCATCGAGCCGGAATGCCAGTGCTCAAGGACACGGCCGGTAACCAGCCAGAGGTCGTATTCCTCGTCCGGTGACTCAGCAGGCGGCTCGTAGGGCACGGCGAGGATCACGGCACGACCGTCGGGCTGGCCGTAGAACTTCAGCCCAGCCCCAGCCGGCACATAAGGATCGTAGCCCTCTCGATACCGCCAACGCGTCTCCTCGAGATCGACCACGGGCCAGCGGAGGCCGCGGACCTCATGGTAGGTGTCGTAGGGCGCGAGATCATGCCCGTGGCCGCGGCCGAAGCCGGCATACTCCTCGAACAGCCCCTTCTGGAGATAGAACCCGAAGTCCTCAGCCTCGTGGTTGCGATAGGCAGGATCCATCTCCGCCAGGGGATAGCGGTCCACCACACCGTTGCGAAAGAGGACATCATAGAGGGTCCGTCCGCGGTATGCGGGATTGGCGGCGAGGGTTTCCTCGGGCCACACCTCCTCGGTCGTGAAGCGCTTCGAGAACTCGACGATCTGCCACAGGTCGGATCGCGCCTCGCCCGGCGCCGGCACGAGCTCGTGCCAGACGTGGGTTCGACGTTCGGCGTTGCCGTAGGCGCCTTCCTTCTCGACCCACATCGCCGCAGGCAGGATGAGGTCGGCATTGACCGCGGTGATCGTGGGGTAGGCGTCGCTGACGACGATGAAGTTCTCCGGATTACGGTAGCCGGGATACGTCTCCTCACTCGTGTTGGGCGCGGCCTGGAGGTTGTTGTTGACCTGAATCCAGTAAAAGTTGAGCTTCCCGTCCTTCAGCATCCGATCTTGGAGGACGGCGTGATAGCCAGGCTCGGCCGGGATGGTGCCCTCTGGGATTCGCCAAATCTCCTCGGCCAACCGGCGGTGCTCCGGGTTGGTCACCACCTTGTCGGCCGGCAACCGGTGGGCAAAGGTTCCGACCTCGCGAGCGGTTCCGCATGCCGACGGCTGGCCGGTCAGCGAGAAGGGGCTGTTGCCCGGCTCGGAAATCTTCCCCGTGAGGAGGTGGAGATTGTAGATCATGTGGTTGGCCCAGACACCGCGAACGTGCTGGTTGAACCCCATGGTCCAGAGCGACATCACCTTCTTCTCGGGAGCGGCGTAGATTTCGGCCAGTTCTTCGAGGAGGTCGGGCTCGACGCCCGAAAGTTCGGAGGCGCGTTCGAGCGTGTACTCCGAGACCAGTCGGCGGAACCCGTCGAAGTCGGTCGCTTCCATCGCACCCGCCGTCGCAACCCCTGCCGCTGCCATTTCGAGCGGATGCTCGGGACGCAGGCCGTAGCCGATGTCCGTTGTGCCCTTCATGAATTTCGCGTGGGTACCGACGAAAGCCTCATTCACGCGGCCGGTTTCGATGATGTGGCGGGCGATGTAGTTCATTATCGCGAGGTCGGTGCCGGGCCGGAAAACGATCGGAATATCGGCGAGGTCCATGCTGCGATGCGTGAACGTCGAAAGCACGGCGCAACGGACATGCGGATGGCCGAGGCGGCGGTCGGCAAGTCGCGTCCAGAGGATCGGGTGCATCTCCGCCATGTTCGAGCCCCACAGCACGAAAGCGTCGGCGTGCTCGAAGTCGTCGTAGCAGCCCATGGGCTCGTCCATGCCGAACGTGCGCATCAGTGCATAGGCCGCCGACGCCATGCAGTGCCGGGCGTTGGGATCGAGGTTGTTGGAGCGGAACCCGCCGCGCATGAGCTTGGTCGCGGCGTAGCCCTCGAAGATCGTCCACTGGCCTGAGCCGAACATGCCGAGCGCGGTCGGTCCCTTCTCGCGCAGCACTTGCTTGGCCTGCTCCGCCATGACGTCGAAGGCTTCGTCCCAAGAGACAGGCTCGAACTCGCCGTCCTTGGCATATGTGCCGTCGCGCTTGCGAAGCAGGGGCGTTGTGAGCCGGTCTTCGCCGTACATGATCTTCGACAGGAAGTAGCCCTTGACGCAGTTGAGGCCGCGGTTCACCGCGGCCTGCATGTCGCCGTGAGTGGCCACGACACGGTCGTTCTTGACGCCTACCATGACGCCGCAGCCAGTCCCGCAGAAGCGGCAAGGTGCCTTCGACCAGGTGATCTGAAGCGTGTCGACGCCGCCCGGCACTGTCTGCGCAGCGGCCGGGTCGGCGATACCCGCCGCAGCGGCGGCAACCGCGGCAGCCTGCGCCTTGAGCACGTCGCGGCGTGACAACGCGGTCATGACGCAACTCCCTCCGGCACGTCGCGCTGCTCGTAGACCATTGCGGCGGAGATCACCCCTTCCATGAGCGTGAGTTGGTTCAGCATCTCGCCGAGGCGGCCGGCCGTGGGGGCCTCCATGACGACGACGATCCGCGGGCCGTTGCGGCCATGGACTTCTACCCCGGGCTCGTGGGACAGGCGGCCGATGACCGCGTCGGTCTGCTCCGGCCTCGCGAGCACTACGGCGCTCGAGATGTGAACCGCATCTTCGCCGGTCGCTACCGAAAACAGGTCGCGTCGCGTGAATCGTGCGGGATCGCGTGCCATTTGCAAACCTCAATACATGCCGGCTGGCGGCCCCGGAGGGCCGAAGACGATCTGGTACATCCACACCAGGAACCCGTAGCCGCCGACCACGGCAACAGCCACGATGGGCCAGATCGCGAATGCAAGAACGAAGAATGTCAGCAGTTCGCGTCGTCTGCTGGGAGCCGGGACGGACGCGTCAGGCTGCTGCAGCGCCATGCTAATTCCCCAGGCAGTCTGCCTAGTCTCTGTGCATCTGCCCGGCATTATTGAACAATTCCAAGAATGCGCAACCCCAAGATAGTGCAGACGTCGCAACGAATGGGCGAACGGTGTCGTTCCTTGCGCTGGCACAACATCGCCGCTGGTGTCTTCGGCTTTGAATGGATCCCAGCCAGAGGAGGGCGCGGCCATGCGGCGGACGACCATCGACCCAGACATGCCCGTCGACGACATCATGCGGCGATGGCCGGCGACAATTCGCCTTTTCCTGCAGCGCGGGATGCTCTGCATCGGCTGCCCGATCGGCGTGTTCCATACCGTCATGGACGCCTGTAACGCACACAGCATCAATCCTGAGACCTTCGCGGCGGAACTCGATGCGGCCTTGCTCGGCCATCCCTTCCCGGACGCGAGACCCAGCGAGAGCGCCCCCAACGCCGGGCGCGGACCATCGACCGGCGGGCGTTGCCGCGGTTAGCGGGGTTCTACTTCTCCCGCCGGTTGTC
>Ga0207773_100410_pt1 | contig 17691 bp, 14 predicted proteins | sample TtaePargueraPR_2_FD_187281 | JGI IMG/M metagenome (GOLD analysis project Ga0207773, IMG submission 187281) | Aerobic enrichment media microbial communities from Bioluminiscent Bay, La Parguera, Puerto Rico - Tt and M1 (3) (SPAdes) | ecosystem: Environmental > Aquatic > Marine > Unclassified ...
CCAGACCTCACCCCAGCCGTAACGCACGAGCATCTCCTGGAACTCGCGGTTCAGCGGTGTCTTATTGGCTTCGGCTCTGTCGACATGGGCATCGCCAAGAATCTTCCGGCGCACCTTCATGCCGGCGGCGTAGGTATCTTTGTCGCTCACCTGATCCTCTCCTGGAATCCAAACTTCACTGTAGAACCTGCGGCAGCGCAAGCAGCCGCCGCGTCTCGACAACGCTCGCAGGGTGGCGCCCGTACTCCGCGCAGAGCCCGGCCACCCGTTCAACCAGCTCTGCGTTGCTGCGGGCCAGACGGTTGGCGTCGAACCGGATGTTGTCCTCGAGCCCCGTCCGGCAGTGGCCGCCCAGCTCCAGGCACCAGCGGTTGACCTCCAACTGATGGCGACCGAGGCCGGCAGCCGCCCAGGTCGCATCCGGCTCCAGCTCATGGAGCTCGGCAACGAGGAACTCGAGCAACGACCGGCGCACCGGCAGGCCGTTGGGAATGCCGAGCACGAACTGGATATGCAGGGGACGCCGGATCGCGCCCTGCTCCGCGAGCCGATGGGCAGTGTACAGCATGCTCGCGTCGAAAGCTTCGATCTCGGGCTTGATGTCCTCCTTCAGCAGCAGATCGGCGAGCTCTGCAATGAAAGGAGGCGGATTCTCATAGATCCAGCTGGAGAAGTTGACCGAGCCAGTGGCGAAGGAGGCCATCTCCGGCCGCAGGCTGAGCGGCCGCTTGCGTTGCTCGTGATCCCGGCCGCGGCCGCCCGTAGAGAACTGCACGACCATGCCGGGGCAATGCTTGATGATACCCGCCTGCACCTCAGCGAAGAGGTCGGGATCCGAGCTGGCGTTCTCCTCCGGGTCGCGAACATGGATGTGAACCACCGTGGCCCCGGCCTCGAAGGCTTCGTGGGTCGACTCGACCTGCTCGGCGGGCGTGACGGGAACGGCGGGCGTGTCCTTCTTGCGGGGCACGGAGCCGGTAATGGCCACCGTGATCATCGCAGGCGTCGTCAAGCTGTCCTCCTCCGGAAGCCCCTGCCGCAGTATTCCTGGTGTGGCTTCTTCGCTATGCGAAATAACATTCACTTAGCGAACATATTGAAGCGCCGGAGCCCGGCGGTCAAGCGTTCCGCCGCAGCAGAAACCGCGCGAGGCGAGGACGATATAGGACTGCGGAAGCTGGCTGGCCTGGCCGGAGTTTCAGCGGCGGCCGCGGCCGGCAATCTTCCCCTGGGCCTTGTCGGAAGGACCAGCCTCGAGTTCGCTCGGCAGGCCGAGCGAGGCTCCGAGCGAGGGGATCAGCTGCAGCGCTTCGGTGACGCGGTGTGCCGCCCGCTGCAGCAGCTCGACGCGATCCTGCAGCGTGTCGTCGTTGTCGAGCCGCCGCGAGAGGCTGGAGCAATTGAGTGCGGCGACGGTGCGTCCCGACTTGAGCCGTACCGGCACCGCCACCGCCGCCAGGCCCTCCTCCAGCTCGTCGCGCACGATGATGAAACCGTCGCGGCGCGCCTTGTCGATCAGCTTGCGCAGCTTCTTGCGGTCGGTGATCGTCAAGGGGGTAAGGGCGACAAGGTCGGCGGTCGCAAGGTAGCGGTCGAGCTGTTGCTCGGGCAGCGCGGCCAGGAGTATACGGCCCATCGACACGGCGTAGGCAGGAAAGCGGCTGCCAACGCCGGCGGTGAGCCGCACGAACCGCCGGGCCGAGAAATTGGCGACGTAAAGGACGTCGCTGTCTTCCAGCACGCCCAGGGAAGCGCTGTCACCGCTTTCGGCCACAATGTCTCTTAGAATCGGCTGAATCACCTCCTCGATGCGGCCCGATTCGAGGAAGGCGGAGCCGAGCGAGACGACCTTTGGACGCAGCATGAAGAAACGGCCGCTGGAGGCGACGTAGCCGAGTCGCTCCAGCGTCCAGAGACAGCGCCGCGCGGTTGCCGGGCTCAGGCCGGTGCGCGCGGCGACTTCGCTGAGGGTCTGCTGAGGATGATCCCTGTCAAATGCATGGATCACCGACAGCCCCCGTGCCAACGAGGTTATGAACTCGCGGTCCTCGGCCAAACGCGCCCCCCGTCATTACCTGCGACATCTTGCTTTGCGTGCATTGACTAGGCAATAGCACCTTAAAGAGGCCTAGGCGGCCTCCTTCAGGAAGCTCCGCACAGCCTCGGCAAAGGCCTGCGGTTGCTCGATGGCGGAGAGATGGCCGGCCGGGAGGACGACGGTCCGGGCATCCGGCAAGGCCGCCGCAATCCGGTCGCCATGCTCGGCCGGCGGCGTCGCCGCGTCGAGGCTGCCGTTGATGACAAGGGAAGGCCGTCGCAGACCGGCGAGACGGTCGATCATGTCGACCGACGAGATGGCGGTGCAGCAGCCGGCGTAGCCTTCCGGCGGGATCGAGAGGAACGTGGCGCGAGCCGTGTCCAGGCTGGGCGGGCCCTCGGCCCGGAAGCCATCGGAGAAGAAGCGGGACATCACGGCCGTGACGATGGCGCCCATGCCGTCCCGGCGGACGATCGAAGCCCTGTCGAGCCACGGCTGAGCTGCCACCTGTGCGGAGGTATTGCAGGCGATCACCCTGGAAACCCTCTCCGGCGCCGCCAGCGCGAGTTCCAGCGCCATCATGCCCCCGAGCGAAAGGCCGCAGACGCTCGCAGTCCTTGCGCCCGCGGCATCGAGGACACAGAGGGCGTCAGCCGCGAGTTCAGGCAACGCGTAGTCGCCGGCCGGAGCATCGGAGGCGCCATGGCCACGCGTGTCCATGCGCAGCACCCGGAAGCGGTCATACAGCAACGGGACCACCAGGTCCCACATGGCAAAATCGGTGCCAAGCGAGTTCAGGAGGAGCAGATTCGGTGCATTTTCACGCCCGTCTATCCGCCAATAAATCCGACCTTTGCGTCCCCTCGCAAACGGCATCCACTTTCCCCTTGGCTGTTGAGTAGAAGGTATCGCTGCAGAGGCGGCTTCGCTGTGCGAACACTCATGCGATATACGAAATTCTGGCGCTGAGGTCAATACAGCGGCGGTTCGCGGAACGGACCCGTTCGTTTGTGCGGAGACCGGACGCCCGCATCTGCCATCGCCCTGCTGACCGCGCTTTCCGAGCCCACTTGTTGCTGAAGCGATCACACGGAGGCGCGATGTACCCGACCCGCCCCACATCGCCGTGATGCGCGGCTAGCCCGGTGCATGGCTGCAGAGGCGACTTTCGACTTCCTCGAGCGCCCAAGGACTGAAGCGCGGCATTCGCCGACCGATAGTTGCCCGTAGGTCAACCGGGCTCTTGTCGAGGGGCGGTTGGTGAATCTAGCGGCAACACAAGTTGGAACTCCCAACTACCGCCGAGTTGGAAGATGGTCAGACAGTTGCCAGGGGCAACGACCCTAAGTCTCTGTTTTATCGGGGGAAGGAATGGTGGGCGTACAAGGACTCGAACCTTGGACCCGCTGATTAAGAGTCAGCTGCTCTACCAACTGAGCTATACGCCCCCAGGGGTGCTGGGCCGCCGGAAAACCGCCGATTTCTGCGATTTCGTCGCCGTCTCGAGGCCCGAGAGGAGACGCCAGGGCCCGGCCGGAAACGGCATGTCCGCCGGGAAGCGGGGTGATAGCAAGTCCAGGGCTCTTTGTCGAGGCCTAATGGCCCGAAAAAGCGCCGTCCCGGCGAAGTCTTACTACGGGCCGGGCCAGGGGCAGGCCGCCTCAGCCCTCCGGCGTGCCGCGCCGCGAGATGCGCACGTCGCGGTGGATGTAGCAGGACATGACGAGACCCATGGAGCCCATCACGGTCAGCAGCACGGTCCCGCCGTAAGAGACCAGCGGCAGCGGAATGCCGACCACCGGAAAGAGGCCCATGACCATGGCCATGTTGATGGAGACGTAGAAGAAGAGGTTGGTGGTGAGGCCCAGCGCCAGCAGGCGGGCGAACTGGCTGCGCGCGCGGAAGGCGATGGCATAGCCGTAGCAGATGAGCAGGAAGTAGAGCGTCAGCAGCGTCAGGCTGCCGACCAGCCCGAACTCCTCGGCCAGCATGGTGAAGATGAAGTCGGTCTGCTTTTCCGGCAGGAAGTTCAGCTGGCTTTGGGTGCCCTGCATGAAGCCCTTGCCGGTGAGGCCGCCGGAGCCGAAGCCGATCATCGCCTGCAGCGTGTGGTACCCGGCGCCGAGCGGATCGTTTTCGGGGTTGAGGAAGGTCAGCACGCGGTCCTTCTGGTAGTCGTGCAGGAAGCCCCAGGCAATCGGTCCGCTGGCGAGGCCGAGGGCCAGCAGCAGGGCGAACTTCCACAGCCGCACGCCGGCGGCGAAGAACACGGCGCCGCCCCCCATGAGCAGCATGCCGGCGGTGCCGAGGTCGGGCTGCTTCATCACCAGCGCCGCCGGCGCGAAGGCCATGGCCATCGGCACCAGCAGCAGTGTCGGCCGTCCCACCTCCTCGCCCGAGAGGCCGTGGAAGTAGCGGGCGAGCGCCAGGATGAGGGCGACCTTCATCATCTCCGAAGGTTGCAGGCGGACGAAGCCAAGATCGATCCAGCGCTGCGCGCCCATGCCGATGTCGCCCATTATCTCGACGGCGCCGAGCAGTGCGAGGGAGCTAAAGTAGATCAGGTAGGCATAGCGCAGCCAGAAGCGGATATCGATGAGCGCGGCAACGATCATCAGCACAAAGCCGACGCCGAAGCGCATCATCTGGGCCGAGGCCCAGGGCGTAAAGGAGCCGTTGGCCGCCGAGTAGAGCATCGAAAAGCCGACGCCCGCGACCAGGCAGAGCAGCAGCATCATGCCCCAGTTGAGCTGCCACACCTTCTGGCGCAGCGACATCACGGGGTTGCGGGTGGCGAGGAAGGTATCGGCGGGCATCAGGCGCGCTCTGCGATCTGCGAGGTCGCCATGATCGGCAGCGACCGGCGGCCGGAGGGGTCGCGGCGCTGGCACTCCAGCATGATGTCGCGCGCGATGGGCGCCGCCACCGCCGAACCGCCGCCGCCGTGCTCGACCACCACCGCGCAGGCATAGCGCGGCTTATGGACCGGCGCGAAGCACACGAAGAGGGCGTGGTCGCGCCGCCGCCAGGGCAGCTGCTCGTTCTTGGTCACGCCGGCGGCGCGCTCCGCCATGGTGATCCGGCGCACCTGTGAGGTGCCGGTCTTGCCGGCAAGGGCAAAGCCCTCTTCCTTGATGCGCGCGCCGTAGGCGGTGCCGCGCTGGTGGTTGCTGACGGCGTCCATCGCCTCGCGCATGATCGCCAGGTGCTCCGGCGGCACCTCGAGGGGCGCGAACATCGGCGCCGCCACCGGGGGCAGCGTGCCGTCGGGCAAGGGCGGTTCCGCCTCCGCGCGCACGCCGCGGGTGAGCCGCGGCACCACCTGGGTGCCGCTGGCGAGGCGCGCGACCATCGTTGCGAGCTGCAGCGGCGTGGTCAGCACGAAGCCCTGCCCGATGGAGGCGACCAGCGTCTCGCCGCCCTGCCAGGACTCACCGATGTTGGCGAGCTTCCAGTCGCGCGTCGGGATAACGCCACCCTTCTCGCCATAGAGATCGATCCCCACCTGGTCGCCGAGGCCGAACTGGTTGGCCATGGCGGCGATGTTGTCGATGCCGACCTTGCGCGAGATGTCGTAGAAATAGACATCGCAGGAATGCTGGATGCCATCGTGCATGTCGACCCAGCCATGGCCGTGCTTCTTCCAGCAGTGGAAACGCGCACTGCCGAGAGTCATGTGGCCGGGGCAGAACACGCGCTGCTCCGGCCGGATGCCCGCCTTCAGGGCCGCCAGCGCGACCATCATCTTGAAGGTCGAGCCCGGGGCGTAGAGGCCGGCGATGGCCTTGTTGGTCAGCGGATGCAGGGGATCGTTGATGAGGTCGTTCCACTGCTTGACCGTGAGGCCGATATTGAAGGCATTGGGGTCGAAGCTCGGCACCGAGGCGAGCGCCAGGACATCCCCGTTCTCGATGTCCATCACTACCGCCGAGGCGCTCTGCTCGCTCATCAGGCGCTGATGGGCGAAGGTCTGCAGGCCGCCGTCGAGGGTCAGGACCAGCTCGTCGCCCGCCTTGCCCTCGTCGCGCTTCAGCTCGCGGATGACGCGGCCGTAGGCATTCACCTCGACATGGCTGGTGCCGGCGCTGCCACGCAGGGCGAGGTCGTATTTCTGCTCGATGCCGTTCTTGCCGATGCGGAAGCCCGGCAGCTCCAGCAGAGGATCGCCGGTGAGGTCGCGCTCGGCCACCGCGGCGACATAGCCGAGGACGTGGGCCATGGAATCGGCGAAGGGATAGTCGCGGATCTGGCCCATCTCGATGGTGACGCCCGGCAGTTCCGGCCCGTTCACCTCGACGCGGCTGACCTCATCCCAGGTGAGATTCTCACGGACGGTGACCGGCACGAAGCTGCGCTTGCGCGACACCTCGCGCAGCACCCGCTTGTAGTCGTGCTCGTCGAGGGTGATGAGCCGCCCGAGGGCGTCCAGCACCTGCTCCACGTCGCCGGCGTGCTCGGCCACCAGCACGGCGCGGAAGTTCTGCCGGTTGCTGGCCAGCGGCAGGCCGAAGCGGTCGAGGATGCGCCCGCGCGGCGGCGGCAGCAGGCGCAGGTTGATGCGGTTGTCCTCCGCCAGCGTCTGATAGCGGTCGGACTCGAGGACCTGAAGGTAGTACATGCGCGCCGCCAGACCCGCCAGCAGCAGGCTCTGCGCGCCCCCCAGCAGGAGGGCGCGGCGCGTGAAGGAACGCTGGCGTTCGTTGTCCTCGTTCTTCTGCAGCATGGCCGCCGGCGGCCCTCCTAGCGATGGAACAGCCGCTGCCCGCGCAGGAAGGCCCAGGCGAGGCAGGGATAGAAGGCCAGGGTGACGAGGTACTGGAAGAACAACGGCGCCGGCTCGACGTAGGCCATCAGGGCGATGCAGGTAAGCAGCCAGGTGACGCTTAGGGAGGCCGCCGCGACCAGCATGAAGGCGACCCAGATGACCGCGAAGGAGGCGGCCAGGAAGAAGCGGAGCTGCCAGACCACCAGGGCGTGGGCCACCAGCAGGCCGACGATGCCGGGGCCGAGGACGGCGCCGGTCAGCAGGTCCTGGACGAAGCCGATGAGAAAGACCGCCCAGATCGGCATGAGGTCGGGGCGGTGCACCGACCAGAAGAAGACGCCGATGAGGGCGAGCGCCGGCACGATGGGCGAAAGGTCCGCGATGCGCAGCGGCAGCAGGCTGACCAGCACCAGCAGCAGCGTCACGAAGAAGGGGGAGATGCTGCGGGCCACGAGGTCCAGGCGGTGCCAGAGGCCCTCTTCCTGCCTCACGGCCTGGCCTCCGCCGCCGCGGCCGGCGCGACTTCCACCGCCGCGGCCGGCGTAGTTTCTGCCGCCGCGGTCGCCGCGGCGCGGGCAGCCCCGACCTGGGCCTCGAAATCGAGAATGCCGGTCATCTCGTAGTCGACGATCCGTAGCACTTCCATGTGGGCCCAGTCGACGAAGGGGTCCACGCGGATGCCCTTCTCGCTGACCGCGGAAACGACGCCGATCGGCAGGCCCGGCGGAAACACGCCGCCATGGCCGGAGGTGGTCACGTAGTCGCCGGGCTGCACCTTGGCGGTGGGGCCGAGGTACAGCAGCTCAGGCATGTTGCTGTTGTCGCCGGCCAGCACGGCGCGGTCGCGGGCGGGACCCACGATCACCGGCACGCGGCTGTTAATGTCGGTGAGGAGCAGCACCCGGGCCGAGCGCTGGCCCACCTCCGCGACCCGGCCGGCGAGGCCGTCGCCGGTAATGGCCGCCTGGCCTTTCTCGACGCCGTTCCTGTCGCCGGCGTTGATCAGCACCGTGCGGACGAAGGCGCCGCCGGGGTCCCCGACCACCCGCGCCGTGATGTAGTTCATCGCCGGATCGGGCACCATCTTGCTGAGGTCGCGCAGGGCGGCGTTCTCCGCCTCCAGGCGGCGGGCGACCGCCTGCCACTGCAGCAGGCGTGCGTTCTGCTCCCGGAGGGCCTGGTTCTCGGCGCTGAGCCGGGTGAAGGACTCCGCCTGCTCGATGACGCCCGAGAAGGTGTCGACCGGCTGCGACACGGCATCGAGGATCGGGGTGACCATGTCGGTCACCGCCGTGCGGGTGTCTTCCACGATGAAGGTGTTGGTGCGCCCGATCAGCATGAGCCCGAAGGCCGCCCCGACCAGGAGCAAAAGCGCGAAGCGGCTCGCCCAGGCTTTCAGCGGCGAGGCAACGCGGATCTCGGAACCGGTCGGTTTGTTCACAGGACCTCCTGTCGCTGCGGCCCCCAACCGGGCCAACGAGCGACCGATTCGGGCTAAGTTACCGAACCATCACATCAAATACAAATGAAGAAAACGTTGACCGTTAATAGAACCCTAATGGCCCCCGGGACTTCCGGGGGCCGGTCAGGGTCTAATACATCGAGATCAGAACGTTCTTCAGGACCTTCATTTCCTCGAGGCAACGGCCGGTGCCGAGCGCCACGCAGGAAAGAGGATCGTCAGCGATGGAGACCGGCAGCCCGGTGGAGGCCCGGAGCACGTAGTCCATGTTGCCGAGCAGCGCGCCGCCGCCGGTGAGCACGATGCCCTTGTCGACGATGTCGGCGGCCAGCTCCGGCGCGGTGTGCTCGAGGGCGACCTTCACGGCCTCCACGATGGCGCCGACCGGCTCGGCCAGGGACTCGGAGATCTGCCGCTCGGTGATGATGAGCTCCTTCGGGACGCCGTTCATCAGGTCGCGGCCCTTGATCTCCATGGTGCCGCCCTCGCCGTCCTCGGGCGGGCAGGCGGAACCGATTTCCTTCTTGATCCGCTCGGCAGAGCCTTCGCCGACCAGGAGGTTATGGTTGCGGCGGATGTAGGCGATGATGGCCTCGTCCAGCTTGTCGCCGCCGACGCGCACCGAGCGCGAGTAGACGATGCCGCCCAGCGACAGCACGGCCACCTCGGTGGTGCCGCCGCCGATGTCGACGACCATGGAGCCGGTCGGCTCGGTCACCGGCAGGCCGGCGCCGATCGCCGCGGCCATCGGCTCCTCGATCAGGAAGACCCGGCGGGCGCCGGCGCTCTCGGCCGACTCCTGGATCGCGCGGCGCTCGACGGCGGTGGAGCCGGAGGGCACGCAGACGATGACCTGCGGGCTGGCGAAGGAGCGCCGGTTGTGCACCTTGCGGATGAAGTGCTTGATCATCTCCTCGGCGACCTCGAAGTCGGCGATCACGCCGTCGCGCAGCGGACGGATGGCCTGGATGTTGCCGGGCGTGCGGCCCAGCATCATCTTGGCCTCGTCGCCGACGGCGAGGACCTGCTTCTTGCCCTTCACTTCGGCGATCGCAACCACCGAGGGCTCATTGAGGACGATGCCGCGCCCCTTCACGTAGACCAGGGTGTTTGCCGTACCGAGGTCGATCGCCATATCGGCGGAGAGCATGCCGAGCAAACCAGAGAACATGGATCCAATCGCCTTTTCTTCAATCCAAGTGACAAGCCGCGGAGCCCGCGGCGGTTAAACTCAAAAGCCGGGTCAGGCCGACATCACCGAGGGTGCGGTCTTCTCCCGCTTCACCAGCAACTTGTTCAGCGCGTTGATATAGGCCCGCGCCGAGGCCACCAGGGTGTCGTGGTCGGCGCCCTGGCCGTTGACGGTCTTGCCCGCCTCTTCCAGCCGCACGGTCACCTCGGCCTGGGCGTCGGTGCCCTGCGTCACCGCATGCACCTGGTAAAGCTGCAGGCTGGCGTCGTGCGGGAAGAGCTGGGATATCGCCGCGAAGGTCGCGTCGACCGGGCCGTTGCCGGTCGCCTTGGCGGCCTTCGTCTTGCCGTCAATCTCCATCTCCAGCTCGGCCGTCTGCGGGCCCTTGGAGCCGCAGACCACCTGAAGGGAGACGAAGCGCAGCCGGTCGTTGTGGCGCAGCACGGCGTCGTCGACCAGCGCGATGATGTCCTCGTCGTAGACGTCCTTCTTGGCGTCGGCCAGGTCCTTGAAGCGGACGAAGGCGTCCTGGATCTCGTTGTCGGAAAGGGTGAAGCCCAGTTCCTCCAGCTTCGACTTGAAGGCGTGGCGGCCGGAGTGCTTGCCCATGACCAGCTTGGAGCGGCTGAGGCCGACCGACTCCGGCGTCATGATCTCGTAGGTCTCGGCATTCTTCAGCATGCCGTCCTGGTGGATGCCCGACTCGTGGGCGAAGGCATTGGCGCCGACGATGGCCTTGTTCGGCTGCACAGAGAAGCCGGTGATGGCGGAGACCAGGCGCGAGGCCTTGGTGATCAGCTCGGTCTTGATGCCGGTGGTATAGGGCATGGCGTCGCGGCGGGTGCGCAGCGCCATGACGATCTCTTCCATGGCGGCGTTGCCGGCGCGCTCGCCGATGCCGTTGATCGTGCACTCGACCTGGCGGGCGCCGGCGCCGACGGCGGCCAGCGAGTTGGCGACGCCGAGGCCGAGGTCGTTGTGGCAGTGCACCGAGATGACCGCCTTGTCGATGTTGGGCACCCGGTTCTTCAGCATGGCGATGAGTGCCGCGAACTCTTCCGGGATGGTATAGCCGACGGTGTCGGGGATATTGATGGTGCCGGCGCCGGCCCTGATGGCGGACTCGACGCAGCGGCAAAGGAAGTCATGCTCGGTGCGGGTGCCGTCCTCCGGCGACCACTCGACGTCGTCGCAGAGGTTGCGGGCATGGCTGATGCTGTCGACTACCGCCTGGTGCACCGCCTCCGGCTCCATCTGCAGCTTGAACTTCATGTGCAGCGGGCTGGTCGAGAGGAAGGTGTGGATGCGCGGCGCGGCAGCGCCCTTCAGCGCCTCGGCGGCGCGGTCGATGTCGCGCCGGGTGGCGCGCGCGAGGCCGGCCACACGGGCGGCCTTCACCTTGGCGGCAACGGCCTGCACGGCTTCGAAGTCGCCCTTGGAAGCGATCGGAAAGCCGGCTTCGATGACATCGACGCCCATCTCCTCCAGGACCTGGGCGACCTGCAGCTTCTCCTCGAGGTTCATGGAGCAGCCGGGCGACTGCTCGCCGTCACGCAGCGTGGTGTCGAAGATCAGCACGCGCTCTCCGGCGTTCTTGCCGCCGTTCGCGTCCCGCTTCTCAACTGCCCGCTTGCTCGCCACTGCCTGCTTCGTCCTCGTGTCGGCCCGCCCTCAGGCTGCCCCGCTGCCGTCAAATGCTTCCCTCCCGGCCACGCACAGTCGCCTTCCGCGGCGGCGTGGAGCGGCGGAAGAAAAGTTGGCGCACGGCCGATCCTTCGAGGCCACGGGAAGGTCCCCCTGCTTCCGCCGGGCGGCCCGTTAAGAGCCGCGACCCTGCCATGGACTTGCGCCTTTTCCCGTCTCGGCGCGCCGGCCCCGCAAGGCCTGCCATGCATTCGGAAGCGTGGTTAACGCCTACTTTTCTAAACCCCGCTCAGGAGGTTAACAATATCTAATTTGTAAGCGTTAAGAATTGCTGAAGTGCAGTGCGCTCCTGCATTTTTTTTCGCGGGGGATGGTTTTTCAAAGCTTACCGGACGCCGTCGTGCGCGCTCGGATTCGCGGCGCGCAGCCGGTAGAGCACATGCCGCTGCAGCCTGTGGCCGGGCGGCAGCTTGGGGTGGTCGAAGTCGTCGGCCGGGTCGCGGGTCATGCCGAGACGGCGCATGACCGCCTGGGAGCGGGCGTTGGTCGTGGTGGTGAAGGCGACGATCTCCGGCAGGCCGAGTTCCTCGAAGCCGAAGCGCAGCGCCTCGCGCGCGCCCTCGGTGGCGTAGCCGCAACTCCAGTAGGGCCGGGCGAGCCGCCAGCCGACCTCCACCACCCGCCTGCCGGGCGGCAGGAAGTGGGCGCCGAAGTCGGGCACCGAGAGGCCGATGAAGCCGATGAAGGACGCGACGCCGGGCACCTCGGCGGCCCACCAGCCGAAGCCTCGTTCGGCCAGGGTCGCCTGGATGCGCCCGGCCATGGCGTCGCTCTCGGCCGCCGTGAGCGGCTTCGGGAAGTGCGCCATCACCTCGGGGTCGCCGTTCAGCGCGGCGAAGGGCGCGAGGTCGCTGTCCCGCCAGGGGCGCAGGATCAGCCGTTCCGTGCCGAGGGTGGGGACGCTGGCGCTCATCGCGGCGCACGGTAGGTCAGGCCGGCCGCCCCGTCATCCGGAAAAGCCAGCCTCCACAAACACTTCGGGCCCCCGCGCTCCAACACGGGGGCCCGAAGGCGAACGCCGTTGGCGTCCGAAGGAAAGGCGTCAGTTCTTTTCCTTGTCGACCAGCTGGTTGGCCTTGATCCACGGCATCATGGCGCGCAGCTTGGTGCCGACCTCCTCGATGGAATGCTCGGCCGAGCGGCGGCGCATGGCCTTGAAGGACGGCTGGCCGGCGCGGCACTCGGTCACCCAGTCGCGCGCGAAGCGGCCGGACTGGATGTCGTCCAGCACCCGCTTCATCTCCGCCTTGGTCTCGTCGGTGATGATGCGCGGCCCGCGGGTGTAGTCGCCGTACTCGGCGGTGTTGGAGATCGAGTAGCGCATGTTGGCCATGCCGCCCTCGTACATGAGGTCGACGATGAGCTTCACCTCGTGGAGGCACTCGAAATAGGCCATCTCCGGGGCGTAGCCGGCGTCCACCAGGGTCTCGTAGCCGGCGGTGATGAGCGCCGTGAGGCCGCCGCAGAGCACCACCTGCTCGCCGAAGAGGTCGGTCTCGCACTCTTCCTTGAAGGTGGTCTCGATGACGCCCGAGCGGCCGCCGCCGATGGCGGAGGCATAGCTGAGGGCGATCTCCTGGGCGTTGCCCGAGGCGTTCTGCGCCACCGCGATGAGGCAGGGCACGCCGCCGCCACGCACGTACTCGGAGCGTACGGTGTGACCGGGGCCCTTCGGCGCGATCATGAAGACGTCGAGATCCTTGCGCGGCTCGATGAGGTTGAAGTGGACGTTGAGGCCGTGCGCGAAGGCGAGGGCGGCGCCCTCCTTCAGGTTCGGCTCCAGGCTGTCACGGTAGATGTCGGCCTGCAGCTCGTCCGGGGTCAGCATCATGACCACGTCGGCCCACTTGGCGGCCTCTTCCGGGCTCATCACCTTGAAGCCGGCCTTCTCGGCCTTCTTGGCCGTGGCCGAGCCGGGCCTCAGCGCGACGCGGACGTCGATGACACCACTGTCCTTCAGATTGTTGGCATGGGCGTGGCCCTGGCTGCCGTACCCGACGATGGCAACCTTCTTGCCCTTGATCAGATTGACGTCGGCGTCCCGATCGTAATAGACGCGCATCGCGGCCGTCTCCCTTTGTCATTTTGTTGTCCAAAAAGGCTCGGGCGGGGTTCTAAAACGCCGCACCCGAAAGCGCAATCGGATTCCCGGCATAGGCCCCTGCGCCTGCCGCATAGCCTGCAAAGGGCGGAATTCCGGGACTTTCCGCCTATTCGGCGGCGGCGCGGAGGAAGCCGAGGTCGGCGAAGGAGACGGCGAGGTCGGGGCCCACCACCAGCACCCGGTCGGCCGGCACCGACTGCCAGGTTTCCGGCTGCTCCAGAGGCTCGGAGACGATGGAAACCGAGGTCCCGCCGCAGGCCGTGCGCCAGTAGAGGGTAGGCGGCGCCTGGTCGCTGGCATGGCGGACGGCATAGATGGTCTCGCCATCGGACAGCGCCGCCGTGAAGCGCAGCGGCTCGCGCACCCCCTCCTCCGCCATCAGCTCATGGACCTGGGCCAGGGTCGCCGAGAGGGCGTCGATGGGGTCGTCCTCCAGCCCGTGGCCGAACAGCAGGTAGAACAGCACCTCGCTGTCGGTGGTGCCCAGGCGGTGGTCGTAGTAGCGGTCGGGGATCAGGGACTCAAGCCGGCGGCGCAGCCGCTGGTAGCCGCCGATCTGGCCGTTGTGCATGAACATCCAGCGGCCGTGGCCGAAGGGGTGGCAGTTGGGCCGCGACGAGGCCGTGCCGGTCGAGGCGCGCACGTGGGCGAAGAACAGGCCGGCGCGGATCTGGTAGGCGAGGCTCTTCAGGTTGGGGTCGTTCCAGGCCGGCAGAACCTCACGGTAGAGCCCCGGCTCCGGCCGGTCCCCGTACCAGCCGATGCCGAAGCCGTCGCCGTTGGTCGGGCTCTTGGCCTCGGTGGCGCAGAGGCTCTGCTCGATCAGCGAGTGCTTGGGCTTGCAGATCAGCTCGTCGAGAAACACCGGGGCGCCGGTATAGGCCAGCCAGCGGCACATGGAATCCTCGAAAAAGTCCCCACGACGGAGGGGGACTATAGCGGCCAAAGATGGAGAAAGCCTTGCAAAGAGCGCGGGGCCGGGCTGCGGCTTCTTACCGCTACCCCCGGCTGTCATGCCCGGCCTCCAAGCCGGGCATCCAGGGCAACCGCTCTGCCGCACACCCTGGACCCTCGGGTCAAGTCCGAGGGTGACGGCCTGAGAGGCGGAAAGAGGGCTTGCCCCTACAGCCCCTGCGGGCCGCGCGAGATGGCGACCACGCCGGTGCGGCTCACATCGACCAGGCCGAGCGGCTGCATGAGGTCGATGAAGACGTCCAGCTTCTCGCTCTTGCCGGTCATCTCGAAGACGAAGTGGTCGTGGCTGGAGTCGACCACGCGGGCGCGGAAGATGTCGGCGATGCGCAGGCTCTCGACGCGCTTCTCGCCGGTGCCGGCGACCTTCACCAGGGCGAGCTCGCGCTCCACCGAGGGACCGTCGAGCGAGAGGTCGCTGACCCGGTGCACCGGCACCAGGCGGTCGAGCTGCGCCTTGATCTGCTCGAGGATCTGCGGCGTGCCGGAGGTCACGATGGTGATGCGCGAGAAGCGCTGGCGCGGGTCGACCTCGGTGACCGTCAGGCTCTCGATGTTGTAGCCGCGGCCGGAGAACAGGCCGATGACGCGCGCCAGCACGCCCGGCTCGTTGTCCACCAGCACCGCGATGGTGCGCGATTCGATCGCTTGCGTCTTGTCGTTGACCATGACTTTCGCCGGGGGCGGCCGCCCCCGTTTCCTCGTGCTCTGCTTGTCCGACGGAAAAGGGCTGGTGCGGTGGATGCCCCTATACCAGCACCATGCCTTCCTCGGAGATCGGCTTGCCGACCTTGTCCTCCGGCCCCAGCAGCATCTCGTAGTGCGCGGCGCCCGAGGGGATCATCGGGAAGCAGTTCTCCTCCTTGGTCACCACACAGTCGAACACCACCGGGCGCGGCGTCTCGATCATTTCCATGATCTTGTCGTCCAGCTCGCTCGCCTTCTCGCAGCGGATGCCGACGGCGTGGAAGGACTCCGCGAGCTTCACGAAGTCGGGCAGCGAGGCGGTGTAGCTCTCTGAATAGCGCCCGCCGTGCAGCAGCTCCTGCCACTGGCGCACCATGCCCATCCACTGGTTGTTCACGATGAACACCTTGACCGGCAGATTGTACTGCGCGATGCACGACAGCTCCTGGATGTTCATCAGAATCGAGGCCTCGCCGGCGACATCGATCACCAGCGCGCCGGGATGCGCGCGCTGCACGCCGAGCGCGGCCGGCATGCCGTAGCCCATGGTGCCGAGGCCGCCCGAGGTCATCCAGTGGTTCGGCTGCTCGAACTTGAAGTACTGCGCCGCCCACATCTGGTGCTGGCCCACCTCGGTGGTGATGAAGGGCGAGCGGTCCCGGGTCAGCTCGTAGAGCCGCTTGATGGCGTGCTGCGGCTTGATCTCCTCGCCCTTCTGCTCGAACTTCAGGCAGTCGCGCGCGCGCCACTCGTCGATCTTCTGCCACCAGGCCTTCAGCGCCTTCTGGTCGAGTTGCAGCTTGCGCGCCGTCCAGGCCGCCAGCAGGTCCTCCAGCACCGAGCCGGCGTCGCCGACGATCGGCAGGTCGACCATCACGTTCTTGTTGATCGAGGAAGCGTCGATGTCGACGTGGATCTTCTTGGAGCGCGGCGAGAACTCGTCCAGGCGACCGGTCACACGATCGTCGAAGCGCGCGCCGATGTTGATCATGACGTCGCAGTTGTACATGGCGAGGTTCGCCTCGTAGGTGCCGTGCATGCCGAGCATGCCGACGAACTGCGGGTCCGAGCCGGGGAAGGCGCCGAGGCCCATGAGCGTGTTCGTGCAGGGCACGCCGAGGGTGCGCACGAAGCGGGTCAGCAGCTCGCAGGCCTTGGGGCCCGAATTGATGACGCCGCCGCCGGCGTAGACCATCGGCCGCTTGGCCTGGGCGATCATCTCCACCGCTGCGGCGATCTTGGCGTCCTCCGCCTTGGTCTGCGGGCGGTAGCTGCGATGGGTGATCTGCTCGGGGCCGACGTAGTCCGACGACTTGGTCTGCAGCACGTCCTTCGGCAGGTCGATGACCACCGGGCCCGGCCGGCCGCTGCGCGCCACGTAGAAGGCCTCATGGACCGTGCGCGGCAGATCAGCCACCGCCTTCACCAGGTAATTGTGCTTGGTGCAGGGCCGCGTGATGCCGGTGGTGTCGGCCTCCTGGAAGGCGTCGTTGCCGATCAGGTGGGTCGGCACCTGGCCGGTGAGGCAGACGATCGGGATGGAGTCCATCAGCGCGTCGGTCAGGCCGGTCACCGCGTTGGTGGCGCCCGGGCCGGAGGTCACCAGCACGACCCCGACCTTGCCGGTCGAGCGGGCGTAGCCCTCGGCCGCGTGCACGGCGCCGCCTTCCTGGCGCACCAGGATGTGCTGGATATCGTTCTGCTGGAAAAGCGCGTCGTAGATCGGCAGTACGGCGCCGCCGGGATAGCCAAAAATGACGTCAACGCCCTGGTCCTTCAGGGCCCTGATCAGCATCTCCGCACCGGTCTTCTGTTCCGCCGACATCGCTCTTACCCTTTCCACGGCATTCCCCGGCGTCGGGAGTCCGGCGCCGGAAAACACAAAAAGAGGCCGGGTGGACCCGGCCAGACTGCACAATCACCAATGATTTCATCTGCTTCCCTGGCTATGCAAAGCCGTCGGGAGGGCGGACCGTAGCCCCTTACCGGGGGTCGGTCAACAGGTTTCGACGAATTTTCGCAAAAAAATCATCCCTCAAGCTTTCCGAATATTGCGCTTCGATGACCAGAACCGTTGGATCGTTGCCGATGAACTGGTGCCGCAGCCAGGTCATCTGACGCTTGGCATAACGGCGGGTCGCCTGCTGGGCGCGCGCCAACGCCGCCTCCAGGCTGGCCTCTCCGGCGAGGTAGGCGGCGAACTCCGGCACCCCTACCGCCTTCATGACGGGCAGGGCCGCATCCAGCCGCAGCGCCAGCAGCGCCGCCACCTCCTCGACGGCCCCCTGCGCGACCATCGCCTCCAGGCGGGCATCGCAGGCGGCATAGACTGCCGGGCGCGGCGGCAGCAGGCAGAGCCTGGCGAGACGGTAGGGCGCCGCCTCGCCGGGCGCCGCCTGCCAGTCCGCCAGGGAGCGGCCGGTCGCCGTCAGCACCTCCCAGGCGCGCAGCAGGCGCTGGCTGTCACTGGGCTGCAGACGCGCGCCCATGACGGGGTCGCGCCCGGCAAGGCGCGCGTGGAAGGCCGCATTACCCATTTCCGTCAGCTCGGCGCGGGCGGCCGCACGCAGCGGCGCCGGCACCTCCGGCACCGCGCTCAGGCCCTGGGCGAAGGCCCGGAGATAGAGCCCCGTGCCGCCGACGAGGATCGGCAGGCGGCCTGCGGCGATCGCCGCCTCCACCTCGGCCAGCGCCAGCGCGCGCCAGCGCGCCGCCGAGCAGGCCTCGGCGCCGCCGAGCGTGCCGTAGAGGCGATGCGGCGCCACCT
>Ga0207773_100411_pt1 | contig 17652 bp, 20 predicted proteins | sample TtaePargueraPR_2_FD_187281 | JGI IMG/M metagenome (GOLD analysis project Ga0207773, IMG submission 187281) | Aerobic enrichment media microbial communities from Bioluminiscent Bay, La Parguera, Puerto Rico - Tt and M1 (3) (SPAdes) | ecosystem: Environmental > Aquatic > Marine > Unclassified ...
CGCCCGATTATCGTCCGGGCTGCCGCGATAGTCGACCGGCTCAGATGGGCCTCAGAACAGAGACGCGGGCGGGCCTTTCAGCCCGCCCGCGCTATCGCAGTCCGGAGTTCGGAGGTCAGATCCAGACTTCGAACGCGTCGACCGTGATGACCGGCTTATTGGTCAGCGTCGCGATGAGCACCTGGTCGCCACTGCTCGCGTTGCCATCGGGGTCGAGATAGAGGTTGCCGGTGTTCGTATCGTAGACGATCCGCTGGTTGGCGTTGGTCGGGTTGCCGCCGGCATTGGCGACGAACTGCGCCGGGTCGAGGCCTCCGTCGACCTCGTTGAGTTGCGGGAAGCCTCCGGGCTTCCAAAGCGCGATCTTGTCGCCCTGCTTCTCGTTGAAGTCGGTGATCACGTCGTGGTTGGTCGTGCTGTCCGGCGGTGGATTGAACACGAACGTGTCGGCGCCCTTGCCGCCAGTCATCGTGTCGTTGCCGCCCTCACCCTTGAACTCGTCGTCCTTCTTCGAGCCGATGAAGGTGTCGGCAAAGTCGGTGCCGACGTAGCTCTCCATCCCTTTGAACTTCTCCTTGTTTCCGTATCCGTCGTTGATGACCTTCCCCTTGCTCACGTCGACGACGACGCCGCCGCCACCGCCGTCCTTGAAATTGTTGGAAAAGAAGACCAAGGAGTCGAATCCTTTGCCACCCTTGTACTTGTCCTTGCCGGCATATCCATCGAACTCTTCGTCTTTTTTGCTACCCTTGAACACGTCTTTTTTCGCTGTCCCGCGGACAGCTTCGATGCTCTTTACCTTATCCGTATCTCCGAAGCCGTCTTTGATCTTTCCCTTCTTGAGATCGACCTTGATGCCTTTGTTCCCTTTGGGAAACTCGGCGTCCCAGGAGTAGTCCGCCCGATCGAGTCCGCCCTTCCCATTGAGGAAATCGTCTCCACGTAGTCCCAGGAACTCGTCCCGTCCTGACGCGCCGATCATCTTGTCGTCGTATTTGGATCCCCAGAAGCTGTCGATGTTCGTGAAGGTATCCTTGTCGCCCCAAGGATCTTTCACCGTACCTTTCGCGACCTTCAGCTTGATTCCCTTCGTCGCGCTCTTGTCAAAGAAGCTCTGGGTGTAGGCCAGCGTGTTCCAGCTGTCCCCGGCGTCATCGTTGATCGTGTCATTGCCCTCATCGGCGATGATGTGATCGTCGCCACCTTTCCCTTCGACGATGTCGTCCCCGGGTGAGAACCCACCGAGCGCGTCGCTTTCGCTCGAGCCGAGCAACTGGTCGGCGCCATCGAACAGACCCCGCATCGCTCCAAACGAGTCGCCATCGAGAATGCGATCGACGAAGTCCTTCAGCGGATCGGCGAGTTGGTCGAGCGTCAGCAACGTTCCGCCGCCATTTGTGACCACGACGGTGCTGATCGTCCCGCCTGTCGCCGTGTCGCCTGAGTATGTGAACCCGGCGCCGTTGACGGTGACGGTATCACCCCTGCTGTTGGTGTAGATGAACTGCGTCGGCGACTTGGTGGTGATGTCGTCGGGGCTGTTGAGGATGAGTAGATCCGGCAGCCACTGATAGTCTTCCGCTGCCAGGCCGACCTGAAGCTTCGCCATGGTTTCCTCCCGAGTTGGGCAACGCCGTGCGTGCCGGTTGCACTCCTTCGATCTTGTCTTGAGGGCCTCAAATCGAGGCTCAGGCAGCGGCGATGTTCTCGCAACCCCCAAATGGGGGATGAATCATCACCAACTCTAAGTTATTTTGACGGGGCGGCTCAGGTTGGGATTGTCACAACGCGCGTGGATTGCATCTGTCACGCGGAAGGGCGCTGCTGTGTCGAGGCGAGCGAAGGCGCGGCCCGACTTTCGGAGCAGACGGGTCGGAGTCATCGGTGTCGACGTGAGTGCGGTCGAAGGCGGCGCCCCCGCCGCGGCTGGTGGCCGTATTCCGCCTCCGACAGCGCTGCCGACGGCGCCGTATCGGCCGATGACCTCAATTGATCTGTTCGGCGTGTTTACTTCCGGGCCTTTCGCCGGCGAGTTCGGCCGCACCCACATCAGAGCTCGGGCGTCCGACGGCCTCTACGAACCTCTCGCGCCGCCTGGCCAGCAAGGAAAGGGGCCGACCGGCCGGACCTGCGGGTGCTGCGATGGCACGCTCGGAGGTTGATGATGGTCGGGATGAAGATGGCTCTGACTGCGGGCGGTGCCGTCGTAGATCTGCTCGACCGGCTGGAATTCGGCGCGGTCCTGCTCGACTGCAACGGCGCCGTGGTCCACGCGAACGAGACTGCGCGCCGGATTTTCGGAACCGGCATCGACGTCGCTAGGGGAATATTGACGGCGGACGATCCACGGGCCGCGGCGGACCTGCAGCGGCTGGTCGAAGGCGCTGTCACGCTGCCCTTCTCTTTGGCCGCGACGCGTCCCGCGACCATTCAGCGTGCGGGGCAGCGGCCGGTCGTCGTCGAGGCGATCCCAATTGCAGAAGGCATGGTCAACGATCCGCTTGGCGTGCTCCGCGCCATACTGCTCGTGACCGATCTCGGAGCAGTCCGGAAGTTTCCGGAGGATCGACTTCGTGCGGCCTTCCGCCTGACACATGCCGAGGCGCGGCTTGCGGCGCATCTTGCCCGCGGCGAGGATCTGGACAGCGCCGTGCACGCGCTCGGCGTCACCCGGCAGACGGCGCGCAGCCAGTTGAAGATGATCTTCGCCAAGACCGAGACGCACCGGCAGGCCGAACTTGTCGCGCTACTCTCCCGACTGAGCGGCGGCCTGCAGGCCGGCGCCACGAAGCCATGACGAGCCCTGCCCGCACTAATCGCCGTCCGTTTCCACCAGTCCCTCGGGCGGGTCGACGACCACCCGCCCGGCGGCGAGGTCGACCTCCGGCACCACGGCGCGGGTGAACGGCACCAGCAGCGTTTCGCCGCGCCTCGGGGCGATTTCGAGGAGATCGCCGGCGCCATAGTTCTCGACGCCGGTGACGGTGCCGAGCGCGGTGCCGTCGCGCGTCATCGCCAGAAGGCCGATCAGGTCGGCGTGATAGAATTCGTCCTCCCCCGCCGGGGGCAGGCGGTCGCGCGGCACGCTGAGCTCGAGGCCGTTGAGGGTCTCGGCGGTGTTGCGGTCATCGATGCCCTTGAACCGCACCACCAGCATGTCCGGCGCCGGGCCGGCCGCGGGCCTAAGTCCCGCCACCTCGAAGCGCCGGCCGTCCGCCGCCTCGAGCGAACCATAGGCGGCGATGTCGCGCGGGTTGCCGGTATAGGCCTTGACCCGCACCTCGCCCTTGATGCCGTGGGCCGCCCCGATGCGGGCGACCACGACGCGCTCGGGCGAGGCCGGGGTGTCGGGCATGGCAGCCGCGACGGCCGGGCTTACGCCTCGGCCGAAGCCTCTTCCGCGGCCTTTGCCGCCTTCTCGGCAGCGGCGGCGGTGCGCTCCTGCGCCTTCTTGCCGGGCTGGGCCTTCTGCGGGTTGTTGCGGGTCTCGCGCTTGGCGAGGCCGGCCGCGTCGAGGAAGCGCAGCACGCGGTCGGTCGGCTGGGCGCCGACGCCCTGCCAATGCTGGATTCGCTCGACGTTGAGCACCACCCGCTTCTCGTCGCCCTTGGCGAGCATCGGGTCCCAGGTGCCGACCACCTCGATGAAGCGGCCGTCGCGCGGCGAGCGCGAGTCGGCAACGACGATGCGGTAGAAGGGGCGCTTCTTGGCGCCGGCGCGGGCAAGGCGAAGTTTCAGGGACATTCTCTTCTTCTCCGGTACAGGTCTCTGGTTGATCGATACGCCGCGCGTCAGCCCGGGCGGGCGACGAGATCGGCGGACTTGTCTCCCGCGGCCACCGCCTCGTGATGGCGGATGACATGCGAAATGATGAAAGTCAGGTACTTCTCGGTGAAATCGGGGTTGAAATGCGCGTCCTCGGCGAGCCGCCGCAGCCGCGCGATCTGCTCGGCCTCGCGGGTCGGATCGGCCGGCGGCAGGTCGTGCGCCGCCTTGAGCCGGCTCACCTCCTCGGTGCAGCGGAAGCGCTCGGCGAGCATGTAGACGATGGCGGCGTCGATGTTGTCGATCGAGACCCGGAGGTCGCGAAGCAGCACGCGGGCGCGCGCGACATCGTCATTGGCCATGGTCATGCGCTCCTCATTTCTTCTTGGGGAGGCCGGGCAGGCCAGGGAATCCGCCCGGGAGGCCGGGGAGGCCCCCCGGCATGCCGCCGGGCAGGCCGGTCATGCCGCCCGGCAGTCCGCCACCGCGGGCGAGCTGCTGCAGCGCCGCCGGGTCCATCGGCGGCATGCCGCCGCCCATGCCGGCCATCGCGCCCATCTTGCCGAACATACCCTTGCCCTTGCCCATCGCCTTCATCATGTCGGCCATCTGGCGGTGCATCTTGAGCAGCTTGTTGATCTCCTCGACCCGGGTGCCGGAGCCGGCCGCGATCCGCTTCTTGCGCGAGGCCTTGAGGATGTCGGGATTCTTCCGTTCCGCCCGGGTCATCGAGGAGATGATCGCCTGCTGGCGGCGGAAGACGCCGTCGTCGATGCCGAGCGCGTCGATCTGGCGCTTCATCTTGCCGACGCCGGGCAGCAGGCCCATGACCCCGGACATACCGCCGATCTTGGCCATCTGGCCCAGCTGATCGGCGAGGTCGTCGAGGTCGAAGGCGCCCTTGCGCATCTTCTCGGCGGCCTTCTGGGCCTTCTCGGCGTCGAGGTTGGCCGTGGCCTTCTCGACCAGACCGACGATGTCGCCCATGCCGAGGATGCGCCCGGCGATGCGGCCGGGGTCGAAGTCCTCGATGCCGTCGAGCCGCTCGCCGGTGCCGATCAGCTTGATCGGCTTGCCGGTGACGGCGCGCATCGACAGCGCCGCGCCGCCGCGGCCGTCGCCGTCGACGCGGGTGAGCACGATGCCGGTGACGCCGACCCGCTCGTCGAAGGACTTGGCGAGGTTGACGGCGTCCTGGCCGGTGAGGCTGTCGGCGACGAGCAGGATCTCGTGCGGGTTGGCGTCCCGCTTGATCTCCGCCATCTCCGCCATCAGGGACTCGTCGATATGAGTACGGCCGGCGGTGTCGAGGATGACGACGTCATAGCCGCCGAGGCGGGCGGCGGTGAGCGCGCGGCGGCCGATCTCGACCGGCATCTGGCCGGCGACGATCGGCAGCGTGTCGATGCCGGCCTGGGTGCCGAGAACGCGCAGCTGCTCCTGCGCCGCCGGGCGGCGGGTGTCGAGCGAGGCCATCAGGACCTTGCGCTTGTCGCGCTCGCTCATCCGCCTGGCGAGCTTGGCGGCGGTGGTGGTCTTGCCCGAGCCCTGGAGGCCCACCAGCATGATCGCGACCGGGGCGGGGGCGTTGAGGACGACCGGCTGGGCCTCCGAACCGAGCATCGCCACCAGCTCGTCATGGACGATCTTGACCACCATCTGGCCCGGCGTCACCGAGCGGATGACGTCCTGGCCGACCGCCTTGGTCCGCACCCGGTCGGTGAACGAGCGCACCACGTCGAGGGCGACGTCGGCCTCGATCAGGGCGCGGCGGACCTCGCGCATCGCCTCGCCGACATCGGCCTCGGACAACGCACCGCGCCGGGTCAGCCGGTCGAGGACCGAGCCGATGCGTTCGGAGAGGGTGTCAAACATGCGCCATGCCTTCTGCCGTCGTTCCTTCGGGTGACCGGCGGTATATCGTCCCCGACGAGCCACAAGCCAAGCGCCGATCGCGCCCGCGGGCGCATCGCGCTGGCGGACGTTGACCTCCGGGATCGTGCCCCGGTCGGCGGCTCGAAAGGCTCAAGCACGTCGAATTGCGGCGGAGGTAAGCGGAAACCGGCGCAGAGTCAAGGAAAGCCGGGATGCGCAAACGGCGGTTGCGGTCCTAGGCGAGGAACAGGAGGTAGGCGGTGTAGACGATGATCACGATATCGAGGACCCAGATCGCCTTGTCGAGGGTCTTGTCGCGCTGGGGCTTGCCGAAGGTGACGGTCAGCCCGGTGAAGCCGATCAGGCTCAGAATCAGCACCGCCCACAAGGCATAAGGCACGAGCAGGAAGACACAGATCGCAAGTGCTGCGTAGATGACGGCGAACAGCAGCGGCGGCACGTTGTCCCTGACCCCGTACCGGATGACGAGGGCGGCGTGAAGCACTGCATTGATGGCGAGCAATACGCCGAGCAGGACCATCCGAAACCCCTCGCCTCCGAGCAGCTTCCGGCGCGGGACGGCCGGAGCATATCACGGCATCGTCACCGGCGCCCGTGGAGCGAGGAGTGGATCGCATCGTGGCAGGAAAAGTCCGACCGACGGGGGTTCAACAATACGCCGGCCGGATCGACAAGAACTTGGCGCTATCGAAAACGAGGCGAGTGTGCCGCGAGTCGGTGACGGCTTCGCGACCCTTCGGTGACGCTCAGGTCGCGCCGTTCTCGGGAAACACCAGCTTCGGCTCGTCGCGCCAGATGTCCGGGAACATCTCGTGCAGGTTCGAGATCTTGGGCAGGTCGTTCCACATGATGTAGGGCTGGTTGGGGTGCAGCGTGGCGTAGTCCTGGTGGTAGTCCTCGGCCCGGTAGAAGGTCGCGAGCGGCGCGAGTTCGGTGACGATCGGCGCCTCGTAGGCCTTGGCGGCGTCGAGCTGGGCGACATAGGCCTTGGCCACCTCCTCCTGTGCAGGGTCGGTGAAGTAGATCGCCGAGCGATATTGCGTGCCGACGTCCGGGCCCTGACGGTTGAGCTGGGTCGGGTCGTGGGCGACCGAGAAGAACACCTGGAGGAGCTTGCCGTAGCTCACCTTGGCGGGGTCGTAGGTCACCTCGACCACCTCGGCGTGACCGGTGTTGCCCCGCGAGACCTCTTTGTAGCTCGGGTCGGGGACCGTGCCGCCGGCATAACCGGAGACGGCGTTCTCGACACCCTCGACGTGCTGGAACACGCCCTGGACGCCCCAGAAGCAGCCGCCGGCGAAGACGGCCGTGGCCATGCCGTCGGTGGCCGGCACGTCGACGGCCGGCGGCGGGATCCGCACCGGCTCCTCTGCCGCGCCGACCATGCCGGTCTGGGCGACGAGGGCGACGATGGGGAGGGCGAGCAGCCCGGCCAGCGCATAGGGAACAACGCGGTCGGAGGTGATCTTGCGGCGGGTCGTGGTCATCTGGCGCGTCCTTCCTGGACGAAGCGGGTGAAGGCTCAGGCGGCGGCGAGCGGCACGAAGTCGAGCGCGACGCCGTTCATGCAGTAGCGGAGGCCGGTCGGCGGTGGCCCGTCGGGGAAGACGTGGCCGAGGTGGGCCTCGCAGCGGGCGCAGGAATTGGCGGTCCGCACCATGCCGTAGCTGCGGTCCTCGATGTCGAGAACGTTCCTGGCCGAGATCGGCTCGAAGAAGCTCGGCCAGCCCGTCCCGGACTCGAACTTGGTGTCGGACGAGAAGAGCGCCGTGCCGCAGCAGACGCAGCGGTAGATGCCCCGGTCGTGGTTGTCGAGCCACGGCCCGGTGAAGGATCGTTCGGTGCCATCCTGGCGGGTTACGCTGAAGGCGAGCGGCGAAAGCTGGGCCTTCCACGCCGCCTCCGTCTTCACCACCTTGTCGAGGGTCCTGAGGCCAAGGGTCTTGCCGCTGTCGTCGAAGACCTCGATTTCGACCTCGCCCGGCGTGCCGAGATGAGTGGTGGCGGCACCTGCGGTCAGTTGCGGCAGGACCCCGACGCCGACGAGCAGCGCGGCGCCGCCGGCGCCGAAGAGGAGCGTGCGGCGGGTCGATCCATAGGCGGTGGTCATGGCTCCCTCCCTGGGGCTGTCGTCATGGGATTCGCCTGGAGCTACGCCAAGGTTACGCCTTTCGGTTTCACGAGCGCGTTACAATTCCGCTTGATCCGGGTCGAGACCGGGGTCACGGCCCCGCGAGGCTGGCATTCCGCGGCGGTTTCCGCCATATAGTCGCCGATCCCGACACATATCCCGACCCGAACCCATGGCAGGCGCGCCCCTACGTTTCCGCAAGATGAACGGCCTCGGCAACACCTTCGCCGTGTTCGACGCGCGCAAGGAGCCGGTGGTGCTGTCGCCGGCGGCCATCCGCGCGCTCGGCGCCGAGGGTGCGATCGGCTTCGACCAGATGATCACCCTGGAGCCCTCGTCGGCCGGTGCCGACGTGTTCATGCGCATCCACAACAAGGACGGCGGCGAGGTCGACGCCTGCGGCAACGCCACCCGCTGCATCGCCTGGCTGCTGATGGGCGAGAGCGGCCGCGCCAGCGCCGAGATCGAGACCAATGCGGGCCTTCTCCACGCCTTCGATACGGGCGTTGCCGAGACCGTCGCCGTCGACATGGGCGAGCCGCGTTTCGGCTGGCGCGAGATTCCGTTGTCGCAGCCGTTCGAGGATACCCGCGCCATCGACCTTTCCTTCGGTCCGGTCGATGCCCCGGTGCTGTCTTCGCCCTCGGCGGTCAGCATCGGCAACCCACATGCGATCTTCTGGGTGGACGATGTCGACGCGGTCGATCTCGCCCGGATCGGGCCGATCCTCGAGCATCACCCACTGTTCCCCGAGCGGGCCAACATCTCGCTCGCCCACGTCACCGCCCGCGATGCGATCACCCTGCGGACCTGGGAGCGCGGCGTCGGCCTCACCCGCGCCTGCGGCACCGCGGCCTGTGCGGCGGCGGTGGCGGCGATGCGCAAGGACCTGACCGGGCGCGAGGTCACGGTGACGCTGCCCGGCGGGCCGCTCCGCATTCAGTGGCGCGACGACAACCACGTCATCATGACCGGCCCGATCGAATCCGAGTTCGAAGGCACGATCGACCCGGCCACCGTCGCCTGGTCGGTGACGGAGAAGGGCGCGGCGTGATGGCCGACGCTTGCCGCGAACGCGACGCCAACCTCCCGCTTGAGGGGAGGTCGGAAGCGGCGAGCGTCCGCGAAGCCGATTCAGGGAGGGGGTTTCTTTCCCCTCTCCCCACCGGTGTTGCGATATCTGATGGCGCATCTGAGCCCGGCGATATCAAGACCCTTACCTTCGGCTGCCGCCTCAACGCCCTCGAATCCGAGGTGATGCGGGCGCGTGCCGAGGCTGCGGGCCTGGGCGATGCGATCCTCGTCAACACCTGCGCCGTGACCGGCGAGGCGGTGCGCCAGGCGCGGCAGGCGATCCGCAAAGCGCGGCGCGAGAACCCCGAGGCGCGGATCGTGGTCTCCGGCTGCGCCGCGCAGATCGACCCGGCCGCCTTCGCGGCGATGACGGAGGTCGATCTTGTCCTCGGCAACGAGGAGAAGCTGACCGCCGGCGCCTATCGCGGCCTTGGGACGGACCGCGAAGCGACGGTCCGCGTCAACGACATCATGTCGGTGCGCGAGACCGCCGGCCACCTGGTCGAGGGCATGGACGGGCGGGCGCGCGCCTTCGTCGAGGTCCAGAACGGCTGCGACCATCGCTGCACCTTCTGCGTCATCCCCTATGGCCGCGGCAACTCGCGCTCGGTGCCGATGGGCGCGGTGGTCGAGCAGATCCGCCGGCTGGTCGAGAACGGCTACCGCGAGGTGGTGCTGACCGGCGTCGACATCACTTCCTATGGCGGCGACCTGCCGGGCCGGCCGACGCTCGGCCGCCTGGTGCGCTCGATCCTTCGCCATGTGCCGGCACTCGACCGTCTGCGGCTTTCCTCCATCGATTCGATCGAGGCCGACGACGCGCTGCTTGTCGCGCTCGCCGAGGAGGAGCGGCTGATGCCCCATCTCCACCTCTCGCTCCAGCACGGCGACGACCTCATCCTCAAGCGCATGAAGCGGCGGCACCTCCGCGCCGATGCGCTCCGCTTCGTCGACACCGCGCGGCGGCTGCGGCCGGACGTGGTGTTCGGCGCCGACCTCATCGCCGGCTTCCCGACCGAGGACGAGGCGATGTTCGACCGCTCGCTGTCGATCGTGGCCGAGGCCGGCCTCACCTTCCTCCACGTCTTCCCGTTCTCGCCCCGGCCGGGGACCCCCGCCGCGCGTATGCCGCAGGTCGAGCGCGGCGTCGTGAAGGAGCGCGCCGCCCGGCTCCGGGCGGCCGGCGAGGCCTCGCTCGCGCGCCATCTGGCGGCCGAGCGCGGCGCCACCCGCCGGGTGCTGGTCGAGCGCGACGGTCTCGGCCGCACCGAGCACTTCACGCCGGCCGAAATCCGCTTCGGCCGGCCCGGCGAGGTGGTTTCGGCCCGCGTCACCGGCCACACCGCCCGCGCCCTCCTCGCCGAGGCGACCGATGGCTGAACAGAAGGGCTTCTTCCGCCGCGTCTTCGGCGACAAGGAACAGCCCAGGCCCGCGCCACCGGAGACGGTCGCGTCTTCTCCTCCGCCGGTCGTGCCGGACATCTCCTCCTCGCATGACTCGGCACTTGAGCTGGCCGAGCCGCCGACCCGGCGCGGCAACTGGTTCCAGCGGCTCCGGTCGGGCCTGTCGCGCTCGTCCAATGCCCTCACCGAGAGCATCACCTCGATCTTCACCAAGCGGAAGCTCGATGCCGCCGCGCTGGAGGAGTTCGAGGACACCCTGATCCGCGCCGACCTCGGCCTAGAAACCGCGGCGGCGATCACCGATGCGCTCCGCGCCGGCCGCTATGACAAGGAGATCGGCGAGGACGAGGTCAAAGCGGTGCTCGCCGCCGAGATCGAGAAGGTGCTGGCGCCGGTCGCCCTGCCGCTCGCGGTCGAGCCGGCACGCAAGCCGCATGTCATCCTCGTCGTCGGCGTCAACGGCACCGGCAAGACCACCACCATTGGCAAGCTCGCACAGAAGTTCCGCGACGAGGGCCGCAGCGTCATGCTCGCCGCCGGTGACACTTTCCGCGCGGCGGCGATCGAGCAGCTCAAGATCTGGGGCGGGCGGACCGGCGCCCGGGTCGTCGCCCGCGAGACCGGGGCAGACGCCGCTGGGCTTGCCTTCGACGCCCTCAAGGAGGCCCAGGGCGAGGGCGCCGACATCCTCCTTGTCGACACCGCCGGCCGGCTCCAGAACAAGGCCGAGCTGATGGCCGAGCTCGAGAAGGTGATCCGCGTCATCCGCAAGCTCGATCCGAGCGCGCCGCACACGGTGCTCCTCACCCTCGACGCCACCACCGGCCAGAACGCGCTCCAACAGGTCGAGGTGTTCGGCAAGCGCGCCGGCGTCAGCGGTCTGGTGATGACCAAGCTCGACGGCACCGCCCGCGGCGGCATCCTCGTCGCCATCGCCGCCAAGTATAGATTGCCGGTGCATTTCATCGGCGTCGGCGAGCAGGTCGACGACCTCGAGCCGTTCCGGGCGGAGGACTTCGCGAAGGCGCTGGCGGGGCTCTGAGCCGATGGCTGAGACGACCGGGCAGGAAGCCGTCGCCGACGACAAGCTCTGGGCCCTGGACGACCTCTGCCGCACCATCGCCGGCGACCTGGTGGAGGGTCTGCTCCTCGCCCGCGACAACCCGGGGCGGACGCCGCCGACATGGTCGGTGAAGGGCGCCGACGGTACGCCGGTGCTGACCTTCGGGCTGGTCGACCGGACCTTCTTCTGGACCTGGGACGACGGCGTCAGCAACCACTACGCCAAGGACGCCGGGACCATGGCCCGCGTCATCACCGACGAGATGCGAAGATTTGGAAACATGGCGTGACAAGTGGAGAGTGAATTGTCCTCAAAAATCATGCTGCCGGAAGTTTTGACTTTGGATAGCCCTGCCGATTTCAAAGTTCATTTCGCTCGATGGAATGGAGATACGCAGCCGCTGGAAGCTTTCGTTCGCAGCGAAAAAGAGTGGCGAGGATGGCAAGCATATAAATCGCCGCATCGTAATGAATTCAATAGGGACTATATATTTTCACTAGCTCAATTTTATCACGAAATAGATACTTGGATATTTGCGGGAGTGTATCAGATAATCGATAGATTGCCTGATCGTTATGAAGTTAAATTGTCCGATATTGGTTTGAATTTTTCTGGTCGCCTTAAGTTGTACTCTCCTTACCGAGGTCGAACGACACGAGCAAATCTAGAGAATCACTACAAAACCTTTGAGGTTAAAGAGGTATTGCGAGAAAGATATTCTGGTAGAAAGTTTCCCGGCTATGATGAGATAGATCTAGCGTTTGCGGAGCTGGAAACTCTCGTCCGAAACGAACGAGCCGACTGGCGGGCTCCTCTAGAGGCCGCCAAAGGGGTCTACCTAATAACCGATACGTTGACCGGAAAGAGGTATGTCGGCTCGGCCTATGGCGGTGAAGGCATATGGTCGCGGTGGCGCGCCTACGTTGAGACGGGCCACGGCGGCAATGCAGAACTGCGAACGCTAATCAAGGATCCTACATTGGAGTACTGCCGAGCAAATTTCCGCATAACCCTGCTAGAAAACCTCACAAGCAGGACAGCGGACGATCTCGTTATCCGGCGTGAGACGTTCTGGAAACGAGTCTTGCTCACGCGCGGCGAGCATGGGCTGAACCGCAACTAGTCCGCTCGTGAGGAGCCGGCTACCCCTCACTCGTCCGGCAGGATCGCGGTCGCGGTCTCGATGACGCGGAGCGCCATGCGCTCGTGCAGGCGCTCGACCATCCGGCCCTCGACCGAGATCACCGCGCGGGTGGCATTCTCCGGCCGGGCGAAGGCGGCGAGCACCTTTTCCGCCCAGATCACCTCATCGGCGCTTGGCGCGAACACGTCGTTGGCGATGGCGATCTGGCGCGGGTGGATCAGGGTCTTGCCGTCCATGCCGAGGTCGCGGCCCTGCTGGCATTCGGCGCGGAAGGCGTCCCACTTGTTGAGTTCGTTGAAGGTGCCGTCGAGCACTGCGACGCCATGGGCGCGCGCGGCGAGCACGGTCTGGGCGAGCGCCGGCACCAGGTTGAAGCGGCCCGGCACGTAGCGCATCCCGGTCTCGCGGACGAGGTCGTTGGTGCCGACCACCAGCGCCTCGAGCGGCACGCCGGTGCTGGAGTTGGCCGTCGCCGCGATCGCCCCGGCATTGAGGACGGCGAGCGGCGTCTCGATCATCGCCCACAGCGCGAGCCCCTCCGGCGCCTGCGCGGCGTGAAGGGCGGCGCGGGCGCGCCGGATGTCCTCGGGCCTGGAAATCTTGGGGATCAGCACGGCGTCCGGCATCGCGGCGACGATCGCGGCGATGTCGCGGGCGATCCACGGCGTGTCGAGGCCGTTGACCCGCACCACTACCTCGCGCTTGCCATAAGCATGGACGCTCACCGCGGCGGCGACGGCGGCGCGGGCCATCTCCTTCGCCTCGACCGAGACCGCATCCTCGAGGTCGAGGATCAGCACGTCGGCGGCGACCGACCGGCCCTTGTCGAGCGCGCGGGCGTTCGAGCCCGGAATGTACAGCGCGCTTCGGCGCGGTCGCGGCAGGGCGGCCATCGTCGGTTTCGTCTCCCCCGGTATTCCCCGGGGCGAGAGACTAGCCGGCCTTGCCGAGTCCACAAGTCCTTCGTTCACACCCGTGGCGGTCGTGCGCCGGTTCGGCTATGACGACCGCGTTCCTGCCCGCGAGTTCCATCCGCATTTCGCGCCCAGCATGTACGACAGGCCGCCGGTCCTCCTCGTCAACAGCCTCGTCGCCCGCGGCAGCGTCGGCGGGCGCGCCGCCCTGTTCGCCCTGCAGCGCATGGGCATTCCGGTGACTTTCCTGCCGACCGTCCTCCTCCCCTGGCATCCCGGCCACGGGCCCGGTACGCGGGTGGCGGTGGATCCGAGGTTGATCGGCGATGTCGCCCGGGCGCTTGCGCCCGGTGAAGCGTCAGGTTGCCTCACCGGCTATTTCGGCAATGGTGAACAGGTCGACGCGGCGATCGCCCTGGTTGCGCGCCTGCGGGCGACGGCACCTGCCGCGCCGGTGCTTTGCGATCCGGTGGTGGGCGATGCCGGACACTTCTATGTCGGCGCCGATATCCGCGAGCGGGTCCGCTCGCTTGCCGCCGTAGCGGACATGGTGACGCCCAACCGCTTCGAGCTCGCCTTCCTCGCCGGCCGCGATCCGGCAGGGCTCACCGACAATGCCGCGCTCGCTGCTGCCGCCCGCTCGCTGGGCCGGCCGGAGGTGGTGGTGACCTCGGCCTTCGCCGGCCGGGGAGAAACCGCCAACCTCCTGGTCACGGCGGATCACGCCGTGCTGGCCACGCACCGTGCCTTCGACCGCGCCCCGCATGGCACCGGCGACCTCCTTGCCGCCCTCTATCTCGGCCACAGGCTCGACGGCGACGACCCGCGCGAGGCGCTCACGCGTGCCGCCGGGGCGACGGCCCGGTTGGTCGAGCTTGCGGCCGGCGCCGACGAACTGCCGCTGGCTGCCGCGCAGGGCGAGTTCCTCGCCCCGCCGCTCGGCGTCCGGCTGATGCCGCTCGATGGCGACGGCTGAGCGGCCCTGCGTCGCCGGCGTCGACGGTTGTCCGGCCGGCTGGGCGGTGGTGTTTCTCGCTCTCGCGGGCGATCCCGAGCCTGAGTTTGCGTTGTTCCCGGATTTCGCCCTGCTGCTCGACGATCCCCGTCGGCCGGCGATCATCGCCGTCGACATGCCGATCGGCCTGCCCGAGCGCATCGGCCCCGGTGGCCGCGGTCCGGAACGGCTGGTCCGGCCGCTCCTTGGCGAGCGCCAGTCCTCGGTGTTCTCGGTGCCGTCGCGGGCGACGGTGATGGAGGACGACTACGCCCGCGCCTGCGCGGTGGCGCTGGCGACCTCCGAGCCGCCGAGGAAGGTGTCGAAGCAGTGCTTCCACCTCTTCCCCCGGATCCGCGAGATCGACCGCCTGATGACTCCGGCCCTCGAAGCGCGGGTCTATGAGGCCCATCCGGAGCTGGCGTTCTGGCGGATCAACGGCGAGCGCCCGGTGCCGGTGGCCAAGAAGGTGAAGAGTCGAGCCAATCCGCCCGGCATCGCCTTGCGCAGCGATCTCCTCGTCGCAAAGGGGTACGGCCGCGCCTTCCTCGACCAGCCGCTGCCGCGGGGCGTCGGCCGCGACGATCTCCTCGACGCGGCCGTGCTAGGGCTCGCCGCGCGGCGCATTGCCCGCGGCGAAGGCCGAAGCTTTCCCGCCGCCCCGGAACGCGACGCCAAGGGCCTCAGGATCGCGATCTGGACGTAAGCGCGGCGTCAGGCGGCAACGAAAACGGCGAGGGTGTCGCCGTTCCGTCCGATCAGTTCGAGCCGGTTGCCGGTGATGACGAAGCGGGCGACATCGGGGAGGGCCTTCAGCAGCTCCTGTTCCGTCCGGTAGGCGTCGGCGCAGTACATCCGGGTGGTGCGGATCGGGCCGAAGGCGATGGCGTCGCCGTCGAGGGTGAAGGCGCCGCCCATGCGGTTGCAGCCGGTGCTGCCGTTGAGCGTCCCGTCGGGGCCGAGCACCATCGCTGGCGGTCCGCCCCGGCCGGTAACTGCCGGCAGCCCGACAACGGATTCGAGGGTCCACTTGGTGTCGACGAGGGCAGCGTCGGCGGCGGAAGCGGTCATGGTCGCGGCGGCAATCAGCAACGAGAACAGCGCGGCGAGGCGCAGGATAATTTTCGGCAACACGGGAACCAACTCCGGCATGGCTCCCCCCTGACCGCGGGTTTGACACCACGATTGCGGCGCCAGTAGGGGCGCGGCGCTCACACCGGGTTCAGGAATGCGTCAGCGCCACCAGGACGCCCCCCGCGAATGTCACAGCGTCACCGGGAGCTTCGGAAAGCCCCGGCTCCAGGCGTCGAGCCGAAAGGATTTGCGGAGGCCCTGGACGTAGAACGGATCCTCGACGCAGATCCTCCGGGCCTCTTCGGCCGTCTCCGCTTCGATCAGCCAGAGCCCGCCGGTGGCGGCTCCGCCCTCGGCCGGCCGCAGCGCACCGGCGACCAGCACCTGCTCGCGGTGTGCTTCGAGCCAGGCGAGATGGGCGTCCTCGGCGACGGCGCGCACCCGCTCCGCCGCCTCGGGGTCATCCTCGAAGATCGCCGCGAACAGCGGCACCGGTCAGGCCGCCTTCCGCTTGGGTGCGATGAGGTGGCGATTGACCAGGACCTCGGCGATCTGGACCGCGTTGAGGGCGGCGCCCTTCCTGAGGTTGTCGGAGACCACCCACAGCATCAGGCCGTTATCGACCGTCGGATCCTCGCGGATGCGGCTGATATAGGTCGCGTCCTCGCCGGCCGCCTCGTAGGGTGTGATGTAGCCGCCGGGCTCGTGCTTGTCGATGACCAGGCAGCCTGGCGCCTCGCGGAGGATATCGCGCGCCTCCTCGGCGCTGATCGGCCGCTCGAACTCGATCGACACCGCCTCGGAATGGGAGACGAAGACCGGCACGCGCACGCAGGTCGCGACCAGCTTGATGCGAGGGTCGAGAATCTTCTTGGTCTCGGCCACCATCTTCCATTCCTCCTTGGTCGAGCCGTCCTCCATGAAGACGTCGATATGGGGAATGACGTTGAAGGCGATCCGCTTCGGGAACTTCTTGGCCTCGACCGGATCGGAGACGAACACCGCCCGGGTCTGGGTGAACAGTTCGTCCATGGCGTCCTTGCCGGCGCCGGAGACCGACTGGTAGGTCGCCACCACCACCCGCTTGATCGTCGCCGCGTCATGGAGCGGCTTGAGCGCGACCACCAGCTGCGCGGTCGAGCAGTTGGGGTTGGCAATGATGTTCCGGGTGCGGAAGCCTTCGATCGCGTCGGCGTTGACCTCGGGCACGATCAGCGGCACGGCGGCGTCGTAGCGCCAGGCCGAGGAATTGTCGATGACGACGCAGCCCTCGGCGCCGATCTGCGGCGACCACTCCTTCGACACTGTGCCCCCCGCCGACATCAGGCAGATGTCGGTGTCGGAGAAGTCGTAGGTGTCGAGCGCCTTCACCTTCAGCGTGCGGTCGCCGAAAGAGACCTCGGTGCCCTGGCTGCGGCGCGAGGCGATGGCGACGACTTCGTCGGCGGGGAAGCCGCGCTCCTCCAGGATCGACAGCATCTCGTGTCCGACATTCCCGGTGGCGCCGACCACGGCGACCTTGTAACCCATGGCGAACCTCTCAATTCCTCTTCGGGGTGCGGGCCGGGCGCAACCTGAGCGCCACCCGTCACGGCTCCCACCGCGAGCGGGTGGGCGTCGCGGCGGGTATTTTGCAGAACGTCAGGTTTTGGCAGATGTTTTTGCGGTCGTTTTCGGCATAGGATCGCGCCCGGCACCGCCGGCCGCCGCATCGATCACAGCAAGGGACAGGAACGAGTTCATTGGTCCGATCCGAAAAACCAAGCGTCTTCTACGCCAAAGCCGAGCCATGTCAATGAAGTTGCTTGCCGCACTGCCGGTCTGCGTCGCGCTCTGCCTGCCGGCGTCGGCCACGAGCCAGAGGATGTTCGGCTTCGAGATGGAGAAGGCCTTTTCGGGCCAGACCTTCGACGGCATCTATGACGACGGCGCGTTCTTCTCCGAGACCTATTTCGAGGACGGCTCGATCCGTTACCACGACGTCGACGGCGCCGATTCCGGCCAATGGTCGGTCGAGGGCGAGACCTTCTGCACTTTCTATGAAGGCGCCCAGGGCGCCTGCTTCTTCGTCGAGCGCGACGGCGACAACTGCTTCACCTTCTACGAGGCGGTGGAAGGACCGGGCGGCAAGCCGAAGCCGAACGAGACCTGGACCTCGCGGGCCTGGAACCGCGCCAGCGATTCCACCTGCAC
>Ga0207773_100412_pt1 | contig 17599 bp, 15 predicted proteins | sample TtaePargueraPR_2_FD_187281 | JGI IMG/M metagenome (GOLD analysis project Ga0207773, IMG submission 187281) | Aerobic enrichment media microbial communities from Bioluminiscent Bay, La Parguera, Puerto Rico - Tt and M1 (3) (SPAdes) | ecosystem: Environmental > Aquatic > Marine > Unclassified ...
CGCGACCGGCGGCCGGTCGAAGCCGTCGGCCGTCCAGTCGCGCAGCAGCATCAGCGCCGTCAGGTGGCCGCCGGCAGAATGGCCGCTCAGCACCAGTCGCGCCGGATCGATGCCCCAGCCCGCGGCCTGCCGGGCGATGGCGGCGATGGCGGCGGCCACCTGCCCGGCGAGCTCGGTCATCCGCACGTCGGGGCAGAGATCGTAGTCGATGGCGATGAAGGCGACGCCGCGCTCGATGATGCCTGGCGCCAGATAGGCGAAGTCCTCCTTCGTCATGGCCTGCCAATAGCCGCCATGGATGAAGATCAGCGCCGGCACCGGGTCATCCGGCCGGGCGGGCAGGAAGATGTCGAAGCGCTGGCGGTTGCCGGGACCGTAGGCGACGCCGAGGCGGGCCTGTCCGGCCGCCTGCAGCCGCTCGATCACCCGGTCGCTCTCGGCCCGCCAGGCGGCGGCGATGTCCGGAAAGGCGGGCACGGCGGCGCGCAGATTGTACTGCGCGTCCAGCCCGGCGCGATCGTAGCCGCCCCAGATCGTGCTCATCGGCGGCGTCCGGGCGGACGGCGAAGGGATGGGGAGCGCGGCACCATCAGGTGAAGGCGTTGAAGGTGATGATGGTGTGGGTGTCGCGGATATGCGGCAGGGTCTGGATGTGCTCGGCGATGAAGCGGCCGATGTCCTGGTCCGCCGGAATGTAGCACTTGATCAGCAGGTCCCAGTGGCCGGAGGTGGAGTAGACCTCCGAGACCTCCTCGATCTCGTCGACCGCCTGGGCGGCGACGTCGTAGGTCTTGCCCAGCTCGCATTTCACCTGAACGAATACCGCGCGCATGTCCTGTTCCTGTCCTCGATGACCGATCGGGCGGCCGGATGTGGTGGCTGGAGTGTCGGGTCTCGTCCCCGCCATTGCAAGATCGCGTTGCGTGGCCCCGTCGCTCAGGCGGCACCGCGCGGCCCGGCGAGGATCACGGCCGCGCCGAGGAGGCAGATGGCGCCGCCGATCAGATCCCAGCGGTCCGGACGCACCCCCTCCACCAGCCACAGCCAGACGAGCGAGGCGGCGATGTAGACGCCGCCATAGGCGGCATAGGCCCGGCCGGCGGCGATGGCCTGCGACTGGGCCAGCAGCAGGGCGAAGAGGGCGAGGGCGGCGAGACCGGGCACGATCCACCATGCCGGACGGTCGAGGCGCAGCCAGGCCCAGAACGCGAAGCAGCCGGCGATCTCGGCGATCGCGGCGCCGACATAGGCAACGATGGTCGGCATCAGCCTTCCCTTCCCATTCCGGCCGGGGGAGCCGTCGCTCCTGTCAGAACGCCTCGGCCGGCAGTGACATCGTCGTTTCCGCGCCAGCCGTCGCCGCCGCGGCGTCGGCCCGGGCGCCTGGCATGACGTGCTCGGCATAGAAGCGGGCGGTCGCCAGCTTGCTGGTGTGAAAGACGTCGCCGTGCCCAGCCTCGATGGCGCGGGCGGCGGCGATCGCCTGGCGAGTCAGCCCCCAGCCGCCGACCACGGTGCCGACGAGGCGCAGATAGGGCGCGGCACCGGCGGCTGCGGCCAGGCCGTCATCGCCGTGGCGCAGCAGCCAGTCGGTGGTCTCCTCCAGGGCCGCCAGCCCGTCGGCGAGGCCGAGCCGGGCCTTGACGATGGAGGCGTTGCCGACGCTGGCGACCGCCTCGACGGTGGCGGCGATCTCGCCGATCAGCGCGCGCATCGCCTGTCCGCCGTCGCGCAGCAGCTTGCGGAAGACGAGGTCGTTGGCCTGGATGCCGTTGGTGCCCTCGTAGATCGGCGTGATGCGCACGTCGCGATAGTGCTGGGCGGCCCCGGTCTCCTCGATGAAGCCCATGCCGCCATGCACCTGGATGCCCAGCGAGGCGACCTCGACTCCGCGATCGGTCGACCACGCCTTCACCACCGGCGTCAGCAGGTCGACCATGGCCTGGGCGGCGGCGCGGGCCTCGCCGTCGGGCTCCCGCTTGGCGCGGTCGAGCGCGCCCATGGTGTAGTAGGCCAGCGCCCGGCCGCCCTCCGTCAGCGCCCGCATGGTGAGGAGCATGCGGCGCACGTCCGGGTGCGCGATGATGGCGACCGGGCCGTCCTGGGGCCGGTCGAGCGCACGGGACTGCACGCGGGCAAGCGCGTAGTCGCGGGCCTGCTGATAGGCCCGCTCGGCCAGCGCCACGCCCTGCAGGCCGACCACCAGGCGGGCGTTGTTCATCATGGTGAACATGCAGGCCATGCCGCGGTTTTCCTCGCCCACCAGCCAGCCCACCGCGCCCTCGTCATCGCCGAAGGACATCACGCAGGTGGGGCTGCCATGGATGCCCAGCTTGTGCTCCAGGCTGACGCAGCGCAAATCGTTGCGCCGGCCGGGCCTGCCCTCGGCATCGGGGATGAACTTCGGCACCAGGAACAAGCTGATCCCCCGCGTGCCCTCCGGCGCGTCCGGCAGGCGGGCGAGCACCAGGTGGACGATGTTCTCCGTCAGGTCGTGCTCGCCATAGGTGATGTAGATCTTCTGGCCGTGGATGCGGTAGCTGCCGTCGGCCTGGGGAAGCGCGCGGGTGCGCACCGCGCCGACATCCGAGCCCGCCTGTGGCTCGGTCAGGTTCATGGTGCCGGTCCATTCCCCGCTGACCAGCCGGGGCAGGTAGAGCGCCCGGTCGGCCGGTGTCGCGTGGGCGGCGATCGCCTCGACCGCGCCGAAATTCAGGATCGGGCAGAGGCTGAGCGCCATGTTGGCGCTGTTGAGCATCTCCAGCACGGCCATGGTGACCGACCAGGGCAGACCCTGGCCGCCATGCTCGGGGGCGAAGGGCATGGCGTTCCAGCCGGCCTCGACATATTGCCGATAGGCCTCCCGGAAGCCGGGCGAGGTGCGCACGACCCCGTTTTCCAGCACGGCCGGTGACCGGTCGCCGGCGCTGTTGGTGGCGGCGAAGACATCGCCGGCGAAGCGCCCGGCTTCGGTCAGCACTGCCCCGACCAGATCCTCCGTCGCGTCCTCGTAGCCCGGCAGGGTGGCCAAGTGCCGCAGTCCTGCGAGCTCGTCGAGCGCGAAGGCCATGTCGCGGACGGGGGCGGCATAGGCGCTCATCGTCGGTGTCTCCTCGGTTTCGGCGGCTTGTTGGTCGGGATCGGGACTCTAGCCGCCGGCGCCGGCCGGCAAAAGCCCCGCCTCAGGCCGTGTCGCGCGGTGCGGCGGCGCGGCGCAGGCGGTCGTTGATCGCCTCGCCCAGGCCCTCCTCGGGGATCGGCGCGACGGCGATGGCCCGGACGTCCTTGACGTCGAGGGCGCGCAGCATGGCGAACAGGTTCGCCGCCGCTTCGTGCAGGCTGCCGGTCTCGCTGAGATTGAGCTGGGGCTGGTGGCCCTTCAGCGTGGGACCGAAGGCGAGAAAGGCCTCGCCCGGTTCCGCTGCGGCGGCATGCAAGCGCACCGGTCGCGCCGGCGCGTAGTGGCTTCGCAGCATGCCGGGCGAGGCGAGGGGGCCGCAGGCCTCCGGCGCGGCGACCGGTCCGATGATGGCCTCGATCGCTTCCCGCGTGACGCCACCCGGTCTGAGCAGGCGGGGTGTTTCGCCGGTGAGGTCGAGCACGCTGCTCTCCAGGCCGATCTCGGCGCGGCCGCCGGCCAGGATCAGCGGCACCCTGCCACCGAGTTCCGCCAGCACGTGCTGCGCGGTGGTCGGGCTGACACGGCCGGAGGCGTTGGCGCTGGGCGCGGCGATCGGCCGGCCGGCCAGCGCGATCAGCCGGCGGGCGGCGGCGCTGCCCGGCACCCGGATGGCGACGCTGTCGAGGCCGGCGCTGACCAGCAGCGAGAGCGGACTGTCCGGCCGGCGCGGCAGCACCAGCGTCAGCGGGCCTGGCCAGAACTGCTCGGCCAGGGCGATAGCGCGCTCGTCGAAGCGGACATGGCGCTCGGCCATCGCCCGGTCGGCCACATGGACGATCAGCGGATTGAAACGCGGGCGTTCCTTGGCCTCGTAGATGCGCGTCACGGCGTCGTCGCTGGTGGCGTCCGCCCCCAGGCCGTAGACGGTCTCCGTCGGGAAGGCGACGAGTCCGCCCGCGCGCAGGATTTGGGCCGCCTCGGCCAGGCTCGCCTCGGTGATGGCGGCGACCCTTGTCGCGGTCATGCCCCGATCCGCGCTGATGTCGTCATGTTGCTGCCAAACCGCTGCACGAAGCAAGAAACCACGTCTAGGGACCAGAGGGGGAAGGGTGGGCGGATGTCGCCGGTCGACTACGGGCCTGAATACGACGTCATCGTCGTCGGGGCCAGCTTCGCGGGTCTCGTCTTCGCCCGTGCCGCAGCACTGCGCGGACTTAGCACGCTGGTGCTCGAACGCAAGCGCGAGGTCGGCATGGGCGTGCGCACGACCGGGCTGATCGTCCGCGAGGCGGCGGAGGCCTTCGACCTGCCGGCGGCGCTGACCCGCAAGATCCGGCGCGTACGGGTCTACCGGCCGCGGGGACAGGCGATGGAGATCGCCTCGACCAGAGGTTATGTGCTGGCCAGCGACACGCCACGGCTGTTGCGCTGGTTCCGGACCGAGGCGGAGCGCGCCGGCGCCACGGTCAGGACCGGCGAGGCCTTTCTCGGCTTCGCGCGCGCGGCGGACGGTGTCGTGGTCAATGGCCGACATCGCGGCCGCTTTCTCGTCGGCGCCGACGGCGCCTTCTCGCCCGTCGCCCGCGCCGCCGGCCTGTCGCGAAACCAGGCCCTGCTGCACGGAGCGGAGTGGGAACTGGCACCCGACGACCGGGTGCCGGCGGGCGCGCTGCATTGCCTTGTCGATCCGGCGACGGCGCCGGGCTATCTCGCCTGGGTCTTCCACGGCTTCGACCGCATCCAGGCGGGTGTCGCCGCGCGGGCGCCCGGCCGGCCCGACATGGCGGCGCTGGCGCGCTGGCTCGAGGAGCGGTTCGGCCTCGAGCGGCCGGTACCCCTCGGCAGGCGCGGCGGCGCCATCCCCTGCGGCGGACCGCTGGCGCGAACCGGTGACGAGCGGGTGTTGCTGATCGGCGACGCGGCGGGGCACGTCTCGCCTCTGACCGCCGGCGGCATCCGCCTCTCATTCTCGCTGGGGCGTCGGGCGGCCGCCCATGTGGCGGACTGGCTGGAGGGTGGGGTCGTGCGACCTGATCGGGCGCTCGCCCGCGACCTGCCGCGTCTCTGGCACAAGCGCCTCGCCCGCTGGGTCTACGAGCGCCGCTGGCCGGACTGGCTGCTCGATGCCGGGCTGGCCGGCGCGCGGATCACCGGCCTGGCCCACCGCATCTATCTCGACGCCTCGCCGGACGCGCCGCGGCCGGAAGGCGCGGGGGCCGAGGCGCTTCGCGGCGAGCACGAGCCCTAGGGTGCAGTTTGCGCTTGCGGACGGCGGCGGCGCCATGCACTTCTTTTGCAGTGCAGCATCGAGTGGGAGCAGGCCATGGCCGCGCGGGTCATCACCATCGCACAGCAGAAGGGTGGGGCGGGCAAGACGACGCTGACCGCGCATCTCGCCGTCGGCTTCGCCGAGGCCGGACTGAAGGTGGCGGTGCTCGACATCGACCCGCAGGGCAGCCTGTCCGCCTGGGCGGCGCTGCGCGAGGGACGGCCACCGGCGCACCGGCAGGCCGGCGGCTGGCGCACGGCCGGCGAGGTGGACAAGCTGCGGCGCGACTTCGACCTGATCCTGATCGACAGCCCGCCGCATGCCGAGACCGAGGCGAAGCTGGCGGTGCGCGAGGCCGATATCGTCATCGTCCCGGTGCAGCCGAGCCCGATGGACATCTGGGCGACCAGGCCCACCCTCGACCTCGCTCGGTTGGAAGGCCGGGACGTTCTGGTGGTCCTCAACCGGGTGCCGCCGCGCGCCCGGCTGGTGGACACGGCGCGGGAAAAGCTGGCGGAGCTCGGCGTCGAGGTCACCGATGCCACGCTGGGCAACCGTGTCGGCTTCGCGGCCGCGCTGATGGAAGGCAATGCGGTAACCGAGGAAGGACGGCGTGGCGCGGCGTCGGAGGAGATCGCCGCCCTGGTCGCCGAACTGCGGCGGCGCCTGGCGCTCTGAGACCGCCGGGACAGGATCACGGCTTGACGGAAGCGCTCACGCGATTCCTTCAAGGTATGATCCGAACTATGCGGGGCAGGCCTCGACAGTGCCGCTGTCGGCGACGAAGCCGGTATTTTCGAAACCGGGCTTGCCATAGCTGAACGGTGTCCCGTCGAGCCGGCGCAGACGCCCGCCGGCGGCGGCGAGGATGGCGTGCCCGGCGGCCGTGTCCCACTCCATGGTGCGGCCGTGGCGGATGTAGAGATCGGCCTCCCCGGCGGCGATCAGGCAGAGCTTGAGCGAGCTGCCCATGCGCAGGTGACGGGCCACCGTGTGGCCGGCGACCTGCTCCATGTCGTCGCCCGGGCGGCGATGGCTCCGGCTCGCCAGCAGCGTGATGCCCTCGGCCGGGGGCTGGCGAACCGCGACGCGCCGCGGGCCGTCGCCCCGGTCCGCCCAGGCGCCGCTGTCCCCGCCGCCCCAATAGGCCTGGCCGAGGGCGGGCGCCACGACGATCCCGAGAACGGGCGCCCTGTCGACGACGAGGGCGATGTTGACGGTGAACTCGGGCACGCCGGCTACGAACTGACGGGTGCCGTCCAGCGGGTCGACGAGCCAGAAGGGGTGCAGGGTGTCGATGCGGGGCGGTCCGGCCGCGGCCGACGCCTCCTCGGCGACCACGGGATGGCCGAGACCAAGCGCCGCGATGCCGGCCTCGATGACGCGCTCGGCGGCGGTGTCGGCCTCGGTCACCGGGCTGCCATCGCGCTTGGCGGCGGCGCGGGCATCGCCGAAATGGGCCATCGTGGCGGCCCCGGCCTCACGGGCGATGGCGAGGAGACGGGCGACAGAGCCGTCGGGCAGGGGCGGGGACGTCGTCGCCGCCTCCACCGCTCAGGCCGCCGCCCGACGGTCGTGGATCAGCCGCCAAAGGGTCTGGGCCGTCGCCGGCATGTCGACATGCGCGACACCGTGCCCGGCGAGGGCGTCGACCAGCGCGTTGATCACCGCCGGCGGCGCGCCGATGGCGCCGGCCTCGCCCGCCCCCTTCACGCCCAGCGGATTGGTGGTGCAGGGGATGACGTTGTAGTGAAAGTCGACGAAGGGCAGGTTGTCGGCCCGCGGCATGGTGTAGTCCATGAAGGAGCCGGAGACGAGCTGGCCGCTCTCCGTGTCGTAGGCGGTATGCTCCAGCAGCGCCTGGCCGATGCCCTGGGCGACGCCGCCATGGACCTGGCCCTCCAGCATCAGCGGGTTCAGCACCGTGCCGAAGTCGTCGACCACGGTGTAGCGAACGATCGACACCGCGCCGGTGTCGGTGTCGATTTCCAGCTCGCAGACATGGGCGCCGTTGGGGAAGGTCGCCGCCGGCGGCTTGAAGGTACCATCCTCGCGGAAGGCGATGTCCTCGCCGCGATCGCCGGCGATGTCGGCAAGGGTGACGCTGCGGTCGGTGCCGACGATGCGGAACACGCCGTCGGCGAACTCGATATCCGCCGCCGCCGCCTCCATCATCTCGGCGGCGTGCTGGCGCGCCTTTTCCTGCACCTTCAGCGAGGCGTCCTGCACCGAGGCGCCGCCGACCGGGATGGAGCGCGACCCGCCCGTGCCGCTGCCGGTCGGCATGGCGTCGGTGTCGCCCTGGATGACGGTGATCGCGTCGGGCTCGACGCCGAGGGCCTCGGCGACCAGCTGCTTGTAGGCAGTCTCATGCCCCTGGCCGTTGGTCTGGGTGCCGACGGTCACACGGATGGTGCCGTGCCTGGCCACGGTGACCGAGGCGTTTTCAGGCCCGCCGCCGCCGCACGCCTCCACATAGGTGGCGAGACCGATGCCGCGCAGCCGGCCGCGGGCCTGCGCCTCGCGCCGGCGCGCCTCGAATCCCGCCCAGTCGGCATGGCGCATGGCGTCGTCCATGTTGCGGGCGAACTCGCCGGAATCGTAGACGTCGCCGGTGGCCGTGCGGAAGGGCATGGCGTCGGGCGGGATGAAGTTGAGGCGGCGCAGTTCGGCCGGGCTGATGCCGATCTCGCGCGCCGCCTTGTCGACGATCCGCTCGATGATGTAGGCCGCCTCCGGTCGGCCGGCGCCGCGATAGGCGTCGACGGGCGCGGTGTTGGTGAAGACGCCGCGCACCCGGGCGTAGACCTGCTGCAGCCGGTAGAGCCCAGGCAGCATGTGGCAGCCGGCCCTGGTCGCCACGAAGGGCCCGAAATTGGAGAGATAGGCGCCCATGTTCGACAGCGTGTCGACCTTGAGGGCGAGCATGCGGTTGTCGGCATCGAGCGCCAGCGACACGGTGGAGAGATGGTCGCGGCCGTGGTCGTCGCTGACGAAGCCCTCCGAACGTTCGGCCGCCCACCTGACCGGCCGGCCGAAGGCTTTCGCTGCGTAGAGGACGGTGGCGTATTCCGGATAGATGAAGATCTTCATCCCGAAGCCGCCACCGACGTCGCCGGTGATCACCCGCATGTCCGCCGGGTCGACATGGAACATGTCCTTGGCCAGGCGGTCGCGCTGGTTGTGCGCGCCCTGGCTGGAGACATAGAAGGTGTAGCGCCCGCTGTCCGCGTCGAACTGGGCGGCGCAGGCACGGCCCTCCATGGAGTTGGCGATGACGCGGTTGTTGACGAGGTCGAGGTCGACCACGCGGGCCGCCTTGGCGAACAGCGCGTCGGTCTCGCCCTCGTCGCCCATCTCCCAGTCGAAGGCGATGTTGCCCTCGGCCTCCGGCCAGACCAGCGGGGCGCCGTCGGCGATGGCGGCGCGCGGGTGGACCACCGCCGCTTCCTCCTCGTAGTCGATCACGACCAGGTCCGCGGCGTCCTTGGCGGCGTCGAGGCTCTCGGCCACGATCATCACCACCGGATCGCCGACATGGCGTACCCGGTCGATCGCGAGGTTGGGCCGATCCGGATTGACCATGGCCCGACCGTCCCGGGTATCGACCTGAAAGAGGGCGCGGGTACCGTCGATGCCGGCAGCCGCCAGGTCCCGGCCGGTGACGATGCCGATCACGCCGGGGGCGGTGCGGGCGTCCTCCACATCGATCCCGGCGATGGTCGCCATGGCGACGGGGGAGCGCACGAAGTAGGCATGGGCCTGGCCGTCGAAGCGCATGTCGTCGGTATAGCGTCCGCCGCCGGTCAGGAGGCGCGGATCCTCCGTCCGGGGCACGGCTTGTCCCACACCAAATTTGGCCATTGATCGGAACTCGTGTTGGATTTCGGGTATGGCTGTACGAGGGTAGCCCGGTAGTGCCGTCACGGCAGGGGAAGGCAGGGCGGTCGTCTCCAGACTAACATCGGGTGCCGCCGTCCCGCGGTCAATCGCCGATCGCCCGGCCCGCCCACGGAGGGGAACCATGTGCAGCCGCTTCACCATCACCAAGCACGTCAACGCCGTCGCCGAATTCTTCGGCATCGACGAGCGTCCCAATCTGCGCCCACGCTACAATGTGGCGCCGACACAGGACGTGTCGGTGGCGGCGATCGGCCGGGATGGCGCGCGCCGACTGGTGACCATGCATTGGGGGCTGGTGCCGTCCTGGGCCAAGGAGCAATCGATCGGCAACCGCATGATCAACGCCCGGTCGGAGACGGTGGCCGAGAAGCCGGCCTTCCGCAGCGCCTTCGCCAAGCGCCCCTGCCTGGTGCCGGCGGACGGCTTCTACGAGTGGCGCAAGCAGGCGGACGGTACGAAGCAGCCCTTCCGCATCACCCTGCCGGACGAGGGCCTCTTCGCCATCGCCGGGTTGTGGGAGCAGTGGCGCGAGCGCGAGGGCGACCAGCCCTATCTCAGCTTCACCATCCTGACGCGGCCGGCCGACGCCTACATGGCCCAGTTGCACGACCGCATGCCGGTGATCCTCACTCCTGAGCAGCACGAGACGTGGCTGTCGGGCGGCCCGGACGGGCGCCAGGCGGTGATCGACGCCGGACCCGTCACCAGGCTTCTGGCCACGCCGGTGGGAAGGGCGGTGGGCAATCCGCGGGTCGACGAACCGGGCCTCATCGAGCCGGTCGGCGCTCCGCTCGATTGAGCATCTCCGGACTCAATCGCGGGGCGCGGTAATGCCCAGCCAAATTGCAATCAATAAGAGGATCGGGCAGCCCAGGATCACGATCAGCTGGATCGCGTCGAGGCCGAGGAACACCGTCTCGGACATCGTTTTCTCCCTTTTCGGATACAATTATCGCGATAAAGACTCGCCGTCAGACATGTTCGTAAGTTAATTTCGACTGCTTTTGTTAGCGAATGGCGAGTCCGCCTGAAAGAAATCCTCTACCTGTGCGGAGTCCCTTGTACAATGGGTTGTAGTGCCGGGACCCTGAGGAATTCTTCCCTGATGAGACGCGCGCACATTTGGAGGTTTTGAATGTCTGCCATCCAGTTGGCCAACGAGATCACGGACATTGTCCGCCGTGCCGGCGTATCCGTTGAGATCCGGCCGGGTATGAAGGGTTATAAGCTCGCTTCCTTCGGCGTCCAGGGAAAGCGTATGGGCAATCCCGAATTCGACGAGGATCTGCACCACCTGACGCCGGAAAACAGCTTCTGGATCCGCTTCCGCGACGCCGACGACGTCACCGCCGCCTTTATCTGCGCGCGCAAGATCGAGACGAGCAGCCTGAAACAGCTCTGCTCCGACTACTCGCTGTGGTACGGCCCGAAGATCAAGGTTCATGAGCCGCTCGACGTCTCCGTCTGCGAGAAGCAGGACGATATCGGCGGCACGCTGATCTTCGACGGCTCGATGTTCGTGGCCTCCGAGTATCGCGGCCGCTCCTTCTCCTGGTGCCTGAGCCGCCTGCTGCGCTGCGTGGCCATGGACCAGTGGGAGCCCGACCATTATTTCGGCTTCTCGCTGCCGAGCATCGCCAAGAGCCGGCTGCCGGTCTACAGCTACGGCTATGCCAGCATCGATCCGTTCGCCCGCAGCTTCATGATCCCCGGCCTGCCGCGCTTCGACCTCTTCCTGACGCCGCTCAGCCGGCAGGAGGCGGAGCTGCAGATGGCCCTCGATCTCGCCTTCCTGCGGGGCAACCGGGATCTCGAGCTCGACGCGAACTTCGCGGCCATGCTCAAGGATCACGGCCAGGCGATCGCCGACCGCATCGACCGCCAGCGGGTCGAGGTGGCCTGATCCCTTCGGTGCCGGAGGGGCCGGTCGGCGACCGGCACCGTCCTTGAAAAAAGCGAAACCCTCCGGCCTCGTGCGAGACCGGAGGGTTTTTCGTGTGACACGCGCCGGCACACTCGGCGAGCCGAGGGGCGCTAGGTCGATCAGCGACCGCCCGCGTTCTTGCGCAGGAAGCCGAGCCGCTTCAGGCTGGTGTAATCGTCGCGGGTGACGATCAGGTGGTCGTGCACCTCCATGTCCACCGCGTTGGCGGCCCGCCGGATGGCCATGGTGATCTCGATATCCTCGGAGGAGGGGGTGGGATCGCCCGACGGGTGGTTGTGCACCAGGATGATGCCGCCGGCCTCGTGAATGAGGGCCCGCTTGATCACCTCGCGCGGTTCGATGTTGACGAAACCGCCGGACCCGCGCGCCACTTCCTCGTCGGCGATCAGGTTGAGCTTGCGGTCGACATAGAGCACGCGCACCGCCTCGGTCGGCCGCCGCGCCAGGCGCGCCCGGCAGTAGTCGACCAGCTGGTCGATGTTGTTGAGCAGCGGCCGGTCGACCAGCTCGCGGCCGATGATCCGGGTCGCCATCTCGCCCGCCGCCTTCATCTGCGCGATGGTGGCGAAGGAGAGCTGGCCGACCTCGGCCAGACGGTGCGGATCGGCGTTGATCACCTCCGCCAGGCTGCCGAAGGTCTGGATCAGCCGCGTGGCGGTCGAGCGCGGATCGATGCGCGGGAAGACCTGGGTCAGGAACTGCTCCAGCAGCGCCGTGTCGTCGAGCTTGTCGAAGACGTCCGGGTTGAGGGCAGGGCGGGTGTCGTTGGCCGTCGGCATGTCCGCGCCGGCCAGGGCGCCCTTGTTCTTCTTCGGGAAGTGGAACGGCGGCACCAGGCGGTCGACCGAGCATTCCTCCAGCCGCACGGCGGCGATCAGATGCGTCGCCCGCTTGCCCGTCCCGTCGCGCACCGGCAGCAGCAGCCGGGCGAAGCGGCGGGAGACGCCGCCGGTGCCGATCGACACTTCCATGAAGGAAGCGCGGCGCAGCTGCGCGGAGGTGGCGTAGTCCACCATGACGCTTTCCGCCAGCACCTTGTCCGGGTGGCTGCCGAGCGGCTTGCCCGTCAGGTCCTGGCCGTCGCGGCGGGAGAGGGAGTCGTAGCGCTCGTAGTAGTAGTCCGCCGGGTCGGGCGCGGTAACGTTGATGACGTGCTTCAGCAGCCCGTCCTCGTACTCAAGCAGGGAATCGAACTGCGCCAGCCGCGGCAGGTTGTCGGCCGAACCGATCGCGTTCCAGTGCGTGAACAGGCGATCGAATTCGGGCAGGGCCTCGACGGCCTCAAGACCGTATTCGTCCCGGCGCAGGATGCAATTCCCGTTCGCCGCCAGCTTCTCGCTGTAGGCGGAGAGGAATTGGCTTATTTCCGGCCGAGATATGGGGCGTAGTTGAAACATGACATGAGAACCTTACCCGAAAAGGAATCGTCTCACGAGCATTAGCGCAGCGCGATAATTACCTAAGAAAAGGAATCGATTATCGCGCATGCTCTAATGTTATCGCTAAATCTCGTCAGCCGATTCAGCGACCGACCGAAGTAGCGAAACGAAACGTGTGCGGACCCTTTCATCGGTGATGCTGTAGTAGGCCTCGACCAGGTCGAGGGTCTCGGCATCGATGTGCGGATCGTATACGTCCGTGACGCGGGGTTCAGCGACCCGAGCCCCCCCGAACTCGGAGTCGCTGGCCCCTTCGAAGAAGAAGCCGACCGGAACGCCGAGGGTCGCGGCGAAGCGCCAAAGCTTGCCGGCCCCCACCCGGTTGGTCCCCTTCTCGTACTTCTGGACCTGCTGGAACGACAGGCCCACGGACTCACCCAGCTTCTCCTGCGAGAAGCCGAGCATCTTGCGGCGCAGGCGAATCCGATGGCCGACATGGACGTCCACCGGGTTCGGGCCTTCCTCGATATCGCTCTCGTACGTGCTCATTCCTCTTCCCCCCAACGAGACGGCGACCACTCAACTTCGCCGTGTCAACGTGATGATGTGAGTGAATACCTCAGCCAGCGATTTCACAACATCGACGAATGTAAATCGAACCGAGAAATCTGGCCATACACAAGAGAATCCAAATACGCGTGTTGATGTTCACGCATTTGGTGTGTCGGGCAAAGGCTTGCTATTCACTCGATAATTCAACGGATTGACGGTCAATGATGAGGTCAGGACTCACCGGAAGTCGAAGCCTATCCGTTGCATTCGACGTATTCTGGCCGGCGCTCGATCCGGCTTCCATACGTGGAAAGGTGGAGCGGGCTGTCCTGCTCTCCTCCGATCGCGTGTGCCGCGGTCGCTCAATTGCCGGGAATCTTTGCAAAAATCCTCTCATTACGAGAAGGAATCCGAGAAAAGGGGCCGGCCGAAGCCGGCCCAAGTCTAGGAGCTAAAGATTCTTCTGGTTATTGAACGACCGGGCCATGCGCGATCGGGGGGAAAGCAAGTGGCCCGGGCGACGCTACATCGCCCCGGAGGCGACCCAGCGTTCGATGGCGGATCGCGTCGCCTGGTCCAGGCTGCCCGTGATCACGCCAGTGTAGAATCCTGACTCCGCCAGGACCTGCTGAATGGTTGTGACGTCGTAGTTGTTCGCCGCCGCGGCCTCGAAATCGTCGATCGCCGCGTCCGAATTGCCCAGCCGCGCATGCGCGAACCCACGATAGGCGTAGACCTCACCGTCGCCCGGCAGCATCGACGCGACGACCGAATAGTCGGAAATGGCGTTCTGGTACTGGCCGAGACGAAAATAGGTGTTCGCCCGGTTGAAGAACGGCTCCGGACGGGTGTCGTCGAGCTCGATCGCCGAGGTGTAGTCGGCCAGCGCGTTTTCGTACTGACCGATCTGATCGAAGGCCGAGCCGCGATTGGACAGCGCGACCGCGTAGCGCGGCTGCAGATCCAGGGCGGCGGAGTAGTCGGCGATCGCATCGTCGAGCAGACCGAGGTTTTGCAGCGCGTTGCCCCTATTGTTATAGGCAATGGCGGTCACGTCCGCCGGCAGGCTGGAAGACAGCCGCTGCGTGCAGAAGACTTCCTGAAGGTCGTACTCGCCGCGTTCGCCGGCCCAAAAGCACTCATCGGCCGGATCCAGCAGGATCTGGGCCGAGGCGGAATGGGACATGAATGTGGCTGCGGTAAAGGCAGCCGCGAGAAGCAGCTTTTGGTTCATTTGTCTTCCCCCCAAGACAAAATGGATGATGGTGTAAAGATACCGGTCGCTGAAACCGGGAATAGATGTCCTTTTGGTATCCAGCCTGCGGTATCAAGAATTCCATCTCAAGCAATCGAAAAGAGTGTTTTGCGCCGTCATCGCCGAAAAATGACACGATAGATCGCCTATGGCGCGAACTTGAATTCTCATGAAACGCGATGTCCCTCTCTCCTGCTTGTCATCAGGCGTGAGAAAATAGGCCTTTGGTTAATATTTTGCCCGCGATACCATGCCATTGGTTAATGCTGGCGTGCGGGCAGCGGATTTGATCGTTGCGGTTTCCTCTTTTGCGCGATTCAATCCGCGTCAACGTAATCGTGATGAGAAATCTCTCGATGACGGTTGCGTGTCGGGTGTTGCAAATTGCATGAGGCGGGAGCTCGGGGATGCGAAGGATCGGCGGAATTCTCATCGGAGTCGCGCTCGGCGCGGTGCTCGCCGCCCCGGCCGGCGCGAAGGGCGTGGCCGACCTGTCGATGGACGCCGCTTCCATGGTGACCACGAACGATTCCCTCACCGTCTCCTTCATCGTGCCAGATCCCGCCGCCATGATGCTGCGCAACCGCCTGGTGAACACGCCGGCGCCGGGCACCATCGTCGACGGACCGATCGGCTCGATCTCCAACAACTGAGACGGCCGACTGCTGGCCGGACGCGCCGCGGCGTGTCCAGCCAGGAAACGCGGGTGCACTCCTTATATCGGGAGCACGGAGCGACGCGACCGGACCGGACGCGATCGGTCAGCGGCGACCTTGCACTGCGATCCGCCCATCGTGATCCGCCCATCGTGATCCGCCAGTAGCGATCTGGCCGAAGTGCATCTGCTGATGGATCCGGTCGATCCGAGACCTTTCCGTCCCAATTCCCTCCTGACCTGCCGCGACGTGTGCGGACCCCGGAAGCCTGATATGGCGGCGGGCGGGGGCGTGCACGCGGATGCATGAGGCCGTTGCCGCCCATGTGACCGCGAGCTGCCATCGTGCGCCTGGCCCCGGGGCCTGTCTGCTCGACCGTCTCCATTCCCCTCCCATTGCCGCCGGTGACCGGCGGTATCCACACCGGATATCCGGATGGCGCAAACGGCCGTCCGTGCATTCCGTGCCGAACGGGTGATCGCCGACGGTTCGGCCGATGGTCCGGTGACCGACGACGCCCCGGCCGGATGCCCGGAGGCGGCCGCCAGGCTGTGTGTGACCGCCGGGTCGATTCCCCATGGCCGTCGCGACGTTGACCTCGCCCGGACCGCCCCGACCGGAAATTCTCCCAATAGGTGTGTGACGCGCGCGCGCTACAAATGTGGGCCGCAAGTTGCCGATCGGGAACCGCTCAAAACCAATCGCAAAATGAGAAGGCAGTGCCGCGAGTCGGGATGGTATAGGTAGATAGTCATAGAATCCGCGCCCACAGCGGCGGAATGTGAGAGAGCGCTCCCGTCGGCACCGGATTCAGCACCTAAAGTACACTCCTGCCAACGTTAGCGCGTGGATGCGGGAAATACTCTCCATAGGTGTTGTCATGCTGCCGACCTCCGATGACCGGTGGAACAATTCTCCAGTTTTCTCTCCGCGGTTTCAGAGCGCGTCCGTCCCTCGCCGTGATCAACGGACCGCGCCTTGCGACGGCAGGGGCGATGCCGGACATGTAGCGGTGTGATGACTTGACGTCGCATCGCCCGGCAATCCGTCGCCTCTGGGGGAGGCAGCCGCGCAAAGCTGCGACAACGCGAAAGCCGCAAGATCGAGGGCCTGTCGGCACCGATGCGGGCTTGAGGGGGGAAGATGAAGAACATCCGCAAGGCGCTGCTCGTCGGTGCCAGCTTCACCGCATTGACCTTCTACAATGGCGATGTCGCCGAGTTTTTCGTCGGCGAGGACGCCATGGCCCAGCTGGCCGGCGGGCTTCAGCTGCAGAACCGCCTGGTGAATCAGCCGGAGACGGCGATCATCGAGGTGCCGTTCATCGTTCCCGACTTCGAGATCACCCTGAACGACGAGGGTGACGACGACGACGATGATGACGCTGATGCTGACGCAGATGCGGATGCTGACGCCGATGCGGATGCTGACGCGGATGCCGATGCCGACGCCGATGCTGATGCGGATGCCGATGCCGATGCTGACGCGGATGCGGACGCTGATGCGGACGCCGATGCTGACGCGGATGCGGATGCGGATGCGGATGCCGATGCTGACGCGGATGCGGACGCTGATGCGGATGCCGACGCTGACGCGGATGAGGATGACGACGCCGATGCGGACGCCGACGCCGATGCGGATGCGGACGCCGATGCGGATGCCGACGCCGATGCGGATGCTGACGCGGACGAGGATGACGACGCTGATGCGGACGCCGACGCCGATGCGGATGCCGACGCTGACGCTGACGCGGATGAGGATGACGACTCAGACGCTGATGCGGACGCCGATGCGGATGCCGACGCCGACGCCGATGCGGATGCCGACGCTGACGCGGACGAGGATGACGACTCAGACGCTGATGCGGACGCCGATGCGGATGCTGACGCTGACGCTGACGCGGACGAGGATGACGACTCAGACGCTGATGCGGACGCCGATGCGGATGCCGACGCTGACGCTGACGCGGACGAGGATGACGACGCTGACGCCGATGCTGACGCGGACGAGGATGACGACTCAGACGCCGATGCTGACGCTGATGCTGACGCGGACGAGGATGACGACTCAGACGCTGATGCCGATGCTGACGCGGACGAGGATGACGACTCAGACGCCGATGCGGACGCTGATGCTGACGCGGACGAGGATGACGACTCGGACGCCGATGCTGACGCTGATGCGGACGAAGACGACGACTCGGACGCCGATGCTGACGCTGATGCGGACGAAGACGACGACTCGGACGCCGATGCGGACGCGGATGCTGACGAAGACGACGACTCGGATGCGGACAGCGATGCCGACGAGGATGACGACGACGACGCGGACAGCGATGCCGACGAGGACGATGACGACGACGCCGACTCCGACGCGGACAGCGATGCCGACGAGGACGATGACGACGACGCCGACTCCGACGCGGACAGCGATGCCGACGAGGACGAGGACGATGACGACGACGCCGACTCCGACGCGGACAGCGATGCCGACGAGGACGAGGACGATGACGACGACGC
>Ga0207773_100413_pt1 | contig 17571 bp, 20 predicted proteins | sample TtaePargueraPR_2_FD_187281 | JGI IMG/M metagenome (GOLD analysis project Ga0207773, IMG submission 187281) | Aerobic enrichment media microbial communities from Bioluminiscent Bay, La Parguera, Puerto Rico - Tt and M1 (3) (SPAdes) | ecosystem: Environmental > Aquatic > Marine > Unclassified ...
GCGCAAGGCTTTCCTCTCGTCCGGTTGGCTTTCCCGGCCAAAAGGGCCATATGCGCCGGGCCACCGGTCCCGGCTGGGCCCTGGTCGGCGACGCGAGCCATTTCAAGGATCCTCTGACCGCCCACGGCATCACGGACGCCTTGCGGGATGCCGAAATCCTTGCGCGCGCCATCGCCGGCGGCACGCTCGACCGCTACCAGGAGGCACGCGATGCCCTGGCGCGGGATCTGTTTGAGGTCACCGACACGATTGCCTCTCTCAGTTGGAGCCTTGAAGAGTTGCAGACCCTGCACAAGCGGCTCAACGCGGTCATGAAGCGGGAGCAGGAGTGGATGCAGTCCACCTTCGAACGCGGCCTGCGGGCCGCGTGAGGAGGCGGACACAGGCTTTCCGGTTGCCGATGCGTACCAAGCGATGAAGGAACGGCACGGGCAGGCACACTCAAAACGCCAAAAGCCCGCCGTTTCCGGCGGGCCGTTGACGAAGGGGAGTAAAACCTCTCGTTACAGGAAGCGTGAATTGCGGAAGCACCATTCCACTTCGTCGCGGGTGACGCCGATATCGGCGAACAAGCGATCGTCGCTCATCAGCAGCATTTCATAGGCCCGCCGCTCGCGGGAGCGTTTCACCTGGCGTTTGATGGCATTCCTGACTGTCTTCAACATCGTCTTCTCCTAAGTTCGTTTCCGATGACAAGACGATCGCAGGCTTGCGTTTCAGGCGGATTTCGCGGCACCGCCCGCCGCGTTTCAAATGTTTCCGGGCGCGCCTCAGTCCGGTTGAAACATTTGAAACACTCCCCTCCTCCCGGCGAAACGCAGCTGAAACATGGCAGTTCTAGTCATGAGCGATCGAGAACGCACTTCTTCTCAATGGGGGGCTGGGCCGATGCGGGTCGTGGGGCATCTATTCAATCACCGTAATTATCGCCAGGACGTAGCCAGAGTCCCGGATTTCTCCGCTTTCCGCTTGCCTCCCAGCGTACGCGTGGGGCAAGATTTTCCTGCATTGGAGTGGGGAGACCGGCGCAGCCTCTGTGCACCGGTACGGGCTAAGCAGGTACAGGAAATGGAACAGACGCTTTTCCAGAAGTATGGCGGCTTCTCGAAAGTCAGTCGCATGGTGCTCGATCTTTATAACCGATTGCTCGACGATGACGACATCGGACCGTTTTTCGACGACGTCGATATGGCACGCATCGTCGATCACCAGACGAAATTCATTTCATCCCTGTTGGGCGGGCCCGCATCCTATTCGGACGATCAGATTTCAAGGATGCACCAGCACCTGGAAATCAACGCCCGGCACTTCGACATCCTGTCAAAAATTCTGGCCGAGACACTCGCGGATCATGGAATGTCGCCCGAGGATGTCGAAGCCGTGGTGAATTCGTTCGAAGATCGCCGCAAACTCATCGTGGGATAGGCCAGGCCATGTCGATTGAAGCAATCAACGAACAACTGCTGCGCGCCATCGGTGTAGGCGTCGCCCTGCTTGACCTGAACGAACTGACATTCCGTTTCCACAATGACACTTTTTCGGAATGGTTCGGCGAGCCGGATCCGGCAGCCCGCCTGTCGGATCTTTTTGCCGCTCTGGATGTTGAGGCATTGCGCCGGGCGCTGACAGCTGACGGCCGCTATGCGACCGAGACGACATTCAAGGTCAAGCGCCGCACCATGACGGTGGCAATGGATTTCAATCGCGCCCTCGCCAGCGGCGAGCCGATCGCCGTCCTGGTTTGCCAGAACATCACCCGGATCAAGGAACTGGAATCGATGATCGATTCCTATTCGATGATGGTCGAACGCAACACGCGCGAGATAAAGCGGGAAAAGGAACAGGTCGAAAAGCTCCTGCTCAACATGATGCCGCGCCCGGTCTACGAGGAATACAAGACCTTCGGCGTCGTCACGCCGCGGCTTTACGATCCGGTATCGGTGCTTACGCTCGACTTCTGTGGCTTCGGCGGAATGGTTTCGACCCTCGATCCCGGCGTCATCGTCAGCGAGCTCAACGACATTTACAGCGCCTTCGACCGGATCGGCGAACAGTTCGGTTGCGAGCGCATCAAGACGATCGGTGATGCCTATATCACCGTCTCGGGTATGCCGGACCCGGCGCCCGAGCACGCCTTGTCCGTCGCCAATGCCGCCGTCCGGTTCCTGCGCTATCTCAATCAGCGCAACGACAGCCACCCGATCCAGTGGCAGTGCCGCATCGGCATCTCTACCGGCGCGGTGATCGGCTCGGTGGTCGGCGTGCAGAAATATATCTACGACGTCTTTGGTCCCGCCGTCACGCGGGCATTGCGCATTCGCGGCCATACAGAGCCAATGACGGTTTGCGCCGACAGCGCAATCGCCGAACTCATCGGTTCCCGGTTCAGCCGTGTCTCCATGGGCATGTTTGATCTCGGAGGCGGCAACCGGCATGAAATATTCCGCACGGAAGCCATTGCCGACCAGCCCAAGGTCTACGGACTGTCATCATGAGCATTCGCTACGACGCGCAGGGAAAGAGCGGACACGACGGCCCGTCTTCATCACGACGGAGCGACAGTTCGCCGGACATGCTCCGCGAAGTCATCGAGGCGATGTCCGAGGGCCTGGCGCTTTTTGACGAGGAAGCGCGTCTCGTGCGTTGCAACGCGGGATACCGCGAACTCAATCCGCTGATCGCCGACATGCTGGAACCCGGATTGGAATGGGAAATCATTCTGCGGGAGTCCGGCATGCGCGGCGCGATTGCGGCGGACGCGCTGGATCGGCTTCGCTGGATGGAGAACCGGCTCGCGACCGGAGCCGGGTCCTCCGCCGCGCTGGAGATTGAACTGACCAACGGTGCGATACACGAAATCGCCATGCGGCAAACGCCGGTCGGCGGTTTCGTCGTCACCCAATCCGACATTTCCGAAAAGCGTCAATACGAGGAACACGAGCGTCAGGCGGATATACTCCTTCGCAAGGTCCTTGAGGCGTGTCCCGCAAACGTCATCATGTCGCGGATCGGAGACGGCCAGATCATCTATCGCTCGCCGGCGGCAACAGAACTGCTCGGCACGTCCCACAATTCGCAGGATCATTTTGCCAGCCGCGAGGAACGCGCGGATTTTGTGACCGCGCTTCTTCCCGACGGCCGGGTCGACGACATGCTCGTCACCGGCTTGCGGCCTGACGGCTCCAAGTTCCCCTGTGCCGTCTCGGCACGGGTGATCGACTACCGCGGCGAGGAGGTCGTGGTTTCGAGCACCGTCGACATCTCGCGGGAAGTCGAAATGCAGCAGAAACTGGCCGAGCAGCGCGAGCAGATCTACCAGGCCGAGAAGATGTCCGCGCTGGGGGAACTGCTGGCAGGTGTGGCGCACGAGCTCAACAATCCGCTCTCGGTGGTCGTCGGTCATGCGCTGATGATGCGGGAGGAAACGACGGACCCCGAGGTGCTTCGCCGGCTCGAGAAGATCTCGAATGCGGCCGAACGCTGTGCGCGGATCGTCAAGTCGTTTCTTGCCATGGCGCGCCAGCAGCCCGCGCGCCTTGCGCCCATGGACCTGGTGGAAACGATCGAGACCGCGGTCGAGGCATTGCGCAACGGCGCGAGCGGCCTGAAGGCAGCGGTAGATATCGACCTGTCTCCGAACCTGCCCCCGATCCAGGGCGACGCTGACCAGCTGGTGCAGGTCTTCATCAATCTCTTGAACAATGCAGACCAGGCAATCTCGGCTTCTGGAACCGGAGACCGGATCGTAATCTCGTCCGCATTCGACACAAAGGCAGGTATGATCGAGATTCGCGTAAGCGACAACGGGCCCGGCATTCCTGGCTCGATACGAAGCCGCATCTTCGATCCTCTGTTCACGACCAAGGACGTTGGGAAAGGCACGGGCATCGGCCTGGCGTTCTGCCATCGCGTAATCACCTCCCACCACGGTCAGATCCGTCTGGAACCCGGTTCCGGGCAAGGTGCTTCCTTCGTGCTGAGGCTGCCTGTCTCGCCTCGCGAATCCGCCAGGGACACGGCAGTCCCGCCCGAATTTGAGAATGCGCCGTCAGCACGGGTTCTCGTCGTGGACGACGAGCCGGATGTTGCCGAACTGATACGGGAAATCCTGCAGCGTGACGGGTTCAAGGTCGACTATGCAGACTCCGCCGAAGTCGCACTGACGCTCGCCCGGAGCCATGCCTACGCGCTGATCCTGAGCGACCTCAACATGCCCGGGATTGGAGGTCGCGGCCTGTACGAAATAATCGCTCACGAGCTGCCGGAAATGGCCGATAGGGTCGGTTTCGTCACCGGTGACACGATGAGTCCCTCGGCACGCGGCTTCCTTGACAGCGCCGACCGTCCCTATCTGGAAAAGCCGATCGCCCCATCCGAACTTCGCACGCTCGCGCGGCGTATGCTTGAAGCCGACAATTCAGGTGAGCTCCGGCCATGAATGAGCAGCGGCAACACATCCTTATCTGCGACGACGAGGTCGAAGTCCGCGACATGTTGGCGGAATACCTCTCCCGACGCGGTTTCTCGATCTGCCAGGCCGGAAACGCCGACGAGTTGCGTAAATCGCTGGAAACCGCGACGCCCGACCTGATTCTGCTCGATATCAACATGCCCGGAGAGGACGGCCTTTCCGTCCTCAAAGGCCTTGATGCCGACGAAAACCCGCCTGTGATCATGCTTACGGCTGCCGGCGACGTCGTCGACCGCATAATCGGCCTCGAAATGGGGGCGGACGACTATCTCGGCAAACCGGTCGACCTGCGCGAGCTCGAAGCGCGCATCAAGGCGGTACTCCGCCGAAAAGCAACGCCGGCACCGGCCGAAAAACCGAGCGAAGATGACGCGCAGAAACGTTTTCGCTTCGGTAAGACCTGGCTCGATATCGAGGCCGCCAAGCTTACCGATGAAGAGGGTCAGGAAATTCCCCTGACGTCCATGGAATTCAACCTGCTCACGCTCTTTGCGCGCAATCGCGGCCGCGTCCTCAATCGCGACCAGATCCTGGAAGGCGCGCATGACCGGTCGTGGGACCCGTTCGACCGCAGCATCGATATCAGGATTTCGAGGATCAGGCGCAAGATCGAGTCAAACCCGCAAAAGCCGGTTGTCATCCGGACCGTCCGCGGCATCGGCTACATCTACGACGGAGAGCCGCGCACCGGAACGAAACCGACCTGACCCGCACCGCATGTGAACCAGAATGCGCCGATCCTCTGGTTGGTGCCGATGGTGCGCAACTGGCGGCGGCTCCAGCGCGGACCAATCTTACGAAAGGTGTTTGATCCGGTTTTTGGGGTGCAGTCCCTTTCCGGAATGGAAGGTTGCACGATGAGTAAGGCTTTGCGCAGCGATGCCACCAGAAAAGGGCTGTGACGCGCGATACATCCGTCGCCGTCATTCTGTGGCACAAGAAGAAAAACTGAAATCCCAGTTCAGTCGGCTGCTTGGAATATTTCCATTGCAGAGCTTCAACCAGTAACCTCAGCAGTATAACAATGGCCAAATCATCAATATATATCGCAGCGGAATGCATCGGTGGCTCGATCGTCACCGATTTGGAAGGCATGAGAGACAAATGGAAGGCTACGGCCAGGTCGCTTGGGCGCGCTCACATGAATGCACGCGCCAACATGATCGGCGCCTACAACAGTGAACAGGCTCGCATCCAGAAGAACAAGGAGGCGGCGATAAAGCTGCTGAACATCTTCTTTGGCCTGGTTGCCCAGGTGCCCGTGCAAAAGATGATGGTGTCCCATGGAAAAAAGGCAATGGAAGTTGCAAAGGAGGTCGAAGGAACATTCGGCAAGGCGTCCATTTCCAAGGCTTGGGACCCGCTAAGTGCCGGAGCGCCCCTGACGGCGGGCAAGGCCAGTCCCGAAACCCGGGCTTTGCAGGAAGTGGCCAAGGCACACAATTTTGAAGAAGCATTCGTCAAACGCGTCGAAGAATGCTTCAACCCGCTGATCGGCGAGCTTCGGTACAAAGCAGAGAGCATGAAAAAACGCTCGCCGTCCTCAGGCTGGGTGCAATTGGATCGTCGCTTCCCAAATGAAGAGAGGCGCATTCAAGAAGTCGAAGACGGCATTCTTGGCTGGTATCTTGAAAAGAGATCGCAATATTTCCTGTGGTCCAACATGCCGGCCGAGGTAGGCGATGCCGAACGATCCGTTCTGGTGGAACGCATGCTTTGGACCGACTACATATTCGGGTCGGTGCCTACTTTGCACTGGAAGACCGAGAACAAGCCGTTTAATCCGCACTGGTCGAACGCCACCTACGGCAACTGGAAACCCTACAGCCAGCACCCGCCCAAGCTGAGGACAGTTGGTCCTCGGGAAGTCGTGGAGATTGATCAACTGCCGGAGAAAAAGGCCTACATGACTCACATCTCCAAAGAGGCCGTGCGAAGGATGAAAACAGTTGGAATTCCAACGGATCTGCTCGGCATCATAGGCGCTGTCGACACGCCGGCTGAAAGCGCCAAGATAGACAGGTGGGCTGCCAATAACATTTTCATAATGGAGAGAGGCATCCTGCCGAATACCAAGCGGTCTGCCGGTATTGATTATTCGCAGATCCACAAGGTTCCAAACTAGGTGTTCAGCCCCGGCATCCGGCGTTCGTCAGCTTGTCGGGGTTGAGGACGCGCATGACGGACAGGATGCGCAAACCATCCGTCGTGAATGAGGTCACGGCATGAAGTCGGCCGTCGATGCGGCCGATGGCGCCGGTCTGACCGTTCACCTCCGCCATTTCAAGGGTGAAACCACGCGGAAGCTTTGCCAGCACGCCCACCTCCATGCGCGCGATGCGCTCAGCTCCGACAATCGGGCGGAGGGCGGCCCAGGTCTTGCCTCCGCCGTCGCTGACAAAGACCGCGTCTTGCGCAAGCAGCTGCGCGATGCGATCGGCGTCCTGTTCCTGCACGGCTTTGACATATTGTTCCACGAGCCGTCTGTGTGCCGCACCCGATACCTTGAAGCGCGGCTTGTCGCGCCTGACGCGTTGACGTGCGCGATGAACCAGCTGGCGGCACGCGACCTCACTCTTGCCTAGCGCGGCGGCAACTTCCGAATAGTCGCAATCAAAGACATCATGCATCAGGAATCCGACCCGCTCCTCGGCAGACAGTCTTTGCAGGACGACCAGAAGAGCCATCGACAGGTCGGACGCCAGCTCTGCCGTGTGATCGGGAGACTGATCTACTGAGACCAGGGGCTCGGGCAGCCATGGTCCGACATATGTCCGGCGCTCCACTTGAAGGGTCCGGAGCCGGTCAAGGCATATGCGCGACAATACGGTGACGAGCCAGCCTTCGACCGAACGGACCTCGCCCGTCTCGGCGCTGTGGAAGCGCAAGAACGCTTCCTGCACGACATCTTCCGCGTCCTGCCGGGAGCCGAGCATGCGGTAGGCAAGGCCAAAGAGGCGCGGCCTCAGTTTTTCGGTTTCCGCGACGTCCTGCATGCCGATGGTCTCCTTAATCAATGCGCTCACGGTAATAGACGCAAGCCGCCTGCCTGCTGTGACAAGTGCGCGCAAATTTCTTCAGGTGAGCTGCAATGAAACTATAATTTTCGGTCCGGCTGTCACAACAAGCGTCGCCGTCCGTCTTTGCAGACATGGCCACCGGGCAAGCAACGGACCCGGGGTCGGTGGCAAATGAAAAGGACGATCCATGGAACCCAGACTGAATTTCTACGCAGAAGCCCCTGAGCTGATGAACGCGCAGATGGAATTGAAGAAAGCAGTCGACGACTGCGGGCTGGAAAAGGAACTGATCCATCTGATCAATCTGCGCACATCCCAGATCAACGGATGTTCCTATTGCGTCGACATGCATAGCCGGGAAGCCCGAGAAGATGGCGAAAGCGAACAGCGGGTCTTCCTCGTATCCGCCTGGAAGGAGTCTCCCTTGTTCTCGCCGCGCGAACGTGCTGCCTTGGCATGGGCCGAAAAAGTGACGCATATTTCAGATGGCGGCGTTCCGGACGAGCTTTACAATGAAGCCCTGGCCCACTTCACGAAAAGCGAACTGACGAAGCTGACTGTCGCATTGGGTCTTATGAACACCTTCAACCGGTTATGCATCGCTTTCCATGCGATCCATTCTGTTCGGGCCAATGAAAAGACCTGATGCTTCCGTCGCCCCGAAAAGCAGGATATTGATCGGAGGCCGATCGACTGGAGTTCGTCCATGACAACCATACTTCGCTCGTTTCCAACCATCTCGGAAAAGAGCCGGACCATCCGCTTCGAAGGCCGCGACCATGGCAGCCCGGTTTCCTTTTTTCTCGTCGACAACGACCCCGGCAAGGGTTCGGACCTGCACATGCACCCCTACCCCGAGACCTGGGTCCTGCGTGCCGGAACGGCCGAGTTCACGGTCGGCGATGAAAAGATCGTCGGCACTGCGGGAGACATCATCGTCGCCCCGGCGAACGTTCCACACCGCTACATCAATACGGGAACCGGTCCGCTTCAGATGGTCTGCATTCACCCCGGCGACCAGATCGTTCAGGACCTGGTTTGAGGAAAACGGGGGCAAAGAAAGCTTTGCCCCCGTCACCCGGACCTGAATTTCGTGACATCCTTGAGCTGGCTCCAAGCGGATTTCAGATAGGGTGAGATGACCGGCAAGTCTCTGTTTCGCGTGTGGTTTTCAGCAAGGGCACCCGCTTCCGGCGGCGCAGCAGCCGTGATGAGAAATTCATGTCCGCAATACCGGAAGCCGTAACCCTGTTTCAACAAATCCAGGCATCAGGAAAGACACATGGACAGTCTCGACCAGTTCGCGAGGCAGGTACTCGACGCACAGCCATTCTCCCGTTTCCTGGGAACCGAACTCACCCGGGCGGACGCGGAAGGTGTCACAATGCGCCTGCCAATCGCGGATCACCACAAGCAGCAGCATGGCTTTGTTCATGGCGGTGTTCTCAGCTATCTCGCCGACAATGCGCTCACCTTTGCCGGTGGGCTGGCGCTCGGAGGCGATGCGCTGACCAGCGAGTTCAAGATCAACTATCTCAAGCCGGCCAAGGGGGAACATCTTGAGGCCAGGGCTGAAGCAAGGGGTGTCGGCCGTCGTCAGGCTGTCTGCCGCTGTGAGATCCATGCCGTCGAAAACGGCAAGGTGACCCTCTGCGCCCTGGCTCTGGGAACCATTGTCGCCGCCAGCAAGTGAAAGGCGCGTTGCAAGGCGGCAGCTCCGGGTTCACATGCTAGACGTCCGTTCCGTCGTCGCCTTCGGCGGCCTCAAGCGCCCGTCCCCAGTCCTTGGCAAGTGCTCCGAGGGGTACGAGCTTTTCGTAGATGGCAAGTCCCAGGGACGTTACTGCATACCCGTCGGACGTCCGGTGCACCAGCAACGCGTCCTGCAATTCCTTGAGCCGCTGGTTCAAGGCGGCGGGCGATATGGTCTCACAGCGCTGCTGCAGACCTCGAAATGTGGTCGGCCCGCCTTCCGCCAGCGTCCACAGCACCCCCATGGCCCATCGCCGGCCGAGGAGGTCGAAGAGGGCCATCACCGGTGCGCCGGATCGTGATCCGCGCACGGGTTGGCCGGGTTTGGGGATTGGACTTCTTTGTTTTTCAGGCATGCTATAATTTCCATAGCAAATAAGTGGCGGGTATGCTATGAAATTTGTAGCAACCTTTGTCATGGATTGGAACAGGATTATGAATGCCAGCAGCTATGAAATCCGCGATGCCCGTTTCAAACGCTCCGTTCAGCTTGCCGAACCGGTGGAGAAGATATGGACCGGCGGACGCTGGACCGAAGGGCCGGTCTATTCCGGCCTCTGGCGGTCCGTGATCTTCAGCGACATCCCCAATGACAGGAGACTGCGCTACGACGAACTGACCGGTGCCGTGGGAGACCATCGCTCCGGCCTTGGAGCCTACACCAATGGAAGCACCCTGGACCGGGAAGGCCGCGTGGTCATGTGCAACCATGGCACACGGTCTGTTACCCGGATCGAACACAATGGCCGCCTGACCGTCCTGGCGGACCGCTACGAAGGCAAGCGTTTCAATTCGCCGAATGATGTGGTGGTGAAATCGGACGGATCCATCTGGTTCACCGATCCTTCCTACGGCATCGAAACGGACTATGAGGGTTTTGCCGCCGAACCCGAGCAGGACGGACAGCATGTCTACCGCATCTCCCCGGTCGGGGAGGTCACGCGCGTCGCAACAGACTTCGTCTGCCCGAACGGCCTTGCCTTCTCGCTGGACGAAAGCCTTCTCTATATCGTCGATTCCGGCGGCACGCGCTCGCCCGATAATCCCCGCCACATCAGGTCGTTCCGCGTCGACGGCGCGACACTGAAGGGAGGCGAAGTCTTCGCCAACTGCGAAGCCGGTGTCTTTGACGGATTCCGGCTGGACAATCAGGGGCGCATCTGGACTTCGACCGGAGAAGGCATTCACGTCTACCATCCGGACGGAACGCTGCTCGGCAAGATTTTCGTGCCGGAAGAAGTCTCGAACCTGACCTTCGGCGGCCCCAAGCGCAATCGCCTCTACATTACCGCAAGCAGCAGCCTCTACACCGTTCTCCTCGCTTCATCCGGACCGGTGCAATGACGCTTCTGAAAGCAAGAACGGCACAGGCCTTTCCGCTGGACCGCGGCCAGACCATCTCGGTGGTCAATCTCCATGGCAGCCAGGTCGTCGACGTCTGGGCTTTTGTGCGCGAGGACCCGGGTGAGTTCATGTCGATGGAGCACAGCCGGGTTCACTGCCCTCACCCGTCGCCGCGCCTCGGCACCCGGTTCGTCACCAATCGGCGCAGACCCGTTCTGGAACTCACCGGCGACACCTCGCCGGGCGTTCATGACTGGTTTCTCGCGGCCTGTGATCGCTGGCGCTATGAACTGCTCGGCTGCACGGACTACCACGACAATTGCACCGATAACCTCCATGCCGCACCGGACCTTCACGGCGTAAGGACACCCGTCACGCCGGCACCTCTCAATCTCTTCGAAAACGCGCCTTTTGATCCGGAAGGAACGGCCGGCATCTCCGCCCCGGTCAGTCGGCCGGGCGACACGGTGGACCTCATGCTCCACCTTGACGCCGTCGTGGTGCTGTCCGCGTGCCCTCAGGACATGGTGCCCATCAATGGCCCCGACATGGTTCCGCGCGATGTCGGGATCCGGATCAGTCCGAAGACCGGCGAAGGTCCGGGTGTAGAGAAATGAAGAAGGACGAATTCGGCTCAGACCGTTTCAGCGTCATTTAAGCCTGCCGCCAACCATCCGAAGGAAGTTCGATGCAATCGGGATTATTCTCGTCCTCTACCACTGCGCTCGGAGCACATGCCGGCATGGTCCTGTGGGCGCTGATCGTCGGTCTGTCGTTTCCGGCGGTCGGACTGTTGAGCGAGGGGCTGCCGCCGCTGTTTCTGACCGCGATCCGTTTTGCGATCGCAGCTCTTGCGCTCGGTGTCCTGATCCGGCGCGCTCCCGACCGCTGGCCGTCGCTGCCAGGGCTTGTCCTCTATGCTGTGATGGGCCTGTGTCTCGCCGTCTTTTTCGGCGCAATGTTCTGGGCCGCCCATCGGGTCACCGCGCTGTCGATGGCAACGCTCTATGTCAGCGTTCCCCTGCTCGCCTATGCATTGGGCCGCGTGTTCGGCGTGGAACGGCCTGACCTCGCACTTCTGGCATCGCTTATTTTGGGCGCAGCAGGCGCACTGGCGCTGGCGTTCGTGGGCAACACGGATGAAGCAGCCGGAATGGAATTTGGACTTGCGGAAGGGTTGTTCTTCCTCGGGTGCGGGGCGACGTCTCTCTACCCGGTCTTGAGCAAGTGGGGTTTGCAGCGCGGATGGCTTTCCGGCAACCCGGCACTTCGCACGTTCTGGAGCCTCGTCGCCGGAGGACTGCTCATCGGATTGCTCGGTCTGATGTTTGAACCGGCAGGTGCACTGGCCAGGATGACCCCCGGTGATTTCCTGCTCGTGGCCTATCTGGGTGTCTTCTCAAGCGGCGTCACGTTCTGGCTGCTGCAGCGTGCGACGGCGGTTCTGACGCCAGGCACGGTAACGGCTTACACCTATCTCATTCCCTTCGTCTCCATGCTCGTGCTGTTCGCCGCCGCACCGGAGAAACTCGGCTGGCAATGGCTGCCCGGCAGCGCGGCTGTCGTGCTGGCGATCGTCTTCCTGCTGCGCCGGTCGACGGGCGGACGGCTGCGGACATCGGACTGATTGTCCAGAATTTCTGAAGAAGAAAACCCCAACAAGCCACTCGACACGGAGATTAAAGCCACATGCGTATTCTTGTCTTTGGAGCCGCTGGAAATGTCGGACGCCGCATCGTTGCAGAGGCGATGCACCGGGGACATCAAGTCACCTCTGTTCTGCGCAACCCCGACAGCGCGCCTGGTTTCCTGGCCGGTTCAACCCTTCAGTCGGGCAATGCGGCGAACGCCGGAGATGTTGCCAGACTGAGCGAGGGCCAGGATCTGGTGATCAGTGCGACGCGCCCGGCAGCGGGAGCCGAACGCGATCACGCGAAAACCGCCGAAGCTCTTCTTGAAGGACTGAGACAGTCAGGGGTGAGGCTTCTGCTGGTCGGTGGTGCCGGCAGCCTGTTGGCTCCGGACACGCGTCAGGAGATCGTTGACGATCAGAGATATGTACAATCAGCGTGGCGTGACATCGCGCTTGCCTGCTGTGACCAATATGCCGTTTGCAGGGCCGAGACCATTGCTGATTGGTCGTATCTCAGCCCTCCCGCCCAGCTTCAACCCGGTGAGCGGACCGGCCGGTATAGAACGGGCGGCGATATCCTCCTTCTTGATGCAGACGGTCACTCGACGATTTCCATGGAAGATCTTGCCGTTGCGCTGCTCGATGAAGCGGAGGTCCCCAGGCACCGGCGTGCCCGGTTCACCGTTGCCTATTGATGCCCGCCAAAGCACCAACTCGCCCTCAGGGGAATATCATGACAACCACTCCTGAACCGGCCGGTCCCGTTTCATCGGCTCTCCCTGACCGGACCGAAGACATTGCCTTGATCCGGCGCGCGATTGCGACGGTCGAAAAAAACCAGCGCGACCGAGACGCGGATGCCTTCATGCGCCTCCTTGCGCGGGATGCCGTGTGGGTGACGGCCCTCGGCAAGAGGTTGACGGGGTGGGATGAAATCAATTCTTTCACGCGCAAGGTGCTCACGCCCGCTCTCGGCGATCATTATGCGACCTACGAAATCGCACATGTCATCTTCCTGTGCGAAACGGTCGCCGCGGTGAACGTGATCCAAAAGCCGGTCGACGAGTCCGGTTCGCCCGATGGTGGGGAACCGGAAGGACGGCCGCTCTATGTCATGACGAAAGGCAAAGGGGATTGGGTGATCGCGATCGGGCAGAACACCGGTTTCAGGCAGATGCGATCGATGCCCAATCCAGAGCCGTCGAGGCTCCGGAATGAGCTCTTCGCGATAAACGCTGGACGCCGGCATTTTCGGCGTCATCCGGTCGGAGGCCTTGGCCCCGGGTTCGCTTACCCGGCTTCTACATGACGCTTGAAATTGTTCAGGATCGCCTGCCAGCCGTCGCGTTGCATGTCGATCGGGTTTTCCGTCTCCGCATCGAAGGTGGTCGTCACTTTCGTGCCGTTGCCCGTGGCTTCGAAAGTCGTTCGCGCCCTGCGCCCGTCCGTCATCGCCAGGGTAAGCGCCTTCTCCGGAGCAACCTCTTCATAGGTTGCCTCGAAATCGAAACCGAAGCTGCCGTCCCTGGCTTCCATGCGCGCCTTGTAGGTGCCACCTACCCTCAGATCGGCTTCGGCACTCGGACAGCACCAGTCGTCGGAGGCAAAGTTCCACCGGGTGATGTCGGCAGGGACCGTGTAAGCCTCCCAGACGCGGTCGACGGGGGCATCGATCGTTGTTTCAATTGTGACCTGTGGTGTGCTCATGGGTTCATTTCCCTTCCTGTCTGCATGGCGAAGCAGTCTGCGGGTATTCATTCGAGAACGGGCGACGTTCCGTATCGCAGAAGCATCAAACCGTCCTTCAGTTCCGTGTTCTCAAGCAGCTCGAGCGAGCAGCGTGTGTTTTCGGGAAACAGCCGCAGCCCGTCACCAAGAACGACGGGGTAGAGGATGAGCGAAAACTCGTCGATAAGGCCACAGCGCATAAGCTGGTGACACACCGATCCGCTTCCGAAGATCAGGATGTTTCCGTCGATCATGCGTTTCAGTTCGGCGACGGAAGCACAGAGATCGTCTCCAAGGCGTACCGTGTTGGACCATTCGGGAGAAGCAATCGTCCGCGAAGCAAGATATTTGGGAAGCGCGTTCATGCGCTCCGCGTAATCCCCGGGCACTGCCGGCCAGACGGCAGAAAAGCCGTCATATGTCCTGCGGCCGAAGATCATCGCACTGGCATTGCGAAGTTCGTCTTCCTTGAACTTGTCACCCTCCGGTCCGCGACTGTAGGGACCGGTCCAGTCCCCCAGGCCGCTGTCCTCCATTCCGACCGGATCCTCGATCACGCCGTCCAGCGAGATGTATTGCGTTGCGATTATCCGGCCCGTCATTCTTGTCTCCTAAAAGCGGTACCCAGTGCGTAATGTTGCACATTTGCCGACCCGAGCGGCTGCAATGTGCCGGGATGGAGACTTGCCGTTCAATTACCTGCGACGTAATCGAACCGCCGAAAGGCAGACCCGTCTGCGCCGTCGGCGGCAGGTGCCACAGCCAGGTCGATGAAGAAGATCATGACCCTCCAGCGCTGTGCGGCAACGGAAACGCCCGTAGAAGACGCTCGGCCGCCTCACGATCGCCAGCCAGTTTCAAGTCACCTGACCGTCGCCGTCGCGACCGTGCTGCCAAATGTGAAAGGCGCGAACATCTCGCTTCAGGAATTTCCCGCGGTCAGGCGATGGCGTGACCGGCTGATGGAATTGCCCGCCTGGCAAAACCCCTTTGGTGGCCTGTGCGGCGGCGCTGCCTAGGCTTGATTTAATTACCTGAGATGTAATTGTCTGATATCAGACGGCCCGATACCTCTCCACGGGCTGCCGGAGCGAAAATCAGCCATGTCGGGATCAGAGATCTTCAAGACCGAACGCTTTTGCGTTCGTGAGTTCAGGGAAAGTGACCGGGAGGCGTTCCTCGCCTGCCACCGCGACCCCACATTCGCACGGTTTCATCGGCCGGACGAACGCAGCGAGAAGCATCTTTCCGCCGTCTTCGACCTCTTCCTGGCGTGGCAACACCAGGACCCGAGGCAGAATTTTCAGTTCGCAATATCGAAGGCGGACAATAATGACGGCTATGTCGGCAATACTGGCTTTCGGACAAATGGCCTGGCGGCCGGCGTATGCGAGCTTGGCATCGAACTGATCCCCGCCGTCTGGCATTGCGGAGCGGCAACCGAGATCTTGCGTGCATTTGTGCCCTGGGTCCGCGCCCATTATGAGATCGACACGTTCATTGCCGAGACCGCTCCCGGCAACGCCGCCGCCGAACGCCTGGCAACGGCGTTCGGAATGCGCGCGACGGGGCAGGAGGCCAAGCGGTATTGGCGTTTGCAGCTTGTCTAAAGAGCGCACATTATCGCGTCCAGGAAGCTGGCAGCATCAAATGCGGTGATAACCGGTCGATTGAATGGCAAAAGAAGACAGTGGACAGCAGGAACTCCGCTTCGGCGCAAGGCTGGCATTGCTGCGCAAGAAGCGGCGTGTGTCCCAGCTTTCATTGTCTCTGGAAGCCGAAGTGTCGACCCGGCACATCAGTTTTCTGGAAACCGGCCGCTCGATCCCGACGAGGGAGATGGTTGCACGCCTGTCCAGCGCCCTCAATCTCGACACGGTCGAAAGGCGGACCCTGATGCGGTCCGCCGGCTACTGGGAGCAGGCAGCAAACCTGAGCGGAACCGCGCTGTCCTCAGCGGGCCATGCCGAGTGCGACCTCGACACGATATTCGCAATTGAATCTTCTGCGGACGCCGAAGAAGCCCTTGCACTTGCTGCCAGCGTGCTTGCGCGCATAGGACTGGAGCAGTTCTTTACGGGCACGATGCTGCGCGGAGGAGACGCCGGCAGCGTGTCGATCACGCATCACCACCTGTCACATGCTCCTCTGGGGTGGATGCTGCACTACCGCAACCGCAATTATGCATCGATCGATCCACTCGTGCGAGCAACAGGCCAGCGGCATCTTCCTTTCTTCTGGAGCGATCTTGCAGGCTCGGAAGCCCTGCATGCGCCGGGTGTCGCACGGATGTTTGACGAGGGGCGCGAATTCCGCATCACCAACGGCTTCGTGATGCCGATCCATCGGGCGGATGGCAGTGTGCATGCGCTTTCCGCGATGGCGGGGGGCATCGACACGAACGACCCGGAAACCCGGGCAACTGCAAAGGCGGTTTCCGTGGCCTTGCTGCACAGGCTCGATGAACTCGGCACGCAGGAAACCATAGGAGAGTTTCCCATCGAAGCATGCGAACGTGACTGTCTTCTCTACATACTCGAAGGACACTCACGCACCGAACTTGCAGACCGTCTGTCGATGAACGAGGAAAGCACGGGACAAATCCTGTCCCGTCTTTGCATGCGGTTCGGAACGAGCGAGCCGCTGGAGGCCGCCCTTCGTGCCAGGCGGTTCGGCGTGCTGTCGGCCTGACGGACGGTGCGGCACGGCGAAAGGGTAGCGTCCGGACCAAAAAGGGCCGGAAATTGCCAACCATCCGCTGCCATTGGCGCAGGCTGGCGCCGCAAATCAGCTCAAACGCCAAACTGCAGACTGTCATTCCTGGGGCAAGCAGAGCGCATAAGTCACAACTGACTGCGCTCAATCGTCAACATTGCAGCAACCCGTAACCGGATCAGGGAAACGACAGTGATGAAGTCAGGCAAGCGACGTCTACCGGTCCAGGACAACCTGGATGAAAGACGAGAAGGCCCCGACATGAAGGCCGGACTTTTCGAGGAAGCACGACCTCGCCTGCTGGGCATCGCCTATCGGATACTCGGATCCAGGGTCGAGGCGGAGGACGCGGTACAGGACACGTACCTGCGCTGGCAGACGACTGACCCAGCACATATCGGCTCGCCGGGTGCCTGGCTGACAACGACCTGCACGCGGCGATCCATCGACATGTTGCGCGCCGCCTACCGCAGCCGGGTGGATTATGTCGGTACCTGGCTGCCCGAACCTGTCCATTCGACAAACCAAAATGACATGGAGGCAGAAATGGAGCTTTCTTCGTCACTCTCGACCGCATTTCTGCTGATGCTGGAAAGGCTGTCGCCGAAGGAACGCGCCGCATACCTCCTCCACGAGATTTTCGAGATGTCCTATCGCGATGTCGCCGCGTCGCTGGACATGAAGGAGCCGGCATGCCGCAAGCTTGTCTCGCGCGCGAAGGCCCGGATCGGTGACAATGAATTGCGCTATCAGCCGCCCCCGGAACGGCAGGAGCAACTTCTCACTGCGTTCGAAGAAGCCATCCGGTCGGGCAAACCCGGCCAATTAGCCGCAATGCTGGCGAGTGACGTACGGCTCGCCGCCGATGGCGGGAGCAAAGTGGCAACGGTCAGCGAAGTCCTGAACGG
>Ga0207773_100414_pt1 | contig 17369 bp, 15 predicted proteins | sample TtaePargueraPR_2_FD_187281 | JGI IMG/M metagenome (GOLD analysis project Ga0207773, IMG submission 187281) | Aerobic enrichment media microbial communities from Bioluminiscent Bay, La Parguera, Puerto Rico - Tt and M1 (3) (SPAdes) | ecosystem: Environmental > Aquatic > Marine > Unclassified ...
GCCCCTTCCAGTTCCTCGAGAACGGCCTCAACCGTCGTCGCGGCGGATGCCGTCGCCGCGGTCAGCGGCCAGCAGCCCAGCGTGCGGAACCGCACCCGGCGCTGCGATGGACTCTCGCCGGGGTGAAACACCATGCGGGAGGGATCGTCCACGACGATCAGCCGGCCGGCACGCTCGACGACCGGTCGCGGGCGGGCGAAGTAGAGCGGAACCACCTCGATCCGCTCGCGCGCGATGTAGCGCCAGATGTCGCGCTCGGTCCAGTTCGACAGGGGGAAGACGCGCATGGATTGGCCCTGTGCCAGCCGGACGTTGGCGAGGCGCCAGAACTCGGGACGCTGGGCCCTCGGATCCCAGCGCTGGCCGGGGTGTCGGACCGAGAACACCCGCTCCTTGGCGCGCGCCTTCTCCTCGTCGCGCCTTGCCCCGGCGATGGCGGCATCGACGGCGTGCCGGGCCAGCGCCTGCTTCAGCGCCTGAGTCTTCATGACGTCGGTGTAGTGCGGCTCCCCCGGGTCGAAGGGGGAGACGCCGCGCCGGCGACCATCCTCGTTGACATGGACGATCAGCCGCGCACCCGCGGCTGCCGCGGCGCGATCCCGGAAGGCGTACATTTCGCGGAACTTCCAGGTGGTGTCGATGTGGAGCAGCGCGAAGGGCAGTGGGGCCGGGTGGAAGGCCTTTCGCGCCAGGTGCAGGAGCACGCTGGAATCCTTGCCGATCGAGTAGAGCATGACCGGCCGGGCGAACCCCGCGACGGTCTCCCGGAGGATGTGGATCGCCTCGGCCTCGAGCCGGTCGAGATGCGCGGTCAACGCGTCGTGCCGATGGCGGCGGGCGCGGCGGGGGTGGCGGGGACGGCAGGGTTCGCGATCGCGATCGATCCGCGCCGGCGCGCGGTGCCTGATACCATCGTCAGTATGTCCGTTTTCCGATTCGCCATCATTGACAGTCGTTGCTACTCCGGCACCACTACAACGAGTACACCAACCGGGACGGATGGCAATGGCGGGGCGCACCTATTTCATCGTGACGGGTCTCGGTCGGTCCGGTTCCACGCTGCTGACGCGGCTGCTCGATTCCCATGACGGGATAGAATGCCTTGGCGAGGTGATCAACCCGAACGGGCTGAACACGAAGCACCCGGAACTCTCCTTCCGCGAGCTCATCGAAACCAGGATGTTCAACCCCGACAGCACCGTGTGCGGCTTCAAGATGCCGTGGGACTGGCTGCTCGAATATCCGGACATCTGGGCGACCTTCAAGGAACTCGGCGTGAAGGTCATCTTCCTGGAACGGGAGAACAAGCTCGAACTCGTCGTCTCCCAGAAGCTCGCCGAGGAGAACTACGACTGGAGTTCCTCCCAGGTGCACGCCAAGACTCGGGTCGGCATCGAGGAGGAGCAACTGCGCACCAACCTCTACCAGCTCGAGGTGATGAGCTGGCTCAATCACAAGATGGCGAACGCGGTCACCGACCAGATCTTCCGTGCCTACTTCTCGCGCCTCCTCGACCCCGGCCATCAGCACGACATCCTGGCCTTTCTCGGGGTCGACCCCCAGCCCCTCGCGACGAACACGGTCCGCGCCCGGCAGAAGCCGATGTCGGAGGTTGTGGAGAACTATGCCGCGCTGAAGGACGCCTTCGCGCCGACCCGGTGGTCCTGGATGTTCAACGACGGCTAGCGACGCGCGCGATTTGCCAATGCCGATCTGTCCTGCCGGAGAGGTATCGGGGCACATGCAATCCACGCTGCCGGGCTGCCCCATACCTGCCCGGCAGGACTGGCCTACGGTCCCCCGTCGCTGGGGATGCCGCCAATTCTGGAGATGAACGATGCGCGCCGGCTCCCTCTTCGCACCCTGCCCATGACCGCGTCCGCCGCGCCGGAATGGTACCCTGGCCTGCAGGCCTTGCGCGGCATCGCGGCGCTTGGGGTATTTGTCTACCATCTCGTCGGCGTCACCAACGTGCTGGCGCCGGTGCCGCTCGAGACCTTCTATGCCTTCAACACCGGCGGTATCGGCGTCATGCTCTTCTTCGGGCTCTCGGGATTTCTGATCCTGGGACGAACCCGCGACCGCGCGGACAAGTTCCTGCTCGACAGAGCCCGCCGCATCTTCCCGCTTTACTGGCTTTCCCTGCTGCTGACGGCGATTGCGATGTCCTTCATGGGCTTCACGATGCGCCTGTCACCTATGACGGTTCTGCTGCTACCGGCCGCCGAACAGTCCTTGACCCTGGTGCCCTACTGGTCGCTCGTCTTCGAGGTTCACTTCTATTTCCTGGTCCTGATCCTGGCGCTTCTGCTGGGCCGTCTGGCCATCCTCGCGGTTCTGGCCTGGGGTCTCGTCGCCTGGTTCAGCGCGACCTGGCCGGTCGTCTTCGAGCGGGATGCCTTTCCGGCCGACTGGCAGAGCGTCTATCTCGCCGCCTACAACGCCTTCTTCGCGATCGGCGCGCTGGCCGGGCTTTCCTTTCTCAGGCCACGCTGGGCCTGGCCTTCGGCGCTTCTGGCGGTGTTCTTCTTCTTCGGCTATTGGCGGACGGTGCCATGGTTCCTGGTCCACATCCTGGAACTCGCTCCCTTGCCAGCGTTCCTGGTTCACCCCAGCTTCGGCTACGCGACGATGGCCTATGGCACCTTCTTCGCGGTGCGCGCGTGTCTGGCGTGGCAAGCCCAGGGATTACTGGGCCGGATCCTCGCCCGTGTCGGGGACGCCTCCTACGGTATCTACCTGATCCACGCGACGATGCTTCAGCTCGGTCGGCATTTCATGCAGGAGATGGGTTGGTCGGCATCATTCTGGCCAAGCCTGCTCGTCCTGGGTCTGATCGCCGCCATCCCATCCTATGCTTTCGGCCTGTTCGATGTCCGGCTGCAACGGCTGATGAAGCGCGGGCAGCGCTGGTTGGCCGGCCGTCGGCGCGGTCCACTGGGCGCCGGCATCGCCGGGATCACTCAACCCGCCGGTGCCGTCTCGGGCGGCACGCGCCACAGCGGGCTGGGACCGATGCGCCGCTTCTCCGGCGACAGCGGCAGGGAGAGCGGCTGACCCAGGACGTCGGCGCGCTGGTAGTGGAAGGTGGCCGGCACGATGCGGTGCGCGAAGCCGGCGGCCAGCGTGTTGCAGGTCCACCACCAGTTCACGTCGTTCCAGCCGCGCGCGGGGTCGGCTGAGGGGAAGGGCGCCGCCTCGAATACCGTGCGCGGCGCCACCAGCAGGGAAGAGTAGGGATGCCGGGCAAGCAGGCGGTCGATTTCGCCCCCGGGCGCGTGCCTTGCCAGGTCGATATCGGGCTGCAGGTCGAACCCATAGCCGACGCCGCCCATGTAGTCCGGACCGAAGGAGACCACGGCTTCCGGCCGCCAGACAAAGGCCCCGGACACGCTCGACGTCGCTTCGAGGACGGTCGGTAGCCAGTTGGCCGAGCACAGGTCGCCGCCGGGCAGGATGCCGATGAGGCGGCCGCCGCTTGCCGCGACCGCTGCCATGCGTCCGCCATCCCCGTCCGTTGCGCCCTCGACGACGCGCCAGGTCGGGTCCAGCCTGGTCTCGATCCAGCGGTCGGTCATCCGGTCGCCGGTCTGGCGTACGATCAGCGCCTCGACCGACCAGCCCCGCTCGCGCGCCTGGCCGATCGTCCGCTCCGCTGCGGTGACGGTGCCGTGCAGCAAGGTCCCCTGACTGTCGGCGAGAACGACGAGAGAGAGGTCGGGTCGCCCGCCGGAGACGATCCCGAGCGTCATGACGCGGCGCGCCTTTCATGCAGATAGCCGGGTATGGCGTGCAGCACCTCCTCGAAACGCGCCCAGGAGTGGCGCGCCAGCAGACGCTCCTGTGCCGCCCCGACGCGCCGGCCGGCCTCCGCCGGATCGCCCCGTATGGCGCGCAGGGCCGCCACGTACTCGTCGACCGCCTCGGGTCCGCTGACCAGCCAGCCGGTGGTCTCGTCGATGAACTCGCCGATGCCGCCGACATCCGGCGCCACGATCGGCAGGCCGAGCCGGGCCGCCTCCAGCAGGGCGATGGGCATGCCCTCGGCCGTGGTGGTGAAGACGTAGGAGTCGAAGCGGTCGGCGGGGATCGCCGCGAGATTGGCGAAGGCGCCGTGCAGCGTCACGTTGTCCCGATCGCCGATCCAGTCGAGGTCGACCGGCGTGGACTGCTCCACCCGGCCGCCGAAGAGCTCGAAATCGCGCTCCGGCATGGCCTCGGCGATGCGCTGCAGCACGTCCAGGCGCTTCTCGATGGCGATGCGGCTGAGCCACAGCGAGCGGGCGACGCCTGGATCGTGGAACGCCCTGAGTTCGGCCCGTGCGTCCGCGCCCTCAAGCCCGATCACCGGCGTCGGCAGGCAGTGCAGCTTGGCCATCTGTTCCGGCAGGAAGCCGAAATTTTCCCCTGCCCGGGCGATCACCGTCCGGTTGTCGGTGATCACGCCGGCCATCGAGGGGAACGTGTCGGGGAAGAACTGCCAGAAAAATCCGACGGGGACGCCGTCGAACAGGCGGATGTCGGAATAGATGTTGCCGAACAGACTGCTGTCGCGTGCCAGTTCCGGGCCGAACTGGCGGATTGCCGACCAGCCGACCAGCGAGTTGCCGCAGTGCACGACGCGGGGTCTGGTTTCGATCAGCACCCGGTGGAGCACGGCCAGACGGGTCTGGAAGTCAGCCTGAGGCGCGTAATCGTTGATGGCAACGATGGGAAGGCCGAACCCGCCGCGTTCGCCCGGCGGCACGTCGAAGACCGGATCCGGACCGAAAATGCACACACCGCCGTCGCGGTAGTGACTGTTCAACGCGGCCAGGAGGTGCTTCATCGCGCGCTCAGCCCCGCCGGAGATGTTCATCCAGGGCAGCAGCAGCAGGTGGTCGATCGGCGTCGGCAGGTCGGCCAGGACCTGCCGGGCGATGCCGATCCAGGCCGGAACATGGGACTCCGGCCGGACCTGGCGCAGGCGGTCATGAATCACGGTGGTCGGCGATAACTGGTTGGCGACATCGCGCAGACCCAGCAGATCCTGGCGCATCGCCGGCCACAGCGCGTCGAACCGCTGCAGGGCCGCCTGCGGATCCTGCGCCGTGGCCCGTGAGGCTGGGGAGACGTCATCGGGCGGCACGGGCACGGGAGGGGCGGCCGGCGGTGATGTTTCAATCGCCGCGCCATCGGGGCGCGGCCGGCGCTTCATGCGGCGTGCCAGATAGTGCAGAACCGGCGGGATGGCGCTGGCTCTCGGATGACGCTCAAGATATCGGCGCTGGGAAAACCAGGCGTTCGGATCGCGCAGGCGCCGGGCCCCGTTCAAAACGAATTCGAGCCGGGGGAAGCGGCGCAGGCCGCGCGTGCCGTATTGCCGGCGATAGTACTTCGCATCGAAGAACCCCGGGGCCAGCGTCAGCGCGAGTACCAGGAAAAGCGCGATAACGGCTGCCTGCGGCAATCCGGCCAGGCGCGACAGCACGAGGAAGGGAAACAGCGCCACCCGGCGCCAGTTTCCACTCACGGGTGGGTTCTTCCATGCCGCGGTCGGTGACGGCCGTGCGGACGCGGGGCAGCGGCGCAATCGCCGGTGGAAGCGTTTGCGGTCCGGCTGCCGGGCGCTCGGCACGGTCGATCTTCAGGGAGGCTCACTATACGAAATCCGGTAGTGGCGCGGCATGGGCCCGCTCCCACTATCAACCTCAAGTCGCGGACGCAACGGGCGTCGCGAGGAGACGTCATCAATTCGATCCGTCAAACGGGATTCGCTTTTTGTCCAGCACCACAGGAGCCGCCGGGATGCGGGGATCACCCCGCGTCAGCGTCATCACGCCGACCTACAACCGTGCCGAACTGCTGCCCGAGACGATCGAGAGCGTGCTCGCCCAGGGCTTCGAGGATATCGAATACATCGTCGTCGACGACGGCTCGACCGACGATACCGCCGCGGTGCTGCGGCGCTACGCGGGATTGATCAAGGTCATCAGTCAGGACAACCAGGGCGAGCCGGCGGCGACCAATCGCGGCTGGCGGGAGGCCCGGGGCGACTACATCGCCATCGTCTCCTCCGACGATCCGATGCTGCCGGGCTGGCTTGAGACCTCGATCGCCTTCATGGATGCCCACCCCGACATTATCGTCGGCTATCCGGACTGGTGGCTGATCGGGCCTGACGGCCGGCGTGAACGCCTGATCACCACCCACGACTATGACCGCGAGCGTCTGGTGGGCTGGTTCGTCACCATCCCCGGCCCGGGGACGCTGATCCGGCGCTCCGCGACGCTGGGCCAGACAGTCCTGCGCGATCGCCGCTTCCGCATGACCAGCGATCTCGAATGCTGGCTGCGGCTCAGCCTCGTCGGCCCCTTCGCGCGCATCCCGGCGTGCCTGGCGACCTGGCGACGTCACGGGGGCTCGATTTCAGAGCAGGCATGCACCGTTCCGCAGGCGCTGGAGTTCGTCAGGCTCGCCCGGCATTTCCACCGGCGCCGCGATCTGCCGCCCTCGCTCCGGGCGCTGCGGCGCGAGACCCTGAGTCGCGCCTGCTGGTACGCGTCCTTCAAGCTGCGTGAAGCTCATCCGCTGCGCTCCGCGCTGCTGCTGCGGCACTCCTATCGACTGTCGCCGAAGGGCCCGCCCGACCTGCCGCCGATCCTCAACCGGCTGCCGCGGCCCAGCCTGCGCAAGGTGGCCGCGCTGCTCTCGCCCCGCCGCCTGCTGACCGGCATGCCCGGTTCACCCCGGCCCGCGGAGCAGCGGAGGGGCGAACTCTGATCCGCGCGTCCGGCCGGCGGCTCTGACTCCCGTTCGGCGGAACCGTTGTCGGCATGGCGGGTGACGCCTGCCGCCGGTCGGGTCATTGACAAGTTTGTTGGACATCAAACAATATATTCGCCACGGGGAGGAGAGACCGGATGGGGACAACGTCCGGCCGAAAGGGCGATCCGACGCCGCAGGATCTGCGCGACCAGGTGTCCTACATGGTCCGCCTGATCCAGATTTCGGCCTACAAGAACTTCGAGAAGCACACGACCGGCTTCGGGTCGGCGCCGCGCTATTACGGGCTATTGCGGCTGGTGGAGGCCAATCCGGGCATCACCCAGAGCCGGCTGGCCGAGGCGATCTATCTCGACCGCTCCAGCCTGGTGCCGATCCTCGACACGCTGGAGCGAGAGGGCTATCTCGCCCGCACCGCGTCGGCGACGGACAAGCGTGTGCGGTGCATCGCGCTCACGCCGGGTGGGCGGGCGCGGCTCGAGGAGCTGAAGGTGCATGTCCGTCGGCACGAGGATCTGATCGTCGACGGGCTGGACGAGGGGGAGCGCGCCATCCTGCGCGGCCTGCTGCAGCGCATCGACGGCAATCTCCGCCGCGCCGCGGCCCGCACGAGGCGCAAGCGCCCGGTGCCGGCATGACCATCGCCACGCTGGCCGACATCGAGGCGCTGGAGGCGCGGGGCCTTGCCGCCGGCTACCCGTCGACCTCGCCCTACGCACTGCTGCGCGCCGCCGCCGAGCGGGCGCCCGATGCCGTCGCGATCCGCTTCCTGCGCGACGCGGCCGACCCGTCCCGCGACGATATCGTCCGCTATGCCGACCTCCTCGGCCGCGTGCAGGCGGCGGCCGGCCTGTTCCGCTCGCTCGGCGCCGGGCCGGGGCGCTCGGTGGCGCTTCTGACCGGCAACACGGTGTCGGGCCAGACCGCCCTCTGGGGCGCGCAATTGGCGGGGCAGGCCTGCCCGATCAATCCGATGCTGCAGCCAGGGCACGTGTCGGCGCTGATCCGGGCCAGCGGGGCGGTCGCGGTGGTGATGACGGGCCGCAGCCAGGAGGTCGACCTCTGGCCGACGCTGCTGCCGGGTCTGCGGGAGGCCGGGATCGATCTGCCGATCCTGGACTGCGACGCCGACGAGGCTTGCGAAGGATCGGATGGCCGGTTCGAGGAGATGGTGGCGCAGGCGGCACGCCAGGGGCTGAAGGTCTCGGAGGAGGACGGCACGGCGGCGGACACCGCCGCGCTCTATCACACCGGCGGCACCACCGGCACGCCGAAGCTGGTGCGCCACACGCGGCTGAACGAGGCGCATGTGGGGCGTTCCTGTGCCCTGCTGCACGACCTCGGGCCCGACGACGTGGTGATCAACGGCTTCCCGATCTTCCACGTGGCGGGCGCCTTCGTCTACGGGCTGTCGACGCTCTCGGTCGGTGCCACGCAGCTGATCCCCGGGCGCCTCGGCATGCGCAACCGCGCCTTCATGGACAGCCTGTGGCGCCAGGTGGAACGCCATCGGGCGACCATCCTGGCGGCGGTGCCGACCATCCTGTCGGGCCTGCTGGGCCAACCGATCGATGCCGACATCTCGTCGTTGCGCCACGCGCTCACCGGCGGTTCGCCGCTGCCTCCGGAACTGGCGGAGGCGTTCGAGCGACGGACGGGTGTGCCGGTGCGCAACATCTTCGGCATGACCGAAACCGCCGGCGGCATCGCCGTGGAGCCGGTGCACGGCCCGCGCACGCCCCATTCCTGCGGCCTGCGCTTCCCCTTTTCCGAGATCCGCATCGTCCGGCCGGGCGAGACCATCGATCCCGAGCGGACACTGCCGAGCGGCGAGACGGGCATCATCCTGGTGCGCGGGCCGAACGTCGCGTCCGGCTATACCGATCCCGCGCTCGGCCGCGGCACCTTCCTTGCCGGCGGCTGGCTGGTGACCGGCGACCTGGGGCGGATCGACGCCGAGGGCCGCCTGTTCATCAGCGGGCGGCAGAAGGATGTGATCATCCGGGGCAGCCACAACATCGACCCGCAGGCGATCGAGGACGCCCTCTCCGGCCATGCGGATGTCGCCGCCGCCGCGGCCGTGGGTATGCCCGATGCCTATGCGGGCGAGCTGCCGGTCGCCTTCGTCGCCCTTCGCGACGGGGCCGAGGCGGACGAGGGGGCGCTCCTTGATTTCCTGCGCCCGCGCATCGGCGAGCCGGCGGCGATGCCCAAGCGGATCGCGGTCCTCGACCAGCTGCCGCTGACCCCTGTCGGCAAGATCTTCAAGCCGGCGCTGCGCCGTGTCGCCATCGACTGGGCGGTCCGCGCGGCGGCGGCGAAGGCCGGCATTCCACCCGACGACCTTGCCGTTGTGGTGGACGAGGGGCTGGCGGTGGCGATCACGGTGCCGGCGGAGCAGGCGGAGCGGATGCGGGAGGCGATGACGGGCATGCCCCTCAGCTACACGATCGGGAGCGCGGCATGAGTGTCCGGGCGCAGGATCCGCCCCTGGTGGTGGAGCGGCACGGCCATGTGGCCGTGATGCGCATCAACCGACCGGAGAAGCACAACGCGCTCAGCCCGGAGGTGATCTGCCGTTTCGATGATGCCATCCGCAACTTCGCCGACGACCCCGAGCAGCGCGCTGCCGTGATCACCGGCACCGGGGAGAAGAGTTTCTGCGCCGGGGGCGATTTGGCGCTGACCCTGCCGCTGCTGAGCGGCGCCAGGGCCCCGGAGACGGCGTGGGACAGGCGTATCCTCGCCGACCGGCGGATCATGGAGCGCTCGGCCCTGAAGGGCGTGACGGTGGCAAAGCCGATCATCGCCGCCGTCAACGGCCACTGCCTGGCCGGCGGCATGGAGCTGCTTCTCGGCACCGATATCCGCATCGCCTCGCGGGCCGCGACATTCGGCCTGCCGGAGCCGCGCCGCGGGGTCATCCCGTTCGCCGGGGCGCTGGTCCGGCTGCCGCGCCAGATCGCCTACGCCCATGCCATGGAGCTGCTGCTGACCGGCGAGCCGGTGGATGCCGAGACGGCGCTGCGCATGGGCTTGATCAACCGGATCGTGCCGCCGGGCGAGGTGCTGTCGGCGGCGCTGGCGCTGGCCGAACGGATCGCCGCCAACGCGCCGGTGGCGGTCAGCGAGATCAAGAAGACGGTCACCGCCAGCAGCGGGCGCGACCTGGAGACCGGTTTCCGGCTGGAGGCGGCCAGCATGGAGGTGGTGATGGCGACCGAGGATGCGCGGGAGGGGCCGCGCGCCTTCATCGAGAAGCGCCAGCCGCGCTTCCGGGGGCGCTGAGCGATGCCGGGCGGAGAGGCCATCCGTCTCGACGGCAAGGTGGCCGTGGTCACCGGCGCGGGCCGCGGGATCGGGCGCGAGGCGGCGCTGGCACTGTCCCGGGCGGGCGCGGCGGTGGTGGTCAATGACGTCGTGGCCGAGGCGGTGACGGGGGTGGTGTCGGACATCCGAGACGCTGGCGGTTCCGCCGAGGGCGTGGTCGCGGCGATCGGTCCGGCCGAGGCGGGTGAGGCCTGCGTGCGCGCGGCGGTCGAACGCTTCGGCGACCTGCACGTGCTGTGCGCCAATGCCGGCATCCTGCGCGACAACGTGCTGTGGAAGACGCCCGACGAGAGCTTCGACGCGGTGATCGACACGCATCTGCGCGGCACCTTCACCTGCGCGCGCGCCGCCGCCCGGCACTTCCGCGGCCGGCCGGGTGGCGGGCGGCTGATCCTGGTGTCGTCGATCGCCGGTCAGAAGGGCAATTTCGGCCAGACCGCCTATGCCGCGGCCAAGGCCGGTATCGCGGCCATGGCGCGAACCTGGTCGCTGGAGCTGGCGCGCGACGGGGTGACGGTGAACGCCGTCGTGCCAAACGCGATGACGGCGATGACGGCGACCATCCCGACGCTGGCGCCCCATGCCGAGGCGCTGGCCCGCGGCGAGGCGCTGCCAGCCGCCCTGCGCCGCGGATTCGGCCTGGGCACGGCAGGCGACGTGGCGCCGCTATTCGTCTTTCTCGCCTCCGACCGTGCGGCCGGCGTCACCGGCCAGTGCGTCGGCATCGGCGGCGACCGGCTGTCGCTGTGGTCTCACCCGGCGGAGATCGTCCAGGCCTATGCCGATGGTGGCTGGGATGCCGGGCGGATCGCCGACATCTGGGACGACACCATGGCCCCGTTCCATCAGGCGGTGGGCATCGAGCTGCCGCGACCGAAAACCTGACCCCAATGGTCGGGTAAATCCGCAACCGGGGGCGAAAAGACCCCGCGTGCGCAACAGAGGAGGATACGATGATCCCGAGAACGCTTCTTGCCGGAACCGCGCTTGCCGCCACCCTGACCGTGACGCTGGCCACCGGCGCCCAGGCCCAGGAGGTGACCCTGCGGCTGGCGCACTGGGTGCCGCCGACGCACCCGATCCAGACCCTGGGCATCGAGCCCTGGGTGCAGTCGCTGACCGAGGCGTCGGACGGCCGCATCGCGGTGCAGATCTTTCCCGCCCAGCAGTTGGGCGCAGCACCCGACCACTACGACATGACCCGGGACGGCATCACCGATATCGGCTACGTCAATCCGGGCTACCAGGCCGGTCGCTTCCCGATCTACAGCCTGGTGGAGATTCCCTTCCACATGGACAACGCGGTGCGTGGCGCGCGCGCCATGCACGAGTGGTACGCCCCGATCGCCGAAACCGAGATGGCGGACGTCATGTTCTGTCTGGCCAATCCACACGATCCGGGCACGATCCATTCCCGCGAGCCGATCCTGGAGCCGGCCGACATCAACGGGCTGAACGTGCGCCCGGCGCACGCCACGATGGCGCGGTTCATCTCCTCGCTGGGCGGCGGTCCGGTGCAGGTTCCGGCGCCCGAGGCGCGCGAGGCGATCGCCAACGGAACGGCCGACGCCATCACCTTCCCGTGGAACTCGATCTTCATCTTCGGGATCGACCCGGAGACGCCGCATCATCTCGACATGCCGTTCTACATCTCCGCCCAGTTGCTGCTGATCAACTGGGACTCCTACAACGCCATGCCGGACGATCTGCGGCAGATCCTCGACGACCACTGCACACCGGAATGGTCGGAGCGGTTCTCCGTCGGCTGGGCGGAGAACGAGGCCTCGGGCCGCGACCTGGCGATCAACGACCCGGCGCACACGCTGCACGTCCCGACCGAGGAGCAGGTGCAGATGTGGCGCGACGCGGCGGCACCGCTGGTCGACCAGTGGATGGCCGACGCGGAGGCCGCGGGCGTTGACGCCCAGGCGACCTATGACGCCTATGTGGAACTGCTGGACGCCTACGACGCCCGGTTCTGATCACCAGCCAGGGGGAGGGCGGCCCGTCCCGGCCGACGGGCCGCCCCCGAACGCGATGCGCCGACTGCAGGTCATTCTCGAAGGGTTCTCGCTCCGCATCGAAAAGGTGGCCGGCCTGATGATGGCCGTGATCACGCTGCTGGTCGTCGCCTCGGCGGTCGGACGCTACCTGTTCGCCTATCCGCTGCCCGATGCCTTCGACCTGTCGCGCCTGCTGCTGGGGGTAGCCATCATGTGGGGCTTCGCCTCGGTCGGCTTCCGGGGGTCGCATATCAAGGTCGACCTGGTCGCCGAGATGCTGCCGCGCCGGGCGCGGCGCTGGATCGACGCCTTCGCCTGGACGATGTTGCTCGGTTTCACCTGCCTGCTCGCCTGGAAGATGCTGGAACGCGTGCTGAGCGCGCAGCGGAGCGGCGAGTCGACGATGGACCTGCGGCTGGAGGCGTGGCCGTTCATGCTGCTGCTGTGGGCGGGCGTCGCGGTCAGCATCCTGACCATCCTCGCCCGACTGGTGATCATCCTGGCCGGCCGCGGCACGCTCGACCATTTCGACGCGCCGGACGTCGCGGCCGGCATCCCCGATGATGCCGCCGACGATAGCGCCGCCAACGTCACGGTCGGCGCGGCTTCCCCGCACGACAGACCCCGGCGATGAACACCGACCTGATCGCCATCGCCGGGTTCGTCGCGCTGTTCGCCATGATGCTGCTGCGCGTGCCCATCGGCATCGCCATGGGACTGGTCGGCGTGGGTGGCTTCGCCGGCGTGGTCGGCTGGGGCCCGGCCCTGAACCTGCTGGCCCAGTCGCCCATCCGCACGGTCACGGACTTCAACCTCAGCCTGATCCCGTTTTTCGTGCTCATGGGCGTGCTGGCGACCAATGCCGGCATGTCCAGCGAGCTGTTCCGCGCCGGGCAGCGCTGGCTCGGCATGTTCCGCGGCGGCATGGCGATGTCGACGATCGGCGCCTGCGCCGGCTTCGCCGCGATCTGCGGCTCCTCCGTCGCGACCGCCGCGACGATGACCAAGATCGCCCTGCCGGAGATGCGCCGCGAGGGCTATCCCGACCGGGTCTCCACCGGCGTGATCGCCGCCGGCGGCACGCTCGGCATCCTGATTCCGCCCTCGGTTGTGCTGGCGGTTTACGGCTTCATCACCGAGCAGGATGTGGGGGCCCTGTTCATCGCCGGCATCGTGCCCGGCATCCTCGCCGTCCTGATGTACATGGCGACGGTGCGCATCGCCTATGGCCGGTCGCTGCCGCGCGGCAGCCGGTTTGAGTTGCTGCCCGCCCTGCGCTCCCTGAAGGGCATCTGGGCGGTGATGCTGCTGTTCCTGGCGATCATCGGCTCGATCTATATGGGCGTGGCGACGGCGACCGAGGCGGCGGCCGTCGGTTCGCTGCTGACCGCGCTGATCGGCTTCCTGCGCGGCAAGCTGACCTGGCGCACCCTGATCGACAGCCTGGTGGAGGCGCTGCGCACCTCGGTCGCCATCTACACCATCCTGATCGGCGCCATCCTGTTCGGCTACTTCCTCGCCGTCACCCAGTCGCCGCAGAGCGTGACGGCGTGGCTCGTCGGCCTCGATCTCGGCGCCTATGGCACGCTGGCGCTGATCCTCGTCCTGTTCGTGGTCATGGGCTGCGTGCTCGACGCCATGGCGATGATCATCCTGATGGTGCCGATCGTCTTCCCGGTGATCACCCAGCTCGGCTTCGACCCGATCTGGTTCGGCGTGATCATCGTCATGACGGTGGAGCTGGGTCTGATCACCCCGCCCGTCGGCATGAACGTCTTCGTGATCAACTCGATCGCCCGCGAGGTGCCGCTGACCGCCATCTTCCGCGGCGTGCTGCCCTTCGTGCTGAACGACCTGCTGCGCCTCGTGCTGCTGATCGCCTTCCCCGCGCTGGTGCTGTTTTTGCCGATGACGATGCATTGAGGCTGGGGTCGCGGGGCCGATTGTCCGGCGTTGCCCGCCCAGATATTGGCTCCATCGTTTTCACCGGCATTGGCTCTTTTTCAGGGCCAAAGCGTCGGGCACAACGGCCTGATCGGGAATCGGTGTCGGCCGGTCCCGCCCGCACCGACGGAGCCCTCTCATGCTCGAAACCTATCTGCCCGGTCTGCTGCTCGCCTGGGGCGCCTACGGCCTCGGCATCCTCAGCCCCGGCCCCAACGTGCTCGCCGTCATGGTCACCTCGATGGAGAACGGGCGCCGGGCCGGCGTGACCCTGGCATTCGGCATGGTCAGCGGCACGCTGGTCTGGGGCAGCGCGACGCTGGCCGGCCTGACGGCGCTGCTCGCCCTCTACGCCTCGGCGCTGACGGTGATCAAGTTCGCCGGCGCGGCCTATCTGCTGTGGCTCGCCTACAAGGCATTCCGTGCCGCGATGCGGCGGGGTGGGGACCTGCCGGCAGGACAGGCGGAGGCCTGGAGCGCCCGCCAGCTCTATTTGCGCGGCCTCGCCATTCAGCTCAGCAACCCGAAGGCGGCGCTGACCTGGATCGCCATCATGTCGCTGGCGGTGCGTGAGGGTGGTCCGTTCTGGGTCGGTCCGGCCGTGGTGGCCGGCTGCCTGGCGATCTCCTTCACCGGGCACATGGCCTATGCCCTGTTGTTCTCCGCGCCGCCGGTCGGCCGCGTCTACCTGCGGGCGAGGCGCTGGATCCAGGGCGGGCTCGGCGCCTTCTTCTGCTTCGCCAGCTGGAAGCTCGCCACCGCCCGGCTGTGACGACAGGCGGCCCGGGCGGCCCGGGCGGATCTGCGTGTTCGCGGGGCACGGGACGGACCGGATGGGAGAGGCTGGATCGCGAACGATCCGCCCCTCCACACCACGGTCCACATGCGCAACCGGAGCGAAACCGGCCCGGGACTGAACGGCGAGGCAATCGAGGTTCAGGTGCCCCGGGTTGGTCGGCTGGTACGTCACCACGGCCGCCGCGATCCCCCCAGATCCCTGACGACGGCGCGGCGTGACTCGCTGTCGATTACGCACCCACGGGTTACTAGATCAGGACATGATTTTGCGTCAACCGGCGGATTCGACATTGCGTCGTTGTCCGAAACGCGGCGCGGGGCGAAATCTTGTGGCGCGCGGCGCCTGGCGGGGTCTGTTCGGCCTTTCAGCTCCTCGATGCGGCCTTTCGCCGCTTGTGCGACCGCCAGGTCGACCAGCCCATCCCGAGGAGCAGGATCAGCGTGACGGCGAGGAAGCCGGCCGTGATCGGCCGCTCCAGCAGCGCCAGATAGTCGCCACGAGTGAGGACCAGCGCGCGGCGGAAATTCTCCTCCACCATGGGGCCGAGGATGAAGCCGATGAGCAGCGGGGCAGGCTCGAACCGCATCAGCTTCAGCGCGTAGCCGACCACGCCGAAGAGGATCACCAGCCCGACATCGAAGACCTGGTTGTTCAGGCTGTAGACGCCGATGCAGATCAGCACCAGGATCGTCGGGTAGAGGTAGCGGTAGGGGATGTGCAGGATGCGCACCCACACCCCGATCATCGGGATATTGAGGAACAGCAGGAACAGATTGCCGATCCAGAAGCTGGCGATCACGCCCCAGAACAGGTCCGGATGCTCGCCGATCAGCTGCGGACCGGGCTGGATGCCGTGGATCAGTAGCGCGCCCAGCATGATCGCCATGGTCGCCGCCCCGGGGATGCCGAGCGTCAGTGTCGGGATGAACGAGGTCTGGGCGGCGGCGTTGTTGGCGGCCTCCGGCGCGGCGATGCCCTCCACCGCGCCCTTGCCGAAGCGCGACGGATCCCGGCTCACCCGCTTCTCGATCGCGTAGCCGATGAAGGAGGCGATCGTCGGGCCGGTGCCGGGCAGGGGGCCGAAAAAGCTGCCGACGGCGGCGCCGCGGGCCACGGGCTTGGCGATGCGGCGCATGTCCTCGCGCGTCGGCAGGAGCGAGCGCATGGTGATGCTGCCGACCTCGGTGACGTATTTCAGCCGGTTGATCGAGGCGATGACCTCGGCCACGCCGAACATGCCCATGGCCAGGATCACGATCGGGAAGCCGTCATAGAGGTTGGCGATGCCGTAGGTGTAGCGGAACTCGCCGGTATTGGTGTCGATGCCGATGAGGCCGAGGATCATGCCCAGCACCACCATGGCGACGCTCTTGACCCGCCGGCCCTGGCCGATCGTGCCCGCCGCCACGAGGCCGAGCAGCATGGCCGAGAAGTATTCGGCCGAGCCGAAGGCGAGCGCGAAGCGGGCGAGGGGCGGGGCCAGCAGCATGACCAGCACCGTGCCCGCCGCCGCGCCCGCGAAGGAGGCGATGGTGGTGATGAACAGGGCCGGTCCGGCACGGCCCTGGCGGGCCATCGGATAGCCGTCGAGGCAGGTCACCGCGTTCGACGCGGTGCCGGGCAGGTTGAGCAGGATGGAGGCGGTGGAGCCGCCGTATTCGGCGCCGTAGTAGAGCCCGCCCAGCATGATGATGGCGGTGGTCGGGTCGAGATGGAAGGAGAGCGGCATCAGGAGCGCGACGGCGGTCAGGCCGCTGATGCCGGGCAGCACGCCGACGAAGGTGCCGAGGAAGACGCCGAGGAAGCAGTAGAGCAGGTTGACCCAGGAAAACGCCGTGGGGAAACCGATGGTGAAGAGGTCCATCAGAAGAGCCCCTCGACTCCGGCGATCGGCAGCCCGAGCAGGGCGGAGAACAGCAGCCAGGCGGCGATGGAGACCGTGAGCATCAAGACCAGCGTGCCGCGCCAGGTGATGTCGTCATCGGCGATGGAGGCGAGGCCGACGAGCCCCCAGATGGCGGGGATCATCCCGGCCCGGTCCACCAGAACGTAGAAGGCGAGCAGGCCGGCCACCACGGCCAGCAGCGGCTTCACCGCGACCTGCGGCCGCTCCGCCGTCTCGCGCCAGCCGATGGCGGCGATGGCGGCGCCGAGGATGATGGCGACCAGCCCCAGCACCATGGGGTAGTAGCCGGCGCCCATCCGGCTCGTCGTGCCGATACCGAAGCCGAAGGCGGTGATGAAGACGTAGAGCCCGAGGGCGACGAACAGTCCGCCGCCGGCAATGTCCTTGTAGTTGCGCTTCATCATCCCTGGTGTCGGACCCCGAAAGGGTTGGAACGTGCTGGCGGCCGCCCGGCGGAATGGTGCCATCCCGCCGCGGCGACCGCCAGCAATCGCCTCCGCCTGGCCGTTGCCGGCGTCAGTTCTGCTGGTTGGCGATCTCCTGCAGCTCGCGCCACTGGGCGACGTCTGTGTTGACGAACGCCTGGTACTCCGCCGGCGTCATCGGCACCGGCTCCCCCCCC
>Ga0207773_100415_pt1 | contig 17350 bp, 19 predicted proteins | sample TtaePargueraPR_2_FD_187281 | JGI IMG/M metagenome (GOLD analysis project Ga0207773, IMG submission 187281) | Aerobic enrichment media microbial communities from Bioluminiscent Bay, La Parguera, Puerto Rico - Tt and M1 (3) (SPAdes) | ecosystem: Environmental > Aquatic > Marine > Unclassified ...
GAACGCGGCGTCGAGCCAGTCGGCATCGCCGAGCCGGTTGGAGAGGTTGTCCAGCCGTATCCGGACGGCATGATCAAGCATAGGCAGGCGCTCCTCGTACCAGGGCTTGTCGCGCTCCAGGTATGTGGTCGCTTCGCGGCCAACGATCGGCGGCTCGACCGTGTTGAGCGCGGCAAACATCCAGTTGATCGCGCGGGCCCGCGCGTTGGCATCCTGCGGCAGCAGACCGCTATGTCGCTCGGCGATATGGAACACGATCGCCCCCGACTCGAAGAGAGCGAGATCGCCCTCTTCATAGGTCGGAATCTGGCCGAAAGGGTGCAGCGCACGATGCGCCGGCTCCTTCATCGCAACGAACGACACGAGACGGACGTCATAAGGCTGCCCGACTTCTTCCAGTGCCCAGCGAACGCGCATGTCGCGCGCCAGACCCCTGCCGCGGTCGGGTGACCGTTCAAACGCCGTGATGGTGGGCTTCATCGTTGTTCCTTACAGCGTCTTCGCCAGGGCCTCGAGCTGGTCGGCGCACTGGCCCCAGCCCTCGTGGAAGCCCATCTTCTCGTGCGCCGCGCAGTCCTCGTCGGTCCAGTGCCGCGCGCGGGCGGTGTAGCGGGTCTTGCCGTCCTCGTCCTCGAAGGTGAGGATGCCGGTGAAGAACGGCTTGTCGGAGGGCTCCCACGGCCGCGTGAAGGCGTCGGTGAAGACGATCTTCTCGTTCTTCACCACCTCCAGATAGACGCCGTGCATCGGCATCTCCTCGCCCTCGGGGCTCTTCATGACGATGAAGTTGGCGCCGCCGGTGCGCGGGTCGAGCTCGGCGTGCGGTGTCGTGTAGGGCCGTGGCGCGAACCACTGCTTCAGCAGCTCGGGCTCGGTCCAGCAGCGGAACACCTTGTCGCGCGGCGCGTCGATGAGGCGCGTGAGCACGAGTTCGCGCTTGGCGGCGGGCGCCGCCTTGGTCTTGGCAGTCATATCCTGTCTCCTGTGTGTTGCGTCGTCAGGCGGCCGGGTGGCAGGCCTTGGGTTCGGCGTCGTCGTAGCGGTCGTGGTGGCGCACCCAGTCCATGATGCCGGTCCGCTCGTTGCGGCCCTTGGGCACCAGGTCGAGGAACATGAAGGCGCCGATCAGCTCCTCGCCACCGCGGGCGTAGGAGGAGTAGCTGTGGTAGATCGTGCCGTCATCGTCCTTCACGAACACGCTCTGGCCCGGCAGCTCGTCGATGCCGGGGTCGATGGTGACGTAGTTGTACAGCGCTTCCTTGCGCTCGAGCTCCTGCGGGCGGAACGACACGTGGTAGTCGAAGTTGAAGTCGCTTCCTGCGGACGACACCCAGGGGAATGTCCAGCCCATGCGCCGCTTGAAAGCGGCGATGCGCTCGTAGGGCGCGCGCGAGACGGCGACGAACGAGAGGTCGGCGTGCTCAAAGTGCTGGCGTGCGGCATCGACGTGGTCGGCCTGGAAGGAGCAGCCGGTACAGCCCTCCTTCCAGTCAGGCCCGAGCATGAAGTGCTGCACGAAGAGCTGGCTGCGCCCGCCGAAGAGGTCGCCGAAGGAGACCGGCCCCGCCGGCCCTTCGAAGACGTAGTCCTTCTCGACCCTGACCCAGGGCAGCGCACGCCGCGCTTCCAGCAGCTTGTCGCGCTGTCGGGTAAACGCCTTCTCGGCCTCGAGGTGCGCCTTGCGCGCTTCCAGCCAGGCTTCTCGGGATACGACTTGATGTTCCATCGTGCTTCTCCTCGTTCGGGGGATACGGGAGGGATCTCAGGCGGGAACTTTCTCCAGCGTGTGGGCGAAGCTCCAGAGATGGCCGAAGGGGTCGACCACCAGGGCGTAGCGGTCGCCCCAGAACTGGTCCGCCGGCGGCATAGCCACCATGGCGCCGGCACCGGCCGCGCGCTCCACCGCGGCATCGCAGTTCTCCACCTGCAGGTGCAGGGTCACCGCGGTGCCGCCGTACGTCTTGGGCGAACCGTCGGTGCCGCCGCCCTCGCCGCCCTGGGGGCAGTGCTCTGGAAAGGCGTCGCGCACGAAGATGCGCGCGTCGCCGACCTTCATCTCAGAGTGCATGAGGCGCTTGCCGTCCTGGGCCGGCAGCCGCATGACCTCCTCCGCGCCGAGCGCCTTCTTATAGAAGGCCAGCGCCGCGGCCGCGTCGTCGACCACCAGATGCGGAATGACCGCCGTCACTTGTTTTGCCATCGTCCTGTCCTCCGCTCGAGTTACTGCTTGGCCACGTCGGCAAGACGGTCGGCCAGCCGGTCGAGGGTCTCGCTCCAGCCCTGCTCCATGCCCGCCAGCGCATCGCGCGCGAAGTCCTCGAACTTGGTGATCCGGGCCTCCAGCTCCATGCGCGTGCCGTCGCCGTCGGCGTGGAAGGTGACCGTGGTCACGCTCTCGATGCCGGGCTTGCCGCTGTCGTCGCCGCAGCAGGTGCAGACCAGCACCAGCCGCTCCGGCGGCACGATCTCCTGTACCGTGCCCTCCATCGGGTAGGCGGTGCCGTCCGGTGCGGTCATCTCGATGTAGATGCGCCCGCCGGCGCGCGCCTCGAACTCGCAGACCGGGTTGGTGAAGCCCTTCGGGCCCCACCACTTCGCCAGGTGCTTTGGGTCGGTCCACAGCTCGAACAGCAGCTCGCGCGGTGCGGCGTAGCGGCGGGTGAAGGCGACGCCGTAGCCGACGCCGAATTCGCTCTTGAGAGCAGCTTTCATCGTTTCCTCCTAAAGGGTCGCGTCTAGAGGCCGGCCACGTAGACGGCGAGTCGGTCGAAGCTTTCGCCCCAGCCGATGCCGTGCAGGTCGCGCGCGTTCACGGACTCGAAGACCGCGTGGTGCAGGATGAGCCTGGTCTGGGCGCCGTCCCTGCCGGCTTCGGCGAGGGTGACGGTGACCAGGGTCTCGTGGCCCGGATTGCCTTCGGCGTCGATCCAGGTCCAGGTGAAGGAGATCTTCTCGGGCTCGACGATCTCGCGGTAGACGCCGTGCATGCGGTGCTCGCTGCCTTCCGGTGAGCGCATGAGGCAGCGGAAGGCGCCGCCCTCGTGAAACTCCATCTTGCAGGACGGCAGCGTGAAGCCCTTCGGCCCCCACCAGCGCACGAGGTGCTCGGGCTGGCTCCACACCTTGAAGACCAGCGCCCGCGGAGCGTCGAGCACGCGGGTGATGACGAGGACGAGGTCTTCCGGCCTCGCCGCAGGCTGCCCTTCGGCCCGAGGGGCGGCGTCAGGACTTGCGGCCATGGTCGTCTCCTTCGTCGTCCTTGCGGGTCTTCATCTGCAGCTCGTCGAGGTAGTCCTGCAGGCGGTCGAGGCTCTGCTCCCAGAATTGGCGGTAGCGCTCGAGCCAGCCGGCGGCGTCCTTCAGCGGCGCCGCATCCAGCCGGCAGGGCCGCCACTGCGCCTCGCGGCTTCGGCTCACCAGCCCCGCGCGCTCCAGCACCTTCAGGTGCTTGGAGACCGCCGGCAGACTCATGTCGAAGGGCTCGGCCAGCTCCGACACCGTCGCCTCGCCGGAACACAGCCGCGCCAGGATCGCCCGGCGGGTCGGGTCCGCCAAAGCGGCAAAAGTCTGGCTGAGGGGATCTGCTGACACCTGCGTTTAACCGTCTTGTTAAATAACTGATAGGTTAAATACAAGAGACCGGCGGCGCCGTCAACGCAAAATCGGACGGCTGCGGAAAATTGACTCGGTAACGGCCGGCTGCCGTAGGATGGCCGCCCGATCTTTCCCAAGCGGACCAAGCCTTTGCACGACACCAGCACTCCCCTGCTCCTGACCGGCGACGAACTCTCCGCCGCAGACCTTGCCGCCGTCGCGCGGGACGGCCGCCCGGTGGCGATTGCGCCGCAGGGGCGCGAGCGGCTGGCCGCCGGGCGCCGCGTGGTGGAGCGGGCGATCGAGCAGGACCTGCCGGTCTACGGCCTCACGCGCGGGCTCGGCCCGCAGGTGACCCACAGCCTCACGCGCGAGGACATGGCCGCCTTCTCGCTGCGCACCCTGCGCGGGCGCGCGCACGGCGTCGGGCCGCGGCTGCCGCGCGACCAGGCGCGTGCGGTCGTGGCGGTGCGTCTCAACGGCCTCCTGAAGGGTGGGGCCGGCATCACGCCGGCCCTCGCCGAGCTGCTGGCCGAGCTGCTGAACCGCGGCCTCACGCCGCAGATCCCCTCCATCGCCTCGATCGGCGCCAGCGACCTCTGCGTGCTCGCGCACCTCGGCCTGGCGCTCGTCGGCGAGGGCGAGATCGAAGCGGGCGGCCGGGTGCTGCCGGCTGCCGAGGCGCTGCGGCAGGCCGGCCTTGCCCCCGCCGCGCTGGGTCCCAAGGACGGCATCGCGCTCTGCAGCGCCTCGTCCCTCTCGGCCGGGCTCGGCGCCCTCGCGCTCCATGACGCCGGCGAACTCTGGCGCCTCGCGCAGCTCGCCGCGGCGGCGAGCCTGGAGGCCTTCCGCGGCAACCTGACGCCGCACGATCCGGCGTCCACCGCCGCGCGGCAGGCACCCGGCCAGGCGGAGGCCTCGGCCCACCTGCTGGCGATCCTCACCGGCAGCGCGCTGCTGGACACCGCCACCGCGCGCCGCCTGCAGGACCCCCTCTCGCTGCGCACGGTGGGGCCGCTGCACGGCAGCCTGCTCGCGGCGCTCCGCTTCCTGGAGCCGGCGGTGCTGGCGGAGGTGAACGGCGCCGGCGACAACCCGCTGGCGGTGATCGAAGACGGCCGCCTCATCTCGACGGCCAACTTCCACACGCCGGTGCTGGCGCTCGCCCTGGAAACGCTCTCTCAGGCGGTGGCGCAGGCGGCTAGCGGCGCCGTCGGCCGGGCGGGCAAGCTGATCTCGCCGGCGCTCAGCGACCTGCCGCTCGGCCTCTCGCCGCGCGGGCCCGGCAATTCCGGTGTGGCGCCGCTGCTGAAGACCGCGCAGTCGCTGCTGCAGGAGATCCGCCACCTGGCGCAGCCGGTGCCGAGCGACCTGCGCCCGGCCGGCGACGGCGTCGAGGACGACAGCACCACCGCGCCTCAGGCGGCGAAGAAGCTGCTGGAGGCGCTCTGGCGCCTGCGCCTCGTGCTGGGGGTCGAGCTGATCGTGGCGGCGCAGGCGATGGCCCTGCGCGACGTCGAGCCGGCCCCCATGGTGGCCGCAGCCTTCGCCGCGCTTCGCGACGTGGTGCCGCCGCTCGACGAGGACCGTCCCTTCGGCCCTGACCTCGAGCGCCTGGACGCCGCCCTGCTGAAGGACGGCGTCCTGCTCACCCGCGCCGGCGTGCCGGCGCTGCCGGGTCAGGCATAGCGCAGCGTCTGACCCAGCCCCTTCGTCGCCGCCTTCTCCAGCATCGCCGCGCCGAGGGCGATGTCGGAGAGCGAGAGGCCACGGTGCCAGAACAGGATGGTCTCGTCGGCCCGCTCGCGGCCGGGCTTCTTGCCGGTGACGATCTCGCAGAGCTCGCCGTGCAGGGTCCCCTCCGAGAGCTTGCCGGCCTCGACGTGGGCGCGCAGGGAGCCGAGCTTGCCGCCCTTGCACTGACCCCAGTCGTCGACCACCAGCTTGTGCATGACGTCGGTGAGCGACAGCTCGACTGCGCTCATGGTGCCGTAGGGAACCACGAAGTTTCCGGGCCTTACCCAGGCGGTCTTGAAGTGCGGTGTCGGCTCGAGGAGGCGCGAGGCCTCGACCTGGATGTCGGCACCCTCCAGGCAGGCCTGCCAGCTCTCCACCGCCTTCACCTCCCGGCCGAGGTCCTGCGTCAGGCGCGCGGCGAAGGGCTCACGGCTCTCCGGCCGGCGCGAGTGGACGCGGATCTCCGCGAGGTCGAAGAGGTGGTTCAAGAGCCGCACGTTCCAGTAGGCCGTGCCGCGCGCGCCGATGTGGCCGAGGACCTTGGAATCCTTGCGCGCCAGGTACTTGGCGCCCAAAGCTGTGATGGCGCCTGTACGCATCTCGGTGATCGCCGTGGCGTCCAGCAGCGCGACCGGCATGCCGGTCTCGGGGTCGAAGAGGTTCAGGAGGGCCATCTCCGAGGGCAGGCCCTTCTTGTAGTTGTCCACGTAGTCCCCGACGATCTTCACACCCGCGAGGCCGCCCAGCGAGAAGCCCGCCGCCTTGCCGATGTAGCCGCGCAGCACGTTGAAGTGGCCCCTGAAGGCGGGGTCCGGCTCCAGGTGGACGCGCGGCTCGATGACGCTCTGGCCGAGCCCCTGCGCTGTCAGCCCGCGCTCCACCGCCGTCAGGATCTCGTCGTCGGTCAGCGCCAGGGCGTCGATGTCGGGTCCTGACAAATAGGTGAAGGAAATGTCTTTCACTATGTTGATTTTCCTTAATCGAACAACTGAGAGACGGCGTCGCGGTAGGCGGTCTGCACCAGCCCGGCGTCGCGGTGCCGGCCCTCCCGCACCACCCACTGCCCGCCGACCATGACGTCGCGCACGGGGTTGCGATTGCCAGCGAAGACGACGGCGTCGAGCAGGCGCTCGGCCGGAAGCGTCGCCACCGCCGGATGGTCAGGGTCGAGGACGAGGAGGTCGGCACGCCGGCCCGCTTCCAAAGCCCCGATCGGGCGGCCGAGCGCCTGGGCGCCGCCGGCCAGCGCCTGCGCGTAGAGCCGCCGGCCGACCGATGCCTCCGCCTCTTCCCCCGCCAGCACGTTGCGCCGGCGCGTCACGAGGCGCTGGCCGTACTCGAAGAGGCGCAGGTCCTCGATGGGGCTGACCGAGATGTGGCTGTCGGAGCCGATGCCCCAGCGCCCGCCGGCGGCGAGGTAGGGCTCGGCCGGGAAGAGGCCGTCGCCGAGGTTGGCCTCGGTGGTCGGGCAGAGCCCGGCGACGGCGCCGGAGGCGGCCAGCGCCGCCGTCTCGGCCTCGGTCATGTGGGTGGCGTGGACGAGGCACCAGCGCGCGTCGGGCGCCCGCATCTCGAACAGCTTCTCGACCGGCCGCTTGCCGCACCAGGCCAGGCAGTCGTCGACCTCTTTCGTCTGCTCGGCGATGTGGATGTGGATCGGCGCGGTGGCGTCGAGGGCGTCGAGCCCGATCACCACTTCATCCAGTGTCTCAGGCGTGACCGCGCGCAGGGAGTGCGGGGCGATGCCGACGCGCACCTGTGGATCGCCTTCATGCGATGCCTTAAGCGTCTCAACGATGCGCAGCAAGCGACTGGGTTCGTTGAGGAAACGCTTCTGCCCCTCGCCCGTTTTCCGGCCCCCGAAGCCGCCGTAGCCGTAGAGCACCGGCAGCTGGGTGATGCCGATGCCGGTCGCTGCGGCGGCGGCGATGGTGCGGCGCGACATCTCCGCGATGTCGTCATAGGGTCGCCCGTCAGGCTGGTGGTGCAGGTAGTGGAACTCGCCGACCGCCGTATAGCCGCTCTCCAGCATCTCGACATAGAGCTGAGCGGCGATGGCCTCGACCTGCTCCGGCGTCAGGCGGGCGACGAAGCGGTACATCACCTCGCGCCAGGTCCAGAAGGAGTCGTCGCGATTGGCGCCGGGTCGGGCGTGTTCGGCGAGGCCTGCCATGGCGCGCTGGAAGGCGTGGCTGTGCAGGTTCGGCATGCCGGGCAGCACCGGGCCGGCGAGGCGCTGCGCCCCCGCGGGATCGGCATTCGTCGTCACGCGAACGATGCTGCCCGCGCCGTCTACTTCAAAGAGGACAGACTCTGCCCAGCCGTCGGGAAGAAAGGCCTGTGCAGCGAAAAACTTAGGGTTCGTCATCAAGTCCTGCTATGAGAAAGACGGGAGAGCGGCCTTGTCACAGAAGAGCCGCAAGGGTAAGGCAAGCGAGTTGTATATACAACTCGGGCGCCGCAGTTTGGGTTGGGTCGAGAGATTATGTGGGACGATCTTTGGACAGGCGCGCACCTGGCCACGATGGTGGCTGGGGGCAAGCAAGCGGGCGCGCCCTACGGCACCGTCGAGGACGGCGCGCTGGCGGTCGAGGGCGGCCGCATCGCCTGGGCCGGGCGCGCGGCCGACCTCCCAGGCAAGCCAGCGGACCTGGCGCAGCGGGTGCACGACGCCGCCGGCGCCTGGATCACGCCGGGCCTAGTCGACTGCCACACCCATCTCGTCTACGGCGGCGACCGCGCGCGCGAGTTCGAGCTGCGCCTGACCGGCGCCTCCTACGAGCAGATCGCGCGGGCCGGCGGCGGCATCCGCTACACCGTCGAGCAGACCCGCAAGGCGAGCGAGGAGGATCTCTACGCCGCCGCCCTGCCCCGCCTGCAGGACCTCATGGCCGAGGGCGTCACCACCGTCGAGATCAAGTCGGGCTATGGCCTGACGCTCGAGGACGAGCTGAAGATGCTGCGCGTCGCCCGCCGTCTCGGCGAGACGCAGCCGGTGACGGTGAAAACCACCTACCTCGGCGCCCACGCCATCCCGCCGGAGTTCGACCGCCGGCCGGAGGAGTACATCGACACCGTGGTCGCCAACATGCAGGCGGTGGCGGCCACCGGCCTCGCCGACGCGGTGGACGGCTTCTGCGAGCGCATCGCCTTCTATCCCGAGCAGATGGCGCGCGTGTTCGAGGCGGCGCGCGCCGCCGGCCTGCCGGTGAAGCTGCACGCCGACCAGCTCTCGGACTCCAAGGGCGCGCACCTGGTGGCCCGCTTCGGCGGCCTCTCGGCCGACCACCTGGAGTACACCAGCGAGGAGGGCATCCGCGCCCTGGCGCTCAAGGGCGCCGTCGCCGTGCTGCTGCCGGGCGCCTTCTACTTCCTGCGCGAGACGCGCCTGCCGCCCATGGAGGCGATCCGCAAGCATGGCGTGCCGGTGGCGCTGGCAACTGACTGCAACCCCGGCTCCTCGCCCTGCACCTCAATCCTGCTCATGCTGAACATGGGCTGCACCCTCTTCCGCCTGACGCCGGAGGAGGCGCTGGCCGGCGTCACCCGCAATGGCGCCAAGGCGCTCGGCTTGGCGGAGACCCACGGCACCCTGGAGACGGGCAAGGCCGCCGACTTCGTGATCTGGGACATCGGCTCCCCCGCCGAGCTCGCCTACCGCTTCGGCCACAATCCCTGCCGCCAGGTGGTGAAGAGCGGGAAGGTGGTGCGGGGCGGGTAACGGCGAGCGCTTACGCGCTTGCGGCAGCAGAGCAGTCGCAGCGTTCTCGCCATTTCTAAAATTGTCGGAGTTGGGACCCCTCCCCCTACAGCGCGTCCCGCAGCTCCACGTCGGCCCAGGCCAGCATGGTGTCGATGAGGCCGGCGAGCACCGGGCGGATGCCCTGCGCGAGGTCCTCACGGAAGCCGAAGGGCGGGGCCTCGTCCATGTAGGTGCTCTGGGTGAGTTCGAGCTGCACCGCGTGGATGCGGTTGTCGGGCGCGCCGTGGCAGCGGGTGATGTAGCCGCCCTTGAAGCGGCCGTTGGCGGCGTGGGTGTAGCCGAGCGGCTCGGCCTCGCGCGCCACCGCTGTCAGCAGGTCGAGCAGGCCCGGCGCCGCCGCGCTGCCGCCGCCGGTGCCGAGGTTGAGGTCCGGCAGCCTGCCCGCGAAGAAGCGCGGCACGTGGCTGCGGATCGAGTGGGCGTCCCACAAGAGCGCGAAGCCGTGGCGCGCCTTGATCGCCGCCAGCTCCTCGGCGAGCTTCGCATGGTAGGGCCGCCAGAAGGTCTCCAGCCGCTCGCCCACCTCGGCATCGTCCGGGCGCTGGCCGTCGCGGTAGATCTCTTCCATGTCGAAGGTCTGCAGCGGGCAGAGCTCGGTGTTGCTGGCGCCGGCATAGAGCGCGCGGTTGTCGGGCGCGCGGTTCAGGTCGATGACATAGCGCGAGTGCGTCGCCTCGAGGACCGAGACGTCGAGCTCGGCCAGGAAGTCGTACAGCCGCGGCATGTGCCAGTCGGTGTCCGGCACCGTCTTCGCGACCTCCGTAAGGCGCGCCTCGATGGCCGGCGGCACGTAGGTGCCGGGGTGCGGCATCGAGACCAGCAGCGGCAGCTTGCCCTGCCTGAAGCGGTAGACCTCCATCCGGGACTTCCTAATTACATGGATGCGGGAGCGTCAGGGGTTGTATATACAAGTGATATAGAGGACGGCGCCGCCGGCGCCAAGCCCGCCGAGCCGTTCAAGGTCCCCCCGAGGAGCGCCCTGCCCGTCCGATGGCCCGCCCCGCCGCCAACACTGACACTGACGCCGGCACCGCCACCGGCGAGCCGCCGCTCTATCAGCAGGTGAAGGATTACATCGTCGGCCGCATCCTGGCCGGCGACTGGCCGGAAGGCAGCCGGGTGCCCTCGGAGAACGAGCTGACGCGCGAGCAGGCGGTCAGCCGGATGACGGTGCACCGCGCGCTGCGCGAGCTGACCTCTGAAGGCTGGCTGGAGCGCGTGCAGGGCGCCGGCACCTTCGTGGCGCCGCCCAAGCCGCAGTCCGAGGTGCTGGCGATCCGCAACATTGCCGAGGAGATCAGCGCGCGCGGCCACGCGCACAGCGCCGAAGTAGGCTTCGTGCGGCGCGAGAAGGCGCGCGCCCTGGAGGCGCGCCTGCTGGGCCTGGAGCGCGGGGCGCCGGTGTTCCACTCGCTCATCGTCCACCGCGAGAACGGCCAGCCGGTGCAGCTCGAGGAGCGCTACGTGAACCCCGCCGCCGCGCCCGACTACCTGGCGCAGGATTTCACGGCGATCACGCCGCACAGCTACCTGCAGGCTACGGCGCCGCTCAGCGAGGCCGAGCATGTGGTCATGGCGGTGATGCCCTCGGCCGAGGAGCGCCGCCTGCTGGCGATGAAGCCCGGCGAGCCCTGCCTGCTGCTGCGCCGCCAGACCTGGTCGGGCGGCGTGCCGGTGACCTGGGCGCGCCTGCTGCACCCGGCCGACCGCTACCTCCTCGGCGGCCGCTTCACCGCGCAGGGGCCACGCGGATAGGCCAGCTGTTCACCGTCTTCTCCTGGAAACTGATGACGCCATGAATCCCCTGGTCACCTATGGCGCGCTCTTCGCCGCTATCGTCTTCGAGGTCATCGGCACCTCGTTCCTGCAGCAGACGAACCAGTGGACGCGGCTGGTGCCCACCCTCTGCATGGGCGCGAGCTACGCCATCGCCTTCTACCTGCTGTCGATCACCCTGACCACCATGCCCGTCGGCATCGCCTACGCGATCTGGAGCGGCCTCGGCATCGTCCTCATCTCCCTGGTCGGGTTCTTCGTGTTCAAGCAGACGCTGGACGCGCCGGCGATGATCGGCCTCGGCCTCATCGTCGCCGGCGTCCTCATCGTGAACCTGTTCTCCGACAGCGTGCGGCACTGAGGCGGCGCGACCGGCCGACGGGCCGGGCGGCAGCACCCGGCGGCGAGGAACCCGCGCCGCCGCGCCACCGTTCTCCCTCCGATGGAGAGAATATGATGCGCAAGCTCGTCCCGATTCTTGCCGCTGCGTTCGGCACCGTGGCCGCGCCGGCTGCCGCACAGCCGGTGGCCGAGACGCTCGTCGGCACCTGGGTCTGCGCGGTGAAGGAAGGCGGCAGCGACCTCGCCATGACGCTCACCTACCGGCGCAGCGACGACTTCATGATCGGCGAGATCAAGGAAGACAACGGCGCCGCCCTGGTCGACGTCTGGCTCGACGACGGCAACACCGAGCTCACCCTGCGCCGCGTGATCTCCTACGACGCCACCATCGAGATGCAGGTGGCCGAGGCGGCGCCGGACTGGGTGAAGCTGGAAGGCGAGATGCACCACGTCACCGGCAGCACGGCCCGCGTGCGCGAGGAGTTCCGCTTCACCGGCACGGAAGAATTCCGCGCCCTCTGGGAGGCCGACAGCGGCGAAGGCTGGAAGCTCATCCTCGACCGCACCTGCCGGCGGATTTAGCACCTACCCTCGCCTACCCCACTCGACTCCCGGCACCCGGTTGTATATACAACTTCCCTCTGGCCACCCGGAGGAGATCCGCCATGCCCGACACCAGCGCCAATCCGCGGCGGGACAACGCCCGCACGGTCCGCAGCCCGCGCGGCCCGGAGATCTCGGCCAGGTCCTGGCTGACCGAGGCGCCGCTTCGCATGCTGATGAACAACCTCGACCCCGAGGTGGCCGAGAAGCCGGAGGAGCTGGTGGTCTACGGCGGCATCGGCCGGGCGGCACGCGACTGGAAGTGCTTCGACAGGATCGTCGAGTGTCTGCGCGACCTCGGCGACGAGGAGACCCTGCTGGTGCAGTCCGGCAAGCCGGTCGGCGTGTTCCGGACTCACGCCGACGCGCCGCGCGTGCTCATCGCCAACTCCAACCTGGTGCCGCACTGGGCGACCTGGGAGCACTTCAACAAGCTCGATAAGGCCGGCCTCATGATGTACGGCCAGATGACCGCCGGCTCGTGGATCTACATCGGCAGCCAGGGCATCGTGCAGGGCACCTACGAGACCTTCGTGGAGATGGGACGCCGGCACTACGGCGGCGACCTGAAGGGGCGCTGGATCCTCACCGCGGGTCTGGGCGGCATGGGCGGCGCGCAGCCGCTGGCCGCGACCATGGCCGGCGCTTCCATGCTGGCCGTCGAGTGCCAGCCCTCGCGCATCGAGATGCGCCTGAAGACCGGCTACCTGGACAAGAAGTGCGACACGCTGGACGAGGCGCTGGCGGTCATCGCCGAGGCGGCGAAGAAGGGCGAGGCCGTCTCCGTCGGCCTGCTCGGCAACGCCGCCGAAGTGCTGCCCGAGCTGGTAAGGCGCGGCGTGGCGCCGGACGCCGTCACCGACCAGACCTCGGCGCACGACCCGCTGAACGGCTATCTGCCGGCCCGCTGGACCCTGGAGCAGTGGGAGCGCGAGCGCAGCGCCAACCCGGAGAAGGTGATTGCGGCGGCAAAGGAGTCCATGGCCGTGCATGTGCGCGCCATGCTCGAGTTCCACCGCCACGGCATACCGACCTTCGACTACGGCAACAACATCCGCCAGGTGGCGAAGGACGAGGGCGTCAGCCACGCCTTCGACTTCCCCGGCTTCGTGCCGGCCTACATCCGCCCTCTGTTCTGCCGCGGCATCGGCCCCTTCCGCTGGGCGGCGCTGTCCGGCGACCCGGAGGACATCTACAGGACCGACGCCAAGGTGAAGGAGCTGATCCCCGACGATCCGCACCTGCACAACTGGCTCGACATGGCGCGCGAGCGCATCCGCTTCCAGGGCCTGCCGGCCCGCATCTGCTGGGTCGGCCTCGGCCAGCGCCACCGCCTCGGCCTCGCCTTCAACGAGATGGTCGCGAGCGGCGAGCTGAAGGCGCCGGTCGTCATCGGCCGCGACCACCTGGATTCCGGGTCGGTCGCCAGCCCCAACCGCGAGACCGAGGCCATGAAAGACGGCACCGACGCGGTCTCCGACTGGCCGCTGCTGAACGCGCTGCTGAACACTGCGAGCGGCGCCACCTGGGTGTCGCTGCACCACGGGGGCGGCGTCGGCATGGGCTTCTCCCAGCACGCGGGCATGGTGATCGTCTGCGACGGCAGCGCCGCGGCGGCGAAGCGGATCGAGCGCGTGCTGTGGAACGACCCGGCCACCGGCGTCATCCGCCACGCCGACGCCGGCTACCAGACCGCCATCGACTGCGCGCGTGAGCAGGGCCTCAACCTGCCGATGCTGGACGCGGGGAAATAGCCCGGCGATAGTTCTTCGGGGTAACCAACAGGGAGAGCAGATCATGAAAAGACGTGCGTTTCTGAAGGCGGGCGGCGCCGGAGCCGCGGCGGTCGCGAGCGGCGCGCTCGCCGCGCCGGCCATCGCCCAGGGGGTCCAGCAGTGGAAGATGGTGACGGCCTGGCCGAAAAACCTGCCGGGGCCGGGCGTCGCAGCCCAGCTGCTCGCCGACCGCATCACCGCCCTCTCCGGCGGCCGCATCGAGGTGAAGCTGTACGCCGCCGGCGAGCTGGTGCCGGGGCCGGGCGTGTTCGACGCGGTGAGCGAGGGCACCGCCGAGCTGTATCACGCGGTGCCGGCCTACTGGGGCTCCAAGTCCAAGGGCATCCTGCTGTTCGGATCGCAGCCCTTCGGCCTGCGTGCCGACGAGCAGGTCGGCTGGCTGGCCCACGGCGGCGGCCAGGCGCTCTACGACGAGATCTACGCGCGCTTCAACCTGAAGCCCTTCCTCTGCGGCAACTCCGGCCCGCAGTGGCAGGGCTGGTTCCGCAACGAGATCAAGTCGGTCGACGACCTGAAGGGCCTGCGGTTCCGCACGACGGGCCTGGCGTCCGAGATGTGCGCCCGGCTCGGCATGGCGGTGCAGGCCATGGGCGGGCGCGACATGTTCCAGGCGCTGCAGTCCGGCGCGCTCGATGCCGGCGAGTTCATCGGCCCCTGGTCCGACTCGGCGCTGGGCTTCTACCAGGTCGCCAAGAACTACTACTGGCCCGGCGTCGGCGAGCCCTCCTCCGCCGAGGAGTGCGCCGTGAACATGAACGCCTACAACGCGCTGCCGGACGACCTGAAGCAGGCCGTCAGCTACGCCTGCTCGTCGCTCTACAACGACGTGTGGACGGAGTACTCGACCAAGCACGCGCTGGCGCTGCAGAAGCTGGTCGCCGAGCAGGGCGTCATGGTGAAGAAGCTGCCGGACGACGTCATGGTGGCGATGGGCAACGCCGCCGGCGAGGTGATCGCCGAGCTGCGCGAGCACGAGGACGAGCTGGTGAAGCGCATCGTCGAGAGCTTCCTCGCCTACCGCGGCTCGATCGCCGAGTACATGGTCTACGCCGACAACGGGCAGATGAACGCCCGCGCGCTGGACTACAGCTACCCGAAGGCGTGAGGCAACGTTCACGCCCACACTCCACTGTCGTCCCGGGGCTTGTCCCCGGGACCCATTGGCGTCGGCAAGCGGCGAGGCGCCACTAGACTGATCTCAGTGGAGCGGCTAGGTCATGGGGTCCCGGCAACGAGTGCCGGGACGACAGCCGTAAGTTGGCGGTAGCGGGGACAAGCGAATGCACCGGTGGATCGCGCGGCTCGAGGCCGTGAACCAGGGGGTCGGCGCGACGGTGCGCTGGCTGGCGCTGGCCATGGTGCTGCTGCAGTTCGCCGTGGTGGTGCTGCGCTACGTCTTCGGCATCAGCTACATCTTCCTGAACGAGGGCGTGCTCTACATGCACGCGGCGCTGTTCATGCTGGGCGCCGGCTACACCCTGCTGGTCGACGGCCACGTGCGCGTCGACATCTTCTACGCCCGGCTCTCGGCGCGCGGGCGCGCCGCCGTCGACCTCTTCGGGGCCCTCGCCTTCCTGCTGCCGTCCCTCCTCGTCGTCGTCTGGTTCACCTGGCCCTCGGTGCGCAACGCCTGGGCGGTGCTGGAGGGGCCGATCTCCGTCGGCGGCATTCCCGCCGCCTTCCTGCTGAAGTCGCTGATCCCTGCCTTCTGCCTCCTGCTCATCGTGCAGGGCCTCGCCTGCGCGCTGCGCGATCTGCTGCGCCTGAAGAGCGGCGACCGCGCGGCATGACCGAATACCTCGACATCCTGATGTTCGCCGCGCTGATCGGCGCCATCCTGCTCGGCTATCCGGTCTCCTTCACGCTGACCGGCATCGCCGTCATCTTCGCCGCGCTCGGCTGGGCGGTGGGCGTCTTCGATCTCTCGCTGCTGGGCGCGCTCGGCCAGCGGCTCTACGGCGTCGTCACCAACGACGTGCTGATCGCCATCCCGCTCTTCGTCTTCATGGGCGTTGTGCTGCAACACAGTCGCATCGCCGAGGAGCTGCTGGAAACCATGGGCCGCCTCTGCGGCAGCCTGCGCGGCGGCCTCGGCGTCTCGGTCATCCTGGTCGGCGGCCTGCTCGCCGCCTCCACCGGCATCGTCGGCGCCACCGTCGTCGCCATGGGCATGATCGCGCTGCCCACCATGCTGCGCAACGGCTACAGCGCGCCGCTCGCCTGCGGCGTCGTCTGCACCGCCGGCACGCTGGGCCAGATCATCCCGCCCTCGACGCTGCTCATCATCCTCTCCGACGTCATGTCGAACGCCTATCAGCAGGCGCAGTACGAAAAGGGCCTCTTCACCATCGAGACCATCTCGGTCGGCCAGACCTTCGCCGCCGCGCTGGTGCCGGGCCTCCTCCTCGTCGTCATCTACGCTGGCTACATGCTGGTGAAGGCCTGGCTGTCGCCCGGCGCCGCGCCGGCCCTCGCACAGCCGGGCGAGCGGCCCGGCACCGGCGAGGTGCTGCACGCCCTGGTGCCCCCGCTGCTGCTCATCGTCGCCGTGCTCGGCTCGATCCTCGGCGGCATCGCAACGCCGACCGAGGCGGCCTCGGTCGGCGCCGTGGGCGCTCTCCTGCTGGCCGCGACCCGCGGCGCAGGCTCGCCGCGGCCGATCGTGCTCGGCGGCGTGGCGCTGCTGGCGCTGGCCGTCCTCGCCCATGTCGCGCCGGTGCGCCTGCAGCGCGATGACGCCGGCACCGCCGACTGGCTGCTCGGCGCGCTCGCCGCGGCGCTGGTCGCGGTGGCGAGCTGGGCGCTGCTGGTCGCCCTGGCGCGGGCCTGGCGCGGCGGCCTCCTGAAGCCGGTGATGACCTCGACGCTCACCATCTCCTCGATGATCTTCGCCACCATCCTCACCGCCAGCGTCTTTTCGCTGGTGTTCCGCGGCCTCGGCGGCGACGAGCACGTCGAGGCGGTGATCGGCGCCATGCCGGGCGGCGCCGACGGCGCCCTGCTGTTCGTCATGGCGCTGATCTTCGTGCTCGGCTTCTTCCTCGACTTCGTCGAGATCTCCGTGATCCTGCTGCCGCTGGTGGCGCCCGCCCTCATCGTCATGGGGCACGACCCCGTGTGGCTCTCGATCCTCATCGCCATCAACCTGCAAACCAGCTTCCTCACGCCGCCCTTCGGCTTCTCGCTGTTCTACCTGCGAGGCGCGGCACCGGCGGAAGTGACGACCGGGCAGATCTACGCCGGCGTTATCCCCTTCATCGGGCTGCAGTTTCTCGGGGTCGCCGTGGTCTGGCTGTGGCAGCCGCTGGCCACCGCGGTGCCGGCCTGGCTGTTCTAGCGCCAGAAAAACACAGCTTTGGCACGGCCGACCCCCTGGAACCTTTTCAAGATCACAACGTTTGTCGTTCGGCTTCCGCTCCCCACGCCTTCCCCCGGGGCGGATCCCGCAGCTCGCTCGAAGAGGTCCCGACGATGCTTCGCACCTGTGCCACGCTTTCCGTCATCGGCTTGCTTGCCCTGGTGTTCGTCATGGCTTTGAACAGCGGTGTCGGCCCGGCATCCAGCCTGCTACCGGGCACCGCCGCATTCGATCCCATGGTGAATGCCAAGACCGGCCAGCCCCTGACCCTGGAAATCGTACAAAGGGACGTGGTGTGGCATCGCGAGACCGCGCGTGCGCTGCGCGAGCTCAACGGCGTCGCCGGGCAAACCCCCAAGCCCACGGCGGACTGAGGCTCCC
>Ga0207773_100416_pt1 | contig 17331 bp, 15 predicted proteins | sample TtaePargueraPR_2_FD_187281 | JGI IMG/M metagenome (GOLD analysis project Ga0207773, IMG submission 187281) | Aerobic enrichment media microbial communities from Bioluminiscent Bay, La Parguera, Puerto Rico - Tt and M1 (3) (SPAdes) | ecosystem: Environmental > Aquatic > Marine > Unclassified ...
CTTTCGGCCTTAGGCGTTCGGCTTTCGCCTTTCCCGCTTCTTCGAATCCCGACTATCCGAATCACAAATATTCCTCTACTCCCCAACTTTTCCGCTTGGTCCATAATTTGGTATCAAAACAATGGAATTAAATCTCCGGCACAAAAAAAATCCCCAAAAACTTCGGGGATTTTTTGTGCGACCTAATTAACCGTATGAAGATAATTTTCCAAGACTACATCAAACAGGCAATCCACCTGACTGATACAGGGAAGAGCGAAAAAGACTTTCTATTTCGCCCTCCCTATTTGGGTTTATATTCTTTTATATGTCTTGTATTACAAATATACAAAAGAATATAAAACTCAAAAACTTTCATTATCTTTTTTTATTTCTTACTTGTTAAGTATATACAAAAAATAATAGTCTCTCATTTTAGAGAATCACCAAAAAAGAAAGGATTTAAGCAAAAAACTTCAATTCCTTTCGTACCATATATGCCAATTCAGAACGCCTTCTTTTTTTAAAAATCTGGAAACCCTTTTACTTGGTTGTAGGCTTGAAGCGTATCATTAAATTCCAAACATATATGTTGCAGCCCATTACTGATGGCCATAAACCTAGCTCCAATGGTCTTATTATAAACACAAACTTGCTCCACCACTTTTTGATTTAGTTTTACCTCAGGAGCCTTACATTCCACCAACAAAAATGGGTTCCCTGCCCTGCTGAGCACCAAAATATCAAACCGCTTGCTGAGTTTATTATATTTCAGACCTTTCTCCAACGCAAAAAGACTTTTGGGATAGTTTTTATACGCTACTAAATAATGGACAATATGTTGCCTCACCCATTCCTCAGGAGTCAAGACCAGGAACTTTCTTCTCAGTGAATCATAAACGCTTAATTTTCCTTCAACACTTTCGATCCTGAACTCCGTCTTGGGCAAATTAAGGGGAGATTGTAGAAATGGGTAATCAGATATTGTCATGTTGCAAATATCACCCCTAAAAAATGGAAATAAAACCCGTTCTATTGAAAATAACTGGATCACTTTGTAAGCCATACAAAGCTAAACCAACCTTCCCCTTGAGTATAACCCTCATAATGAGCTGCATTGTATAATTCCATTATTCAAAAGTCAAATAAGGCTCTAACCTATCCAGCCACTCTTCGGTAAAAATCTTTATATCGAGCAATTCTTCCGCAGAATTATATTTCCCATGCTGCTCCCTGTACGCCACAATTACTTTAGCCTCACCATATTTTACATATGGATGGCGGGACAGCTCCTTAACGCTAAGGGAATTAATCGGTAATTTTGATTTAATTGCAGGATCAAAGGTGAAATAGTCAAATATTCTTTTGGCAACCTCTTCCCTCAACCCATACACCTCGAGCAACTGTTCTCTTTGATAAAGCCCTCCAAGGTTATCTCTAAACTTGACTATCCTTCCAGCAAGGGTCTCTCCGATACCGGGCACAATTTGCAATAATATGGAATCCGCTTCAGAGAAGGCCAACTTTTTCAAGTTGGGTGGTTCTTTTGAAGCCCTCTTCCACCTTGAGGTATCATTTTTGGATTCTTTCTGTTTGATGGCAGAAACTGCAATCTGCTTTGCTGAATTTCCACTCCACTCATCGTGACCTTCCAAACTTCTCCTCACAGCTATTAGATACCCTTCATATTCTTTTTCTGCTGAGCTATTTAAATACCAATTATAAAATTCAGGGGCCAACACCAACAAAAACAAAATCGGCACCAACAAGAAAAATCCTCTTGATTCTCTTTTAGTAAATCCCAAATAGCTTTTCAAAAAGTAAAAAATTCTCTTTTTCATAAAAATCAGTTTAAAGAAATACTTATACGAGTTTAAGAACTAACTATCAATGCAATAGAATTCCTCTATTGCCAATAAAATAATCATATTGGAATTTTTTTCCAATTATTCGCATTATTGCATAGAAATCCTTCTAAATATGGGCCTTTCTTATTTAGAAAGGTTTTAAATTACAGAGAGCTAGACGATTTAGTTTATTTCGTGCCCTTTCTGTAATAAATTTGTAGTCTAATTAAATCGTGATAATGCAGCATAAGTTTAGAGCCATTAGTCTTTCTTACAAAAATGCCCCTGTTGAAATTAGGGAGATCATTGCGTTGGACGACAAGGCCATACAGTCTCTTTTGATAAAATTAAAAGAGTTCTTCAATGTAAAGGACACGTTAATTTTGTCGACCTGTAACAGGACGGAGGTGTATTATGCCCATGAGCTCGATCTAAGTGTAGAAATTATCAAACTCATAGGTACGGAAAAAGGCATTCACAATGTTGTTACCTATCTAGAGTATTTTAATATCATTCACGACGACAAAGAAGCTATCCAACATCTTTTTAAGGTAGCAATGGGGCTAGAAGCCCAGGTCGTTGGAGACATGCAAATCTCCAACCAGGTAAAGAGGGCATATCAAGCAGCAGCCGACCAGGAAATGGCAGGCCCCTTCTTGCACCGCTTGATGCATACCATTTTCTTCACCAACAAAAGGGTGGTTCAGGAAACTGCCTTCCGGGATGGAGCGGCATCTGTATCCTATGCGGCTGTAGAACTTATAGAAGAACTTACTTCCAACACCATAAACCCTAGGGTCCTTTTGATAGGCTTAGGTGAAATTGGCGAAGACGTAGCCAAAAACATGGCCTACCTCCCTCAAGCCGAGATCACCTTGACCAATAGGACCCACGAAAAGGCCTTAAAGATGGGAGCGGAACTTGGTTTTAAGGTGATCCCATTTGAGGATGTCTATGAAGCCATGGAAGCCTCCGATGTTATCGTTTCATCTATAGCGACCTCAGAACCCTTCATCACCAAAGAGCTCACCAAACAGTTTGATATCAAAAGCTACAAATTGTTTGTTGATCTATCTGTCCCCAGGAGCATTGAGACAACCGTCGAGGATGTGCCCGGTGTTTTGTTGTATAATGTTGACAACATTCAGAGCAAGGCTACAGAGACCCTGGAAAGAAGACTTGCTTCAGTTCCACATGTAGAAACGATCATAACGGAAAGTATTGAAGAGTTCTACGATTGGAAAAAGGAAATGATGGTATCCCCAACCATCAATAAACTTAAAAATGCTCTTGAACAAATCAGGAAGGAAGAGCTTGAGAGGTATTTGAAAAACTCCAGCGAAAAAGAATATGCCATCATTGACAAGATCACCAAAAGCATGATGCAGAAAATCATAAAAGTCCCGGTGGTACAACTTAGAGCTGCGTGCAAAAAAGACCAGGCAGAGGGCATGATTGATATTATTTCCGACTTATTTGACCTGGAAAAAGAAAACTCAAAAAAATAATTCCCAATTTCGGCTTACTTCTACTGGAGCCCCTGTCTATGGCAATGGCACAGCAGTAGCAATTTCAAGAGAATTCCACCATATTTTTTTACCGTTCAGACATACATCTTTTTGAAAAAATAAGCTTTCCTTTTACTTTAGGCCACAGATTAAAAAAACTACGAATGACATCGATTAACAAGAAATGGCTACTTGCCATTTCGATTTTTATTATCAGCTTTGGCTTCTGTAAATCCCAAGTTTACGAGGTATATGATCAACAACTAAACTTGGTTCAAAAGATCAATAATGATCATATTTACCTATTAGGAGAATCCATAAGGATCAGCGATAAGGACAAAAAACTTAAACTTCTCAACAACCGATATGAACCGTTCCTGGAGCTTGAAGGAGCTGAGGTTTATCAATACCTTAGTCCATGGATCATTGTAACTGATCACGGCAAATTTGGTGCTTATCATGAATATGGAGAACAAATCCTAAAGCCGGAATATGACCATATTGATATGCATTATAACCAACTTTTGGCTAACAAGGGCAACACTTATTTCCATTATGATGTGGGAAGTAAAATCCTTCAGTCCATTGGCAATTTCCAGGAAGCTTATATTGCCAAAAATGGACAGGTAATTGCCAAAACCCCGGCCGGGTTCTTTCTCCCAGTTTCGGACAACCCAAACCGAATCCACCAAGCCTTATATCCCGTTTCCAATGGCACCATTATTTCCCATGAACCTACTGGCTTGGGATTAATCAATAGACATGGTGAATACATTTTAGACCCAATATTAGACAGTCTTACCTATTTGGAAGATGAGTTTTTTTATGGTTACAAAGACAAGCAATATATGCTCATCAAAGCCACTGAAAAAGATGCCGAGATTCGTTACAGCAGCTACCATAAAATCACCCTTGAAGAGGATGTAATTTTAGAATACATCCATGGCAAGCTAAGAAGGGTAATGAAAAATGATGGTATCCTGTTGGACATTTTGGGCATGGATGCCGTGGTAAGAAAAGATAAGGACCACTATAATGTTTACTTCAAAAACGGAAAAGTAGGTTTACTTGACAAAAATGGACTATGGCAGGTGGTACCTACAGAAAACATCACTTCCATACTTCCCGGTAATGAAGAATTATATGGTGCTTTTGCAGACCAAAAATATGGCTTTGTAAATCAAAGCGGCAAGCTAATAATCCCTTGTCAGTTTGATACGATCAATAAATTCTCTGAAGGACTTGCGGGCATCAAATCCAACGGATTATGGGGATTTGTAAATCGTGAAGGAGCCATTGCCATTACCCCACAATTTGATGAAGTCGGTCAATTCCGCAGAGGCTTGGCAATTGTCAAAAAAGAGGGCAAATCAAACATCATAGATAAAACAGGGAATATTTTACTGCCTGAATATTACAATCAGATCTCCCTTTCCGATGATTATTATTTTATTACCGAGAAGGATGGGCTATATGGCATGATAGATCCGATGGGAGCAGAAATCTGCGCCCCTAACTTCCAATCAATTCGCAGGGAAGACTATGACCAGATCATTGTCGAAAGGAACAATCGATTCGGCCTTTTAAAAGAATCAGGTGAACTCGCACTTCCTATTTATTATCAGGACATCCAGGTTGATCCTGGAACAAAAAAAATCCTTGCAGAGGACATCTACCTGCCTCCAGCTCCTGTGGAAGGAAAAAAGAAAAGGAAATAACATAACACAACAAAGGCCAGTGATAATCACTGGCCTTTGTTCTTACTTTATTTTTCGCCTTTTGAATTTTTATCCCCCTTCTTCCCCTCTTCTGGCTTGGCGATCGACTCGCGCATTTCCGTATCGGATTTTATATTCTCCATTCGATAATAGTCCATTACCCCAAGGTTTCCTGACCTGAACGCCTCCGCAAGCGCTTTTGGCACTTCTGCCTCAGCTTCCACCACTTTGGCCCTCATTTCCACATTCCTTGCTTTCATCTCTTGTTCAAGCGCTACTGCCATAGCTCTTCTTTCCTCGGCCTTTGCTTCTGCAACCTTCAAATCGGCAGAGGCTTGGTCTATTTGTAATTTGGCGCCTATGTTTGTTCCCACATCTATATCGGCGATATCAATGGACAAAATCTCAAAAGCTGTACCCGCATCCAGTCCCCTTTCCAACACCAGCTTGGAAATCTTATCAGGATTCTCCAAAACGCTTTTGTGGGTTTTTGCTGAGCCAATGGATGTCACAATTCCTTCTCCAACCCTGGCCAAAATGGTGTCCTCACCGGCTCCACCTACAAGCTGGGCAATATTGGCCCTTACAGTCACCCTTGCTTTTGCAATCAGCTGAATCCCATCAGCTGCCACTGCTGCCACACTTGGGGTATTGATCACTTTCGGGTTTACGGATATCTGGACTGCTTCAAAGACATCCCTCCCTGCCAAATCAATAGCTGTGGCTTGCTTAAATGAAAGGTTGATATTAGCCTTATCTGCCGAAATCAGTGCCCTGATCACATTGGGCACGTTACCTCCGGCCAGATAGTGGGTTTCCAGTTCATTGGTGGTCAGCGCCAAGCCCGCTTTGGTTGCTGTAATCATTGAATTAACAATGATACTGGGCGGGACCTTTCTTATTCTCATACCGATAAGCTCGCCTATGCCTACTTTGACATTGGCGAATATTGCCGTAATCCACAGATTTACAGGGACAAAATAGAGAAAAATAAACAGCAATATCAGCCCACCAAAGGCCGCAATTAAAATAATAGCTGAATCAGAGAAGTCCATAGTTTATTGTTTTATGATAATTTTATTGTTTTCCAAATGTTCGATCTTGACCTCCACGCCTGCCGAAATAAATCCGGAGTTCGACTTTACTTCATATATTTTATCTCCAAACTCTGCTTTTCCATAGGGCTTTATGTCGGAAATGGTTTTCCCCATCTGCCCAACCTCCAAACCTACAAGCCGATCATCGTATGCCCGGCTCGAAATGGTTTCCTTGAGTGAAAAACGTTTCCACACCCCCGATTTAAACCCATAGAAAGTCACAACTACGTTAGCCAAAATCGTTAAGCCTAAGACAAGTAAGGATGTTTGGGAATCAAAATTTTGAAAACAAAAATAAATTCCCAATCCACTAAATATTACTCCCAATACTCCTACCAAGGTAGTGCCAGGAACAAAAATCACTTCCAGTAGAACCAGAATCAGGCCTATTAATAATAGACTTATAATTATTGCCAAAGTCATAAAAACTTGAATGATTAGCTGAAAATAGAGAGTTTTTTTTGGATTGTAAAACGAAACTAGAAGTTTGATCAAAAACAATAAACAGGATCGCTCCAGACTAAAAATACAACTGCCTCAAACTTACCATCCTAAATCTCCTTGGTGATCAGGACAAAGTTTGAGGCAGCGGAATAAATCAATTTACATTACTCTAATAGGCCTTAGCAAAAAGCACCCTGCCTTGGGAAGGCTTACCCGTTAGCACACATGCTCCATCTTCCTTTTCCTGGTCCAATGGGATACAGCGAATCGTAGCTTTTGTCAACTCTTTGATCTTATCTTCCGTTTCAGAAGTACCGTCCCAATGAGCCGATACAAAACCTCCTTTTTTATCGATCACTTGCTTAAACTCCTCCCAGTTTTCTACTTTGGTAGTATTTTCCTCACGGAATTTCAGCGCTTTTTGATAGATGTTCTTTTGGATATCGTCCAATAATCCGGGAATCATTTCCTCAATATCCACCTCTCCAAGATTTACCATCTCCTTGGTCAATGTGTCCCTTCTTGCGATCTCGATTGTATTATTCGCCAAATCTCTTGGGCCCAAGGCAATCCTCACCGGCACCCCCTTCAATTCGTACTCTGCAAATTTCCATCCCGGCTTATGGGTATCCCGATGGTCGAAGTGGACAGAAATCCCCAAGGGCTTTAGCTTATTCATGATCTCATGCGCTTTTTCTTCTATGGCCTGCAGCTCTTCTTCACTCCTGAAAATAGGCACTATAACCACCTGTATCGGAGCTAGTTTTGGAGGCAGCACCAAACCGTTATCATCAGAATGCGCCATGATCAAGGCTCCCAACAACCTGGTGCTTACTCCCCAAGAAGTGCCCCAAACATAATCCAGTCCCCCTTCTTTGCTAGCGAATTTCACATCGAAGGCCTTGGCAAAGTTTTGTCCCAAAAAGTGGGAAGTACCCGCCTGAAGGGCCTTGCCATCTTGCATCATTGCCTCGATACAATACGTTTCCAGTGCCCCTGCAAAACGTTCGCTTTCCGTTTTCACCCCTTTTATCACGGGAAGCCCCATATATTCCTCTGCAAACTGGGCATAGATATTCATCATTTGAATCGTTTCCTCTTCAGCCTCGGCTTTGGTGGCATGGGCAGTATGTCCTTCTTGCCATAAGAATTCGGCAGTACGCAAAAACAAACGGGTTCTCATTTCCCACCTCACCACGTTTGCCCATTGATTTACCTTCAAAGGAAGGTCTCTATAGGACTGTACCCAGTTCTTATAGGTACTCCAGATCACCGTTTCAGAAGTCGGGCGCACAATCAGCTCTTCTTCCAGCTTGGCCTCAGGATCCACAACAACACCTTTGTTGTCCTCCCCATTTTTCAACCGGTAATGGGTCACCACGGCGCATTCCTTTGCAAATCCCTCAACATGGCTCGCTTCCTTTGAAAGGTAGGACTTCGGTATGAAAAGCGGAAAATACGCATTGCTATGCCCCGTATCCTTAAACATCTGGTCCAGACGTTGTTGCATCTTTTCCCAAATAGAATAGCCATAAGGTTTGATGACCATACAGCCCCTCACTGCGGAGTTTTCCGCTAAATCAGCCCTTTTCACCAGTTCATTGTACCACAGCGAGTAATCCTCACTTCTTTTTGGCAGTCCTTTGCTCATGCTTAATATTTGTTGTTTTGAAAAAACTCTTTAACTTTCGTTTCTTATTTTGGGAAGCAAATATAAATCAAAAAATTATAACCCTCCTCCGAACGACACGTATATAGTGTTGTGAGTTATAAACTAAAGAATTATGAAGAAAATTGTCTCATATCGGTATCTTGGTTTCCTAGCTGCATTAGGGCTAATATCATGCAGTAGCTATAGTGCTATGCAGGGGGAGTCGGACGACATGTATTTCATGGCTTCTGATGACGCCGTAGTCACTTCTTTTGCTGTTGATAACAATACCCCGGAAAACTTCAGCAGCTATGATGAAATCACTGATTCCGGAGAATATGCTCAGGATAATTTTTCAGCTAAAAACGTAAACCCGGAATATATCGCCAAGTATCAAGTACAAAATGATACCACCTCTGACGATATCGTATACTTTGATGATACACCTGTACAAGGTTCCAATAATGACGGTGGAGACATCAATGTTTATAACAACTTCTATGGTTATAATAATCCGAGAGGCGCGAACGCCTGGAACACGAATCCATGGATGTTTAATTCATTTTATGGGGGGCCATTTGGATTTTACCCGAGTTTAGGTTTTGGAGGATTCTATGATCCATTCTGGGGACCAAGCTTTGGCTTTAGGCCAAGATTAAGCCTTTCTTTGGCATTCGGATTTGGAAGCTATTGGGGATACCGTCCATTCTATAGCCCATTCTATGATCCCTTCTATAGTCCATTCTACGATCCATTCTGGGGATCCAGGTATGCGTTCGGAGGATATTATGGAGGGTATTACGGATATGGCAGACCACTTATCGTAAATAACATTTATACCGGTGAAAGCAGAAGGATAGTAAGGTCAGCAAGAGCCAGACGAGGTAGTACGGTAGCAACCGACTATATCCGTAGATCTGCTACTTCACCGACTGCATCTAGAACAGATGCCAGAAGAAGTGCTGTAAGCAGGTTAGAAAGTTCCAGAAGAGTTTCTTCTGACTTTAGCCGTTCTGAAAATGACTATATAAACGGAAGAAGCAGAATCTCATCTGCCTCCCCTACAAGAAGAAGTGCCAATTCAGCGGTTATGACTCGACCAAGCAGCTCTGAAAGAACAAGAAGTGCCTATACCCCACGATCAAGCAGTGGCACAAGAGACATTTCAACCGGTTCAGGCTCTTCTAACAGATCTAGTTACTCAACTCCTAGCAGAAGTTCTTCTCCATCCTACAACAGAAGCACTCCTTCTAGAAGTCGCAGCACTTATTCAACTCCAACAAGAAGTAGAAGTACAAGCACATATACACCATCCAGAAGCGGCAGTGGCAATAGCAGCCGAAGCAGCAACGTAGGTAGTTCATCGTCCTCCAGGAGCTCAGGAGGCACTACCAGAAGTTCTGGAGGTTCAAGAAGAGGGGGAAATTAATCCCCCTTTTTTTAACATTTTTTCTTTTCCAACCGTTAAATAATCAGTTATCCTTATTAAGAATATAAGGGCCATTATCATGGCTTATGGGATTAGTATTATTAAATAATATATGAGAATACTCAGTAAAACAATTCTAGGATCGCTTCTATTGGGAGGTTTATCGATGGCTCATGTAAATGGGCAAACATTTGATGACGCCCTTAGATACAGCCAATTTAATGCTTCCGGATCAGCCAGAATCATGGCCCTAGGAGGAAGCCAATATGCTCTAGGAGGGGATATTTCCAATATCTCTGGAAACCCGGCCGGACTTGGATTCTTCAGAAAATCAGAATTCAGTTTTACACTTTCCTATGAAAACTGGCAATCCAACTCCAGTTTTATCAACCAACCCCAACAGGATAATCAAGGGAATTTTGCCTTGCCTAACCTCAGCATTGTCTTAAACAAAGCCAAAGATCCCCTGAATACTGATAGCTGGAGAGGACATTCCTTTGGGATCAGCATTAATAGAATGACCAATTTCAACAATACCTTTGGTTATTATTCCAATATTGAAAGTTCTAGTTCATTGTTGGATTATTATGCTGACTATTACAATAATGTAAAAGTCCCCCCAGCTAACGCTCCGGAAGGCTTACCTCTTGATGTAGACTTAGTAATTTTGGATAATGGGACATATTATCCAAGTGACTACTCCTACAATCCAAATGAAGATGGCTCTCCTAACTTTGACTCTCCTATCCCCCCCTATCAAGATGAGGTAGTTGAATCAGAAGGTAGCTTAAGTCAAATTACCTTTGCCTATGGAGCCAATTATAAAAACAAAGTTTTCATAGGAGGGTCAATCGGGGTAACATCAATTGACTTTGCCTCCTACAAAACGTTCAATGAAGAATTCATTGACAACAATGATAATAGGTCGTTAGACTACTCCATTCGAGAGAATCTCTTTCACAATGGCACCGGAATCAACCTTAACCTAGGGGTTATTTATAAACCTATAGACCAATTGAACCTCGGTCTTTCCTATAGTTCCCCAACTTGGATGAGGTATGACGAAGACTTTGACGCAAATATTAGAGCAAACTATTATGATTTAGAAGGTAACCCACAGGAAAGCATCGAGAACCAAAGTGACATATACTTTTCCGCCATCAACGTTCGTACACCTATGAAAGTAAGCGCAGGTGCAGCCCTTTTCTTCAATAAAAACGGTTTTATAACTGCGGATGTTGACTATCTGGATTATTCTGCAATGCATCTTTCCTCCCCAGATTATGAACTGGACGCTGCTAATGAGGATATCGAAGCCTTGGCGGGAAATGCCTTAAACTACCGCCTAGGTGCTGAATATAGGATAAAACTCTTCAGACTAAGGGCTGGCACAGCCTTTTATGGTGACCCATTCAAAAGTTCTGACCTGGACAGGTCTAAGACACAGTTCACAGGAGGTGTGGGTATAAAGCTTCCTAAAATGTATGTTGATTTTGGAATAGTCCATAGCCAGTTTGACAGCTTTTATACTTCTTATCCGGGTGCTGAACTTGTAAGCATTGACAACAAAAACACTAGAGGTCTGGTGACCTTGGGCTTTAATTTCTAAAAAAACTCATCAGCTCAGAGATCAAATGCTCAGTGGAAATATCATCTCCGCTGAGCTTTATTTTTGCCCTTTCGTAATAGCCCAACCTATCGGCAATAAGGTTTTGCAGCTTTAATGTGATTTCACCGGCATCCAACCCCTGAAACATGGGCCTTTTTTCAACCTCATCTTTAGTAAGGCGGTCCAGGATCTGGCTTACGCTCACATCCAGAAATACGGAGATTCCTTTTTCATTTATCAGCTCCATATTTTCATTAAAGCAAGGTGCCCCGCCTCCAGTTGAAAGCAAAAATGAGGCGTCCTTTTCCAATAATCTATTCAAGACCTTGGTCTCCAAATTCCTGAAATACCCCTCTCCTTTTCTCATGAAAATTTGGGGAATATCCATGCCCTCCTCCTTTACAATCTCTTCATCCAGATCATAAAAATCAAATTTAAGCTGCTTGGCCGACTTTTTACCTAATGTGGATTTGCCTGAACCCGGCATTCCAATTAGAACAATCTTTGAATGTTTTTTCATGGGGTGAGTAATCTTTTCACCTCCTCTAGTTGAGGAGTATTATTGATATGATATTTCTTGATAATCCTACCGTTCTGAAGCAGAATTATCCCGGGATTTGCCCTGATCATGGTTTTCACGACCGTCGCATCTCCATAATAATATGGTACATTCCACTTTTTCTCCTGTAAAAGTGATTCAATCTCCTCTGCCGAACTGGCCGTGACAATGACTGTTTCAATATCCTGCTGCTCTACCAAAGGCGCCAACAGGTCCAACTTGGACTTATCCATTTTTTCAAAATTGCTGATCAAAATCAAAATCTTATTGCCTTCCAACACATAATCTGTATAATCCCCACTGTCATTCCAAACCGCAAAATCAGCAATTTTAGGCAATACTTCAGGGTTTTTAAGTTGCATGTCCACAAACTCATAAGATTCATCGGTTGGATATTCCTCCAGCACAACTTCTTCTCCGTCTTTTTTCATGATATACCGATACTCCAATGTTCCAGAAGGCTGCATTGCTTCCCGGATATCCACTCCCTCCTTATAGGCCCTAAAGTCTATAAAAGGGAGGTTTCTCACTGCATATATGGACAACACCAATGGCAAAATCAAACTTACCAAAACAGCCCCTTGTATCCATTTCCCTTGTGCTTTCGGAAGCTGCTTTCTATAGATGAACAATATGCCAATCATCACAAGTAGAATGATATCCTTATAAAAAGATTCCCAAGGGGTCAGCTTTATGGCATCCCCAAAGCACCCACAGTCGGTGACTTTATCGAAGTAGGCAGAATAAAAAGTAAGAAATGTAAAGAACAAGATTAGGGCCATCAGCAATTTCACCGTAAGCTTTGCCTTAAAATTGAGAAGCAACATCACTCCCAACCCCACCTCCAAGACAATTAGAATTATGCCAATAGGTAACGCAAATTCCTTGAGTACCTGAAAAAAAGGGGCTATATCATGTGAAAAAACATCAAAATATTCCTGTAGTTTGATGGAAGTCCCTACAGGGTCGTTCACCTTGATCAATCCCGAAAAAATAAATAGGCCTCCAACAAGAAACCTGAACAAATTCAAAATGATATTTTTAAGCATTTTGATTTTCCTTTAGTTTGATTAAACAAAAAACAGCATAATTGATCATATCTTGGTAATTGGCATCCACCCCTTCCGAGGCAAGGGTCTTGCCTTGGTTGTCTTCTATTTGCTTTACCCTGTACAACTTCATCAGAATGATATCAGTGATAGAAGAGACCCTCATATCCCTCCAAGCTTCACCATAATCATGGTTTTTATTTTCCAACAATCCCCTTGTAGCATCAACCCATTTATCATACAGCGGCTCCAACTCCCCAAAGCCCAGCTCCAGCCGCTCATCATCTTTTAGGTCCAATTGAATGAGGGCAATAATACAATAATTGATAATCCCTATAAATTCATCCTGAATCGGGTCGTTCACCAGTTGGGTCCCTTTTTCCTGAATGGATCGGATACGCTGTGCTTTTATGAAGATTTGATCGGTTATTGAAGGCAACCGGAGAATTCTCCAGGCTGTTCCGTAATCTATAGTTTTCTTCTTAAAAAGTTCTTTACAAAGGGTGATAACTTGATTATATTCGCTAACAGTTTGCGTTTTCAAAGCAATATTTATTTAATGAAAGATAGTTCAACGTCTTCTTCGGAAACCGAAGATAAATTATTTCCATCAAAAATAACACTTCAAATTAAAGGAAAGCTCCTGCTCTTAAATGATCCTTGTGTTATGGGCATCCTAAATATCACGCCCGACTCCTTTTTTGCGGAAAGTAGATTTATCCAAAACGAATCCATGTTGCTGGAACGGGCCGAAAAAATGCTCCAAGAGGGGGCCAAAATCCTTGATATTGGAGGATACAGCAGCCGGCCAGGTGCTGCAGACATCGATACCACTACCGAAATCCAAAGAATCGCCCCTGCCGTCCGGGCCATAAAGGAAAAATTCCCCGAGGCTTTACTATCCATAGATACCTTTAGGCATGAGGTCGCCCTTGTCGCGGCAGCAGAAGGAGCGGATATAATCAATGATATTTCGGGAGGTGAACTGGACGTGGATATGATCCCCGCAGTAGGAAAACTGAAACTTCCTTATATATGCATGCACATGCGTGGAAATCCTGAAACCATGCAAGCCAAAACCGAGTATAATAATATAGAAAAAGATATTTTATCATTTTTTAACGAAAAACTGAACCAATGTCTTAAAGCTGGCATTAATGATGTAATAATAGATCCAGGATTTGGTTTTGCCAAAACTATTGAACAAAATTATAGGATTCTTAAAAACTTATCTTATTTTAAGTCTATTGGATGTCCTATATTAGCAGGAGTGTCTAGAAAATCTATGATTTACAAAACTTTAGACATTTCTCCTGAAGAGGCACTAAATGGAACTACAGCTTTAAACATGGTAGCTTTAGTAAATGGAGCTAAAATATTAAGAGTACATGATGTAAAAGAAGCAACTGAAACAATAAAACTATATAAATACATATACCCTTGAACTTACTTTTCAAAATAGGTTTTTTAGACGTTTCCATCGTCAATATCATAGACATTACACTGGTAAGCGTATTGATTTACCAAGTGTATAAATTGATGCGGGGAAGTGTAGCTATAAAAATCTTTTTAGGCTTTATGTCCCTATATCTGTTATACTTGGTGGTCAACGCCGCAAAAATGGAACTGTTATCCATCATTTTGGGCCAGTTTATGGGAGTTGGTGTTATCGCTGCCCTGATCTTGTTTGCCCCTGAAATCAGAAAGTTCCTCTTGATCATAGGGAAGACTTCCATCTTATCCAACGAAAACGTACTTCAGGAACTGTTGTTTTGGAGAAAAAAGGAGACGTTGGCTTTTAACATCACACCTATCATAGAGGCTTCCAAATCATTGGCAGGTACCAGTACAGGGGCTCTTATGGTCATTTCCCGGAATTCTGAACTTAAATTTTATGCAGAAAGTGGTGACCTGATTGATGCGGTAGTTTCCAAACGACTGCTTATTTCTATCTTCAACAAATATAGCCCCTTGCATGACGGGGCTGTAATAATCTATAATGGGAAGGTAAAAGCAGCCAGATGTATTTTGCCCGTTGCAGAAAAAGAAGTGCCTGCCCATTTTGGGCTGAGGCATCGGGCAGCTATCGGAATGTCGGAAGCGACTGATACATTAGTATTAATTGTTTCCGAAGAAACAGGCCAAGTTTCCCTGGCAAAAAACGGAAACATCCTTCACAACCTGTCCTTCCAAGAGGTACGTGAAATGGTCAATAGTTACCTCGCTGGAGCTGATATTGACGATAAATTTGAGCTTGTCTCAGCTTTTGAAAGCAAAAAATTTAAACAACGACCAGCTGAGGCATAAAAAAAGCGACTTTCTCAAGCCGCTTTTTATGCCGTTTTATTTTATAACACCAAGCTCTTTTCCAACTTCTATAAAAGCCTCAATAGCGCTGTCCAGGTGTTCCTGCTCGTGGGCGGCCGAAACTTGCACCCTTATCCGGGCCTGCCCTTTTGGCACTACCGGATAGTAAAAGCCTATAACATAAATTCCCTTTTCAAGCAGCCTTTCAGCCATTTTTTGAGATAGAACCGCATCGTACAGCATGATGGGTACAATCGGATGCACACCGGGCTTAATATCAAATCCAGCTTCCGTCATTTTATTTCTAAAATATTGGGTATTTGCCTCCAACTTATCCCTCAACTCAGTGGTGCTTGAAAGTAAATCAAAAACTGCAATGGAAGCCCCAGTAATTGCAGGTGCCAGGGTATTGGAAAATAAATAGGGCCTAGACCTCTGACGTAGCAAATCAACAATCTCTTTTCGACCGGATGTAAAACCTCCAGAGGCTCCCCCCAGAGCTTTTCCCAAGGTACCTGTAATAATATCCATCTTCCCCATCACTCCTTTAAGCTCATGCACGCCTCTTCCTGTCTTTCCTATAAAACCGGTGGAATGACACTCATCGGACATAACCAATGCATCGTACTTTTCGGCCAACTCCACAATTTTATCCATTTGGGCAATGGTGCCATCCATAGAGAATGCTCCATCAGTTACAATTATTTTGCTCTTTGCTCCTTTTTCATTGGCTGCCTGAAGTTGTAACTCCAAATCCTTCATATCATTATGTTGATACCGGAAACGCATGGCCTTACAAAGACGAACGCCGTCAATTATGGAAGCATGGTTCAATGCATCCGAAATTATAGCATCTTCAGGCCCCAGTAGCGGTTCAAAAACCCCTCCATTGGCATCAAAAGCAGCGGCATAAAGTATGGTATCCTCAGTTCCCAAAAACTCACTGATCTTTCTTTCTAGTTCCTTATGAATATCTTGGGTCCCGCAAATAAACCTGACAGAAGACATTCCATACCCATGGCTATCAATTGCATCCTTGGCTGCTTGGATTACCTTAGGATGACTTGACAGCCCCAAATAATTGTTAGCGCAGAAATTCAGAACTTGTTTTCCTCCTTCAATGGATATTTCGGCACCTTGAGGGGAGGTAATTACCCGCTCGTTTTTGTATAGGCCTGCTGCTTTAATTTCTTTCAGTTCCTTTTCTAATTTACTTTTCAAACTTTCGTACATGATATATTTGGATTTTTATTTCGTATATTGGTAGTTGAAAAACTTTCGTATAAAAGTAATTGAAAATATTTTAAAATGGTAAGATTGGTAAGTTCGAATTTATTAATTTTACTAAAATATAAACCCTAAATTAATAAAGAGGCAAGGCTAAACTGTATTAGTAACCCTCACAGAGATTATGGAAAAGATATTAATTACTGGAGCAGCTGGACAATTAGGCTCTGAATTAACCCAAGCCCTTACAGAAATCTATGGCGGGGACAATATTATCGCTACAGACATCAACGAAGCCTCGGCATACAAATTTAATTATTGCCGCTTCTACCCGCTTAATGTCATGGACAGTGAAGGGCTGAAAAAGATTGTAAACGAGGAAAAAATCACTCAAATCTACCATCTAGCAGCAATATTGTCAGCCACCAGTGAAAAGAACCCTCTATTTGCCTGGAAGCTAAATATGGACAGCCTTTTATCCATTTTAGAACTGGCCAAAGACCAAAAGCTTAACAAAATATATTGGCCATCTTCCATTGCCGTTTTCGGCCCCAATACCCCAATGCAAAATACCCCGCAACATTGTGTCATGGACCCCAATACGGTTTATGGCATTTCAAAACAGGCAGGTGAAAGATGGTGCGAGTATTATTTCCACAAATACAATGTGGATGTAAGAAGCCTTCGTTACCCAGGACTTATCGGTTATAAATCGTTACCCGGAGGAGGCACGACTGATTATGCAGTTGATATTTTCCATAAAGCCATAGAAGGTGAAAAATTTGAATGCTTTTTGAGCAAAGACACCTACCTGCCTATGATGTACATGCCAGATGCTATTAAAGCCACTATTGATCTGATGCATGCTCCCGCTGAGCATATCAAGATAAGGTCTAGTTACAACTTG
>Ga0207773_100418_pt1 | contig 17284 bp, 12 predicted proteins | sample TtaePargueraPR_2_FD_187281 | JGI IMG/M metagenome (GOLD analysis project Ga0207773, IMG submission 187281) | Aerobic enrichment media microbial communities from Bioluminiscent Bay, La Parguera, Puerto Rico - Tt and M1 (3) (SPAdes) | ecosystem: Environmental > Aquatic > Marine > Unclassified ...
AGCTTGCCGTATCGATCAGGATGACATCGGCTTCGCGGATTTCGCCAAAGCGCGCCTTGAGATCGTCCGGTGATTTCGCCGCAAGCAGATCAATCTTGAGAATCCTCGTAAAGGCCTCAAGCTGGGCCATGCCACCGGCGCGTTTGTAATCGGTTGAAAGAACAGCAACTTTGCGTTTTTTCATCACCGCACGTGCAGCGGTTTTGGCAACCGCCAGTGTTTTGCCCGACCCAGGCGGGCCAACGAAGGCCAGAGCGCGCGGCGTGTTCTTTTCGGGGAGCGGCGAGAAATCAAAGATTTCATCAAGCGCACCGGCCAGTAATTGTTGCTCGGATGCAGCAGCCGTTTCGCGCCCCATCAGATCACACAGGCGAATACGCAGCCGTTCCGGCAAATTATGCCGCGTCAGCGCGGCCTCGACCGCATCAAGCTGTTCCTGAAGGGCCGGGGCGGGGCCACTGTCATCGTCATAGTCGGGATCACGGTCAAGGGCCGCAGTCAGGCGCACGCCACTGCCGGGGATATCCTGTGTGGACACGATGATGGCATCAGTGCCCATAAGCTCTTTAACGAGCCCCATCGCCTCTGTCATGGTGGGGGCGGTGAAGGTCTTAAGACGCATTCAGTTCCCCCCGTTTTTTATTTCCGCAAGAAGGGCGGTTTGGTTGATCATGCGCATCAGACCTGCCCCAGCGTTTTCAGCTGTGCCTTGGGGTGAATTTCGTTTTGCGACATCACCACGGTGCTCGGGCGGAAACGTTCAACGATGGATCGCACATATGGCCGGATGCCCGGGCTGGTCAGAAGAACCGGGCTCTCGCCCATCATGCCAAGGCGCTCAAACGTTGTTCTGACCTTGTTGATGAATTCCTGAAGCTGACTTGGCGGAATGGAAAGCTGCTTTTCCTCGCCCTGACCAACAAGGCTTTCGGCAAAGATTTGTTCCCACTGCGGCGACATGGTGACCAGCGGAATGACGCCATCCTGATTGGTATTCACATCCGACAACTGACGGGCCAGGCGTGACCGCACATGTTCGGTCATGAAGGTCGGATTGCGGGTAAATGCGGTGGATTCTGCAATGCCTTCAAGGATGGTCGGCAAATCACGGATGGAAACGCGTTCGGTCAAAAGGTTCTGCAAGACGCGCTGAACACCACCAACCGACACCTGACCCGGAACGATGTCCTCGACCAGTTTTTTCTGGTCTTCATCAAGTTCATCAAGCAGCTTTTGCGTTTCGGCATAAGACAGCAGTTCGGGCATGTGATCCTTGATCACTTCGGTGATGTGCGTCGTGATCACGGTTTGCGGATCAACCACCGTGTAACCACGGAACATGGCCTCTTCCTTCATGCCCTGTTCGATCCACATGGCCGGCAGGTTGAAGGTCGGCTCCATGGTCTTTTCGCCCGACAGGGTGATTTCCTCACCCCTTGGGTCCATCACCAGCAACATGTTCGGTCGCAGATCACCGCGGCCTGCCTCGATCTCCTTGACGCGCAGCACATAGGTATTGGCGGGAAGTTGCATGTTGTCCTGAATGCGCACCGACGGCATGACAAAGCCCATATCACCGGCAAGCTGGCGACGCAGCGCCTTGATCTGATCGGTCAGTTTTTGGCCGCGTTCGGTACTGATCAGCGACAACAAGCCATAGCCGAGCTCAAGACGCACATAGTCCATGCGCAAGGCATTGGCGATGGGCTCTTCTGGCGGCGGGCCAGCGGCATCGGCCGCGGCCTGGGTTTCTTTCATCTGTTCTTCGGCAACGGCTGCCTTTTGACGTTTGCCCATGTAGTAGGCGAGATACCCCAACCCGATTGCCAATCCGAGGAACCAGATCATCGGAATGCCCGGCAGAAGTGACATGCCCCCCATCAGGGCGGCAGCAACGCCAAGGGCCGCCGGATAGTTACTGACCTGCCCGAAAACGGCCTTTTCGGTTGCGCCATCAAGGCCACCCTTGGTGACCAGAAGGCCCGCGGCGGTCGAGACGATCAGGGCCGGGATCTGTGACACCAGACCGTCGCCGACGGTCAGGATCGTATAGGTCTCGGTTGCCTCGGCCAGAGAAAGTCCCATCTGGGCGGTGCCGATGATGATGCCGCCAATCACGTTGATAAACGTAATCAGGATACCGGCAACCGCATCGCCACGGACAAACTTCGATGCACCATCCATCGACCCGAAGAAGGAACTTTCATCTTCAAGTTCCTTACGGCGGGCCTTTGCCTGTTCTTCATTGATCAGGCCTGATGACAGGTCGGCGTCAATTGCCATCTGTTTGCCGGGCATCGCATCAAGGGTAAAGCGTGCCGCGACCTCGGCAATACGGCCGGAACCCTTGGTGATAACGACAAAGTTGATGATGACAAGGATGGCAAAGACAATAATCCCGATAACGAAATTGCCCGAAATCAGGAAACTGCCAAACGCCTCGATCACCGCACCGGCGGCATGGGTACCCTCGTGCCCATAGCCAAGGATCAGTCGCGTTGTTGCAATGTTCAGCGCAAGCCTAAGCGACGTTGCCACCAGCAGGATCGTCGGGAAAGAGTTGAATTCAAGCGGTTTCTGGATGAACAGCGATGTCATCAGGATCAGCACAGAGAAGCTGATCGAAAGGGCGAGCATGAAATCAAGCAGCCAGGGCGGCATCGGGAACATCATGACCACAAGGATCATGATAAAGCCGAGCGCCATGGCGATATCGCCACGTTTCATGGCCGAAGCGACACGCGACTGAATGGCGCCGAGATTTAACCCGCCCGGCGCACCGCCGCCGGGGCCGTCAGAGCCGCCGGAACCAGTCGGTGTGATGTCTTGACCTTCGGCCATTGTCTTTGCTTGTTATCCTGTTGCTTGCTCTATGTTCGTTGCGCCTTTACCTGCCTTGAAGATGGGGACAGCGCGCCGAAATATCATGTTCAGTCGTGACCGTCACCCGGGGCCGGTACAGCAAGTCCTTCGTCGGTATACTGGCGCAACTTGTTACGCAGGGTCCGGATGGAAATGCCAAGAATGTTGGCCGCGTGGGTGCGGTTGCCAAAGCAATGCTTGAGCGTATCAATGATCAGATCACGTTCGACATCAGCAACAGTGCGCCCGACCAGTGCCGAGGTCACAGAACCGTTTCCAGCCGTGCTTTCATCGGACGCGCCGTCATCGCCGCGATCTGCATCATCATCCCGAGAAGGGGCCTCATGCGTCGGTACGGATGGGGCAGGGGCAGGTGCGCTGGGTTGATAGGCCGATGATGCCGCACCATAGGCGGCATTGGCACTGGCATAGGCCGAACTGGCGCGTGCCGTCGTAGATGGGGCCGGTGCAGATGCTGATGGTGCAGGGGTCTGCGATACGGGGGCTGCGGCTGCCGGGGCAGGTGCGTTGCTTTCGCCAGACAACATGATGGCTTCTGGCCCGATTTCATCGGGACCGGCGATCAGAACCGCGCGATGCATGGTGTTTTCAAGTTCGCGGACATTACCCCGCCAGTGATGAGACAGCAGGCGCTGGATGGCAAGCGGGCTGATTGGGCGGACCGGAACGTCATTGGCATCAGAGTATTTTTTGACAAAGAACTCGGCCAGAACCGGGATGTCATCGGGGCGTTCGCGCAGTGAGGGGATATCAAGATTGACCACGTTCAGGCGGAAATACAAATCCTCGCGGAAGTTGCCGGCATTGACTTCGGCCTCAAGATTGCGGTTTGAGGTCGCAAGAATGCGAACATCGACCTTGACCGGGCTTTTGCCGCCAAGTCGGTCAATTTCCTTTTCCTGAATAGCACGCAGAAGCTTGGCCTGAAGGCGCACATCCATTTCGCTGATTTCATCGAGCAAAAGGGTACCGCCATTGGCTTCTTCGAACTTGCCGATACGTCGTGCCTGGGCACCGGTAAAGGCGCCCTTTTCATGGCCAAACAATTCGGATTCAAGAAGATTATCGGGGATGGCCGCACAGTTGACCGCAACGAACGGCTTATCCGAACGATTGGACTTGCGGTGCACATAGCGCGAAATGATTTCCTTACCGGTGCCGCTTTCGCCCGTGATCAGGATGGATGCCGAACTGTTGGCCACCTGACTTGCCAGACGGAGTGTCTCGGCCATGCGCGCATCGCGATGGATCAGGGCATGGCTTTCTTCGGTGACGGCTTCGAAAATCGCGGCAATCAGATCTGCTTCGGGGGGCAGCGGGATGAATTCCTGGGCACCTGCCTTAATCGCGTTAACCGCGCCATTGACGTCATTGCCGATGCCACACGCCACAACCGGGGTTGTGATGCGCTCGGCAACCATGCCTTCAATCAGGGCGGCGACATCAAGTGTGATATCCGCCATAACCAGATCAATCCGGTTGCCCGCCCGCAGGATGTTAAGCGCAGTCGTGACACTTTCGGCCAACTGGACCGAAGCGCCGCGCGCCATTGCGATCTTGCTGGCTGCGCCTATCTGTCCGCCCAGTCCACCAACGATCAGTACCTGCATCGTATCATCTCTTTCCGATCAGTTTCGGGGACCCGGCGCATCAAAAAAGTGTTGATGCGCCAGAACCACCATATTCACATTCACGATCAATCGAAGTAGCTGACGCGTTTTGACGGCGGCAGGATCGAGTTGATCAGCATTTCCAGACGACGGGGGTTTTCCTGTCGACCGATGGAAACAGCACCAACCATGTAGACCGAATTCAAAAGTTCCTCGTCGCTGGAGTTGCGTTCAAGCTTCCCGGCAAGTGGCATGAACACCATGTTGGCCAGAACCGCGCCATAGAAGGTGGTCAAAAGTGCAACAGCCATCGACGGACCAATCGAAGACGGATCATCAAGGTTACCAAGCATCTGCACCAGACCGATCAGCGTCCCGATCAGGCCCATCGCCGGTGCAACGTCACCGGCTTTTTTCATGATGTTGGCACCTTTCTGGTGGCGGCCGATGGTGGCGTTCATGTCCTTGCGCATGATGGCTTCGACTTCCTCGGGCGGGGTGCCGTCAACGACAAGCGACAAGCCTTTCCAGAGGTATTCTTCGCTTTGCAGGCTATCAAGGTGCCCCTGAAGGGACAGCACGCCGCCTTTGCGGGCGATTTCGGCAAGCTGAAGAATTTGAAGTGCCGCATCCGCCGGATTGCGCGATTTGTGGAAAATCGTGCGCATCAGCACTTTGCCAGAGCCGAGAAACTCGCCCAACGCAAAACTGACAGCCGTGATGGCTGCTGTACCGCCGATAACAATCAGGACAGAGGGGATATCGATAAACGCACCCGGCGATCCACCAAAGATGATTGCAGCAATCACCAACGCAAAGCCAATGGCCAGTCCCCCGACTGTCGCAATGTCAAACGACGTTTTAGTCCCCCCTTCGGCCATAGTCGGATATCCTCTCTTACGTTAGCTTTTCTCGGATTTGATGATTTCCGTCATGGTCACACCAAGCCGGTCTTCCACGACCACCACCTCGCCGCGTGCGACGAGACGGTTGTTCACATAGATATCAATAGCTTCACCAACTTTACGGTCAAGCTCTACCACGGCACCACGACCAAGTTTCAGCAATTGGCTGACTTGCATGGTTGCTTTGCCAAGAACTGCCGAAACCTGAACGGGAATATCGTACACGGCTTCGAGATCCTTGGAAGTCTTCATCTGCTCGCTGCCGGCTTCGGCCGCAGCAAGAAGTTCGGTCCCTTCGCCCTCGAGTTCGATGTTATCGTCGTCGAGCTCCGAGAGTTCCAGATCGTCATCATCAGCCATTTTCGTCTCCTGCGTCTTTGGTCGGTTGCTTCACAGCAGCCGTTTCATCGGCTGTGGTCGTCGGGTCTTCCTGTGCAGCCGTCTGTCCCGGGCCGGAATTGCCAGGCTGTGCAGGGCCTTGCGCTGTCGCCGTTGTCTGGTCTTTTTGTGGTTCAGGCTTGTTTTCCGCCTGATCTGTAATGTCTGGTTCCGGTGTCGGCTGTGGCGGCGATGTCGTGTCCGTTTCCGGTCCGTGTATCGTGCCATCGGTGGTTGCCGATTCAGCCTTCGTATCTTCTTGCAATGTTTGCATATTCCGCGCCGCGGTGCCATCGCCTTCTTGCGTATCAGAGCCGGGCTCAGCGGGTTCTTTGGCAGATGGCATCTCGGGTGTGACCTGATTTGCGGGTTCTGCCTGATCCGGTGCCGGTTGACTCGGCTGAACCGGTGCAGAAGGCTGTGCCGGTGCCTTCGCCTCGGGGGTGAGGCGGCTTTCCTGAATTTCGGGATAGCCCATATCGCTTTCGGGCAGATCATGGTCGTTGGCATGCAGGGTCAGTGCATTATCGATGATCGCGTTGATTTCCGACCATATCCGCGCACTGTCGCGAACAGCCGTGCCATCGCCCCAAGATACCTGACAATCACCCAGTGCGACGTCCGGTTCGCCAACCACTACAACCTTGCCAGAAAAGCCACGAGAGTCTGCAATGCGCTGGGCTGCTGCACCGACTTCTGTCTCAAGCTCAGGATTGACCTTGATCATAACTTTCGGAGCTTCAAACAGGTTGGCAAGACATTGCCGAACGATGTCTTCGATTTCGGTCATCTGATACTGTTTGGACCAGGCCGGTGCGAGCTTGCGAATGATGCCAACGGCAACGTGAATGGCGTCTTCGTTGATTTTGGCGTTGGCGCGCTTTTGCTGCTCGTCAATCTGGGCGAGCTTTTCGGCGATTTCGGATTCCACATCGCCAACCGCCTTTTCAAGCGACGCCATGATTTGCTGATGGGCTTCGTCAAAGCCCTGTTTGTGACCTTCGGCAAAACCCTGTTCGTGGCCGCGCTTTTCGGCATCGGCGACCATCTGTGCGCCCTGTTCCTCTGTATAGACAGGCGGCGGGGGAGGCGGGGCTTCTTCTTCTTTCTTTTTCTTCTTTTTCGTGCCCAGTTCGTAATGCTCATCCTCTTTGCCTGCCGAACGAATTACGTTGTCGGCATCGTCGAAGCTGAGCGAGAATGTGAACTTTTCAATGGCCGTCATATCGAACTGCTAAAACGCCTTGAGCAACAAAAGGAAGGCAGCCCTGCGGCTGCCAGTGAGCCGATAACTGTCAGGAGAGTTAGCTCTCCTGATACAGCCAGTTGCGAATGATCGAGAGAGCTTCTTCCGGGTGTTTCTCCACGATCTCGCCAATCTTCTTGACCGAGGATGCTTTCACGCGACCTTCAACCTGCGACAGGTTGATCAGTTCCTCGCCGTCATCCATGCCAGGTGCCATCGGAACAGGTGCCGGACCTTCAAGGGCCGGCGTGCCTTCGGCGGTCATGTCATCGGAAAGAAGCTGACGCTGTGCCATGTCCGCCGCACTCGGCAGAGTTTCGAACGCACGGGTCAGAAGCGGGCGTACCACCAGCAGGATGACGAGGATGGCAACAATCGCCAGCACCAGCATTTCGGCGATGCGGAAGATCTCGGCCTTGTCGAGGCCAAGGAAGGTCTCGATCTCTTCATCCGGGAACAGGTCGGCAGTATCAGCAAACTGCATATTGATGACTTCGACCTGATCGCTGCGCTGCGGGTCATAGCCGATGGCGCTGCGCACGAGTGCTGCGATCTTTTCAAGGTCTTCCGGGGAGCGTTCCTGATACAGGCGCTCACCATTTTCGTCGGTGGTGTAGGTGCCATCAACAAGGACAGCAACCGTCACACGCGAAATCTCGCCGATTTCCTTGATCTGTGTGGTGGTTGTTTTGGAAATCTCGTAGTTGACCGTTTCTTCAGTGCGGCTTTCCTGACTTTGGGTTCCTGCACCGTTGGCAGCATCAAAATTGGCATCCGGCAGATTGTTCTGAAGCGTTACCGGATCTGTGCCTTCGGTCTCGGAATTGGTCGCGTTTTCTTCAATTGTCTGGCTTGAACGAATGACCCGCTCGTCCGGATTAAAGCGTTCATTGGCTGTCGTGATCTTGTTGAAGTCCATTTCAACCGAGACTTCCGCGCGGACTTCGCCGTAACCAAGGGAGCGCGACAGAAGATCTTCGATGGTATTGCGCAGGCGGCTTTCGGTGCGAATGCGCATTTCATCGGCGGTCTGGGTCAGGAAGGTCGCAGACTGTTGTTCGCCATCACCGCGCGCCAGCAACCGGCCGCGTTCATCAATGATCGATACCTTGCCCGGATCAAGCTGGGGCACCGCGGCCGCCACAAGATGCTGGATGGCAACGACTTGTTCGGGTTTCAGTTCTCCACCGGCCATCTTGACCGCGATAGAGGCACTGGCTTCCTGGGTTTCGCGCGAGAACATCTGACGTTTTGGTAGAACCAGATGAACACGTGCCTGTTGGATCGCCTGAATGGATGCGATCGTGCGGGCCAGCTCGCCTTCAAGGGCGCGAACATGGTTGATGTTCTGTTCGAAACTGGTGGCGCCAAAGCCGTCGGAATTGTCAAATACTTCGTAGCCCACTGAGCCACCAGTCGGCAGGCCGCTTTCGGCCATCGTCAGACGCATGCGGTTGACCTGATCGGCCGGGACAAGAATTTCGGTACCGTTGTTCAGCAACTGATACTGAACCTGCTGGTCTTCGAGACGATTGACGATCTGGCTGGCGTCTGCCGGATCGAGATCGCGATAGAGCAGTTCCATATTCGGGGCTGAAACACGCATGATCAGGAATGCAAAGAAGACAAGCAACAGCACGCCTACGCCACTGATAGCCATCAGCCGCGTCGGTCCCAGACCCTTGAGTGTTTGTAACAAGCCGCCCACGTTCGACTGCTCCGAAACGAAAATTTACCACTGTCCCCATGCGGATCGATCCGTGCGGAATACGACCAGCATTAACAACGAATAGTTCTCCATGCTGAAGAACAGGTTAACAACCGGCAATTTTTGCCCAGTCATCGGATTCAAATTTATCAGTGATTTGAATCGCTTGGATATTTGATGACCGAATTGTTCTGCCCTCAATGTAGTGAGTCAATTGGGCAAAAAGAAGCCCGGCAATTGTGCCGGGCGAGTCTCTAATTGGTGCAATATGTTTCAGGGCGGGCTAACGCCCTGAAACAGATGTTAATTACCGTTTGATACGGATCAGCTCGTCGAGCATTTCATCGGTCGTGGTGATCGTCTTGGTGTTCGCGGAGTAGGCGCGTTGGGTAACGATCATGTTGGTGAATTCCTCACCAAGATCGACGTTGGACCCTTCCAGTGCCGAAGCCACAACGTTACCGGCTCCGTTCAGGCCCGGTTCACGCAGCAGGTAATCACCCGACTCACGTGTCTGTCGATAAACGTTACCAGTGTGGTTTTCCATTTCATCAGGGGCTTCGAAAGTTGCGATCGCCAGCTTATAGACCGGGCGTTTCACACCGTTTGCGAATTCAACCTGAAGGAAGCCTTCCTCGGTGAAAGCATAGTTCACCATGGTACCGGCCTGCGCACCATTCTGGTTGATGAAGTGGGTGGTGTACTCGACAAGGTTACCGTTCGCATCCGAACCGGCGGCGAACTGGGTAATGCCGTTGCCAAGGCCGATGGTGCCGAAGTCAAGGGTGAATTCGCTCGCCTCTGAACCATTGGTCCATTCAGCCGAGATGTTGGTGTCGACGAGGCTGCCGTTCACACCGACGGTTGTGGCACCGATGGTGGCTTGAACACCTTCGAAGCTTTGCAGGTTACCTGCACCGTCAAAGGTAACAACACCGGCCTGGATCAAACCATTCGGATGATCTGTCGCGTCAAGTTCACCGGTCGTCGTGTTACCAGTCAATTCAAAGCCCCAGCGGTTCTGGCCGAGTTTGACAACCTGAAGGTTCACAGTGTGTGCCGAACCAAGGGAGTCATAGATGGTAACTGGCATCGAGTTGTCTTCGGCAACTGTTCCGGTTGCAAGGTTACCGGCGGTATAGGTCGGTGCTAGGGTGCCTGGAACACCAGGAACCGTAATACCCGTGGCACTAAATGGCGTACCGGTTACGTTGGCAAAGGTCACACCCTGATCTGCAAAAGCAGCCGTGAGCGTCAATGTGTCGTCCGTGCCAGTTGTCGTGGTGCTGGCATCAATACCGGTCACCGCACTGATGGCAGTTGCCAGATCTTCGAGCGTATCACCCGTATTGATGGTGATGGTGGTCGTTGTGCCGTTGTGAGTGATGCTGAACTGGTCGCCGTTATTGATGCCGGCAAGTGTCGTCAGATCGGTCGTATCATAGTCGAGACCCGTGGTGGTAGAGGTTGCCGTGCCACCGGTTACAGCCGTTTCGTCAGAGTTCAGGTTGGCACCGAATTCGATGTTGGTGGTAGACGCAGCCGCCGTCAGGATCGAGTTGATATCCAGAACCTGAAGATCGGTAACAGCCGAACTGTTTGAAGTTGTGGCGTTACCGTTCGCATCAAGAAGACCACCTTCACGATCAGTCGCCCAACCCTGAACATAGTAACCGGCCGTATTGCGCAAGTAACCGTCGTCATCGGGTTTGAAGTCACCGGCACGGGTAAAGAATAGCTCGTCATTGGTGCCTGGGTTTGCAGTGCCACGGACGATGAAGAAACCATCCCCCGAGATTGCGGCTGCCGTGGTTGACGAGGTCGCCTGCAGAAGACCCTGCTTGCTGATCAGTGCGGTCGGATGGAACCGAACGCCGCCAGGTGTGTAGCGGGTATCTGTGGCAGATTCAGTGACAAGGGTCGAGAAACGCCCGATGGTTCCCTTGTAACCGATCGTGTTAAGGTTCGAGATGTTGTCCGAGATGACGCCCAGGTTCTGAGACTGGGCATTCAGGCCGGAAACACCGGAAATCATTGCACCAAAAAGGCTCATTTTTCTTCTCCTGTTTCACAGGGTGTTGATCAAATCCGGATGAATGCCCTAGGCGGCTTCTTCCTGCTGTTCAGATCCGGAGTTATCCCCGGTATTATCAGTATTGTCAGTGCCGGTATCGGTGCTGTTCGCGCCCAACTTGACGTTGGTAAGCGTCGAGAACGGCACAGAGACATCGCCAAGACGGAGATAGATGTCGGTATCGTCGATATCGACACTGTCGACAGTGCCGATGATGCCAATCGCGACAGAGGCGGGTCTGCCCTTGTCATCCTTGAAGGTGTCACCGTTTGCGGCCATCGGTTGAACAACCAGCGTGTAGGCACCCGCGTCCTGTTCAACACCATTGTTGTTTTTGCCATCCCAGGTAAAGGTCTGGAGGCCGGAAACATCGGTGAGTTCTTCGGAGTAGATCGTTTTGCCACTCTGATCCTGAATTTGCAGTTTCAGGCGCGGAACTTCCGGCGCGACATTGTATTTGTAGGTGAGCTCTTCGCCTTCTTCGCGCCAGTTGGTGTCACCAACTGCCTCGATTTGCGCACCGACATAAGACAGTGCAGAGAGCTGACGCTGCTGTCCCTGCATTGCGAGCAGGTCTTCGAGGTTCTTGTTGCTCTGAATGCCTTGCTCAACCTGGGCGAACTGGCTCAGCTGGTCGGTGAATTTGTCACTTTCCATCGGCGAGGTCGGGTCCTGATTCTTGAGCTGCGTGGTCAGCAGGGTCAGAAACGTATCAAAGTTTTGCGCAAGCTGACTGGCAGAGCTGCTTGAACCGGCATTGGTGTTGGACTGAGAAAGGCCAACGTTTGTCAGGGATGAAACGGTCATGGGATGTGCCCTCTACCTTTTCTATATCCGGATATCGACAAGGCCGTTGGGATTAATCCCGTAGCCAATGGCGACATGTTCGGCGAGTTCGGTTCCACTCATGACGTCACCTTCATCCGGGCTGCTGCCCTGATCGGCGGTCATGCGGGATTGGCCGTTGCCTTCCTGACTCTGGCCACCTTCATTCCTGTGTTCGAAGGTGAAGCTTTGACTGTCTGCATTCAGACCGGCGTCTTTCAGCGCTTGCTGCAAGGCGCGTGAGTCCTGACGCAACATGTCGAGTGTTTCGCGTGTGTCAGCCTGAATGACACCCTGAATGCGGCCATCCTGACCGATTTCCATTTTGACATCGACGCGCCCAAGATGTTCCGGTCGAAGCTGAACAGAAATCTTGTCAACGCCTTCGCTGGCTGCATTGCGGATCGAAACGGCGACTTGCTGCTGAACCTGTTGCGACGGGGCCTGACGTGCGGTGTGCGCGGTCTGACCACCCGTGTTGGTCTGATGCAGGGTGTTGGTACTTCCCGGTTGGCCGTTGGCTGTTGCTGTGGCCTCGGTGCCACCAGTTGCGGTAACCGCACTGTTGGTTGACATATTCTGCGCGGCGGTCGGGTTATTTTGTGCGTTCGGTCCGGCTGCTGCAGCCATTGCCTGCTGTGCTGCCTGGGCAGTTTGTGCCGGGTTGGCTGCGGAAGCCTGCTGGGTGCTATTATTGGTCTGGCCAGTGGTAGCCGTGTTTGTGGTGCCGGTGGCATCGGTTTTACCTTTGCCGTCACCGGTCATTGAATCGACAACCCGCGAAAGGAACTTGTCCGAGGACATTTCATCGCCGGCCCCCGCATCCGTACCATTCAGAGCCATCTTGGCAGAGGATGCAGCAGCGGGCTGCGACAAGGCAGTTGAATTCATCAAGCCGTCTGTCGTGCTATCCGCAGTGGCGTTACCATTGGCGGCACCGGTTGCTGCCTGACCATTTGCCAGGGCTGCATTCTGGGCATTTGCTGCACCATTAGCACCAGCAGCCTTCATTTTAGCGGCTTCTGCCTTGGCCAATTCAATGGCTTCGGGGGATCCGGGAAGCGGAACGGCTTGGGCCGGCTGGTTTGGATCAACCATGCCAGCGTCGGCCGTCAGGGTGCTGTCGCCATCTGACTTGGTATCATCTGATCCTGCTGATGTGGTTTCGTCGGATGCGGAAGCAGCGTTTTCCCCGTCCTGAGGTGCAGCTTCGTTATCGTTTGAACGATCACCGCCATCGGCAGTTTCCATGTCCTCGCCAGCGCGATCATCTTCCGAGTTGGCTTCCAAGTCGCGCGGTTCATCGGATTTTGGATCATCGATTTTGGCATGATCATCATGATCTTCGTAGTCATCATGTGATGCGCGGACAGGGTCTTCTTCGCGGCGATCTTCGGAACGCGCTTCATTGATGCTGCGTTCGTCGCGTGCGGATCTTTCGGCATCCATATCCGAGCGCCGATCATCGAAATTCTTCTGGGCAGATTTTGCCGCGTCGTATTTGACCTGATGACTTTGCTCAGACCAGTTGTCTGTGATTGATGCCATGACATCACCAAAGCCCGATCCCTTGCGTTCGCTAGGGTTTGTGCCGGGAATGGAGACAGTTGGCATCACGCTGTTTGTAATCGCAGAGCTGTTCATGACCTTGGTCCTTATGGAAGCAGTGTCAGAACATGTGCAAGTGGCGGGCCAGTTTAGATTGCTAACGTTTTCTAAATAGTTTCAGCAGGTTAGCTATGCGTTGGCAGAAAGGGCAGATTTTGCCTTTCGCGGGGCTTGGCAGATGCCGGGCAAAAATGAACCTGTGATTTAGGGGCCCGATCAAAATCAGGCCAAAAACAAAAAAAGACCTCCGATAATTTCGGAGGTCTTTAATCCGGTGCGAGATATCTGGTGTTTGGGATCAGGCAGAAATTGACAGGCCGGATTTCGCCGGTGCCTTTGGTTCTGTTTCTTCGCTTGCAGTTGCCGTTTCGTTGGTAAGTGCCGGGCGCGCCTGTTGCGCGGTCAAAACTGCTTGACGCAGTTCGCCTTCGCTTTTCTCAGAAAGCTCGGCCCATGAATCACGAAGTGGTGTCAGAAGCTTGATCACTTCTGCTGCGGCGTTGGGATCATTTTTCCGATCCACATCCATCAGACGGAGCATGCAGTGGGTATAGAGCCGTTCCAGATTTGCGGCGATTTCGCCGCCCTGTTCCATATCCAAAGTGTTCGAAAGATGGGCAATCAGTTCCTGTGCACTGCAGTTCGCATTGCAACGGCCCTGAATGTCATTCCGCTCAATCGCGTGTTGCGCCTCCTGCAAGCGCGACAAGGTTTTTTCAAACAGCATGAACACCATCTTTGCCGGTGTGGCTGTATTGACCTGTTGTTGCTTGTATGTATGGGCGGCGTGTTCGTTCATGCGACACTCCTTGGTATGCTAAGCGTGAGTTCAGTGTGCATGTATGGCAGACAAAAGTTAACCACTATCTTTTCCAGCGGCCATCAATTCGTCTAGAGAACTCTGAATGTTCTTCATGCGTGCAAGGGCCGATTCCATTGCAATGAACTGATCCATAAGGACTTCTCGTTGACGGGTAAGACGTTCGTCAATGCGGTCAACTTTTTGTTCGTAAGAAGTGGTCTGGACTTCCAGATCGGAGATTGCCTGGGTCAAACTCCCGTCTTCTTCGTCCAGAATAGAATCCAGTTCGAAATAGAATTGCGCACCGATCCCGATGCTGGTGGTCACTGTTGCAGTGTCGTTGGCGGTTGCATCGCCACCGTAAAACAGACGCAAACCGTCCGCCGTGCGGATACTGTTGCCGGATACAACGGCGTTCTTTCCGGTCGTGGTTACGCCATTGACGGTAATATCATAGGTGACGCTGTTGATCGTACCGCCGGATGCATCAATGTTGAACTCATAGGTTGCAGCATTGGTTTTGCCATCAAAACCGGTCATCGTGACGTCAGAATTGTCCGACTTCCCACGGAACAGGAACAGTTCCATCACTTCTTGCGGTTCGTTGAGCAACGCCTCGTTCAGGGCTGCCTCGTCAAGATCGATGGTTTTGCTGAGCATCGGGTCTTCGTTCGCGCCATAGGCAACGAAATCCAGACCAATTTCTGCCAGGACCGAATAATCGTCCTTGTCGGGCCTGTCGGTTACACCGTTCGCAAAGGAGCCCGCAATCTGTTGCAGGGCAGATTCGATGCCTTTGACAGACGTATTGCCGAGCAATACCGCCTCTTCTGAGGACTCGCCCGTGGTCGGGTCAACGAAAGTCTTTTCGTTGATGAATGTCTGAACAGCGTTATAGGCTTCGACAAAATTGAGGATTGCCGTTTTCGCCTGATTGAGGTCCTGTTCGATTTCAATCGTGATCTCGGTCCCCGGTTCAGCGTCATAGAGGCTGATGCTCAGGCCATCAATAAGATCAGAGAATTCGTTGGATCCGCGCGTAACAGTGATGCCATCAAGCGTAATGCTGGCATTGTTACCATCATCAATAACGTTGGCAGCATTGATCGTCGTCGGGTCTGTCAGAACACCGAGGTTTTGCAAAACACTGCCACTGTCGTCACTGAACGACATGCGATTGGCTTCGCCTTCCTCGATAGACGTCAGGATCAGTGTACTTTCGGTTTCTGACACTTTGACAACCGAAGCCTGAATGCCGGTGGTATCCTTGACGTTGTTGATCTTGTCACGGATGTCCTGAAGCGTATCACCGGCTGCGACGGTCACTGACGAACTGCCAGTGCCCCCGGTTATCGTAAATGTTCCAGTGCCCGTAAGCCCGGTGACGTCAGCGCTTGCCGCGACAGTCTGGGTATTACTTGAAAGCTTGTGTCTGCTTGCGACCTGATTGATCTCGAACTTGTAGCTTCCGGTCTCGGCGGCGTTTGAGGCGACAACACCCATCAACGACCCAGCTTCAGTACCATCCGACGAAGCAAAAATCTGTTTGGATTCAAAGATGTTTCGCGAGTTGTCAAAGCTGGTCGCACCATAGAGGTTCGCCATGGAGTCCTTAAGTGTACCAACAAGCGTCTGCAGCTCTTTCAGCGCAGCAACTTTCTCGTCGTTTGCTTCAATCCGTTTTTCAAGATTGTCGGCAGGAATACGACGGGCAGCAATCATCTTGTCGACAGTGTCGACGAAATCGATGTTAGACGAGCCGCCAGACAACTGGACGCGACCGTTATCGCCAACATAGATATTATTTAAATTCAGACTGCTCATTGGTGTAGCTCCTTGGGTGCTCCCGGCTGATTTTGCCTGCTAGCGGTATGTTTTGTCAAACCGAACTGCAAGAACCGTGCCTATGTGCGCCCACTCGCTGTGTTAAATTTCTTCGTCGACAAAGCTGCCGAGATACTCGCGCATCTGCGAGAACAGTTGCTGAAGTTCCTTGGATGGCAATTCGCGCAGTACTTCACCGCTTGTGCGGTCGGTAACTTTTGCCACGACGCGGCCGGTGTCCTGGTTGAAGTTCAGCTCAACCCGTGCTGTGCCATCGGCAAGGTCGGGCAGGTCCATACTTGCAAGTGCATCCTGCATTTTCTGCGGAACTGCAGAAGGTTTGTTTTCCGGTTTTGCCTCCGGTGAAGAAACGGCACTGGTTTTGGCCGGTGCGACTTCCGGTACGCTCGCAGCAGCATGGGGGATACCCCCGGAGCCACTCGACGCACTATAGTTTTTTACGACTTCCATTTTTCAGCTCCTTAAAGCCGCCATCCTGTAACAGCAGGATGAAACTTGAAAAAGACGATTGCCGGCGATCAGTGCCGGGGCACGAGAGTTAGGTTACTGTAACAGACGCAGCAAGTTTTGCGGCATCTGGTTTGCTTGTGCCAACATTGCGACACCCGACTGAACCAATATCTGCTTGGACGTGAAGGCGGTCATTTCGGCCGCAACGTCCAGGTCAAGCAGGGTTGAACGTGCCGATTCAGTGTTTTCCTGCGTAGACGCAAGGTTCTGACCAGCAAAGTCCAGACGGTTCTGGTAAGTACCAACGGCAGCGCGTGCGCGCTGCAAATCATCAATCGCACGGGTGACAACCTCAACCGCGCTTTGTGCGTTGCCGGCGGTGCTGATTGCATTGGCACCCAGTGACAGAAGAGATTCCTGCGTGCCCAGTGCGCCTGCACCGAGGGTATCCGAATCAACTGCGTTGAGTGAAATATTCAGACGGTCGTTTGCTGTGTTACCAGCGCCAACTTGGAATTCGATTGAACTCTGCAATGTCTGGCCGTTATCCGCTGACATGTTGACAACGTTGGCGGTCGAGTCAAAAGTCGCAGCGCCGTTATTAAAGGTGGCGTCGCTACCGAAGTCCTGATCACCATTGGTGCCAGCCTCAACATAGCTAACAGTTGCAGAGAAGTTGGTGTTGACCGAGAAGGACAGGCCAAGTTCATCGAAGTTCAGCGTTGCGTTTTCACCGGCGCCAATTGCGGTGGTACCTCCCGACGCATAGTCGGTGACGTCAATTGACTGAACGCGGTCGACAGCACCATCAATGGTTGCGCTAACCGTCATGATAACCTGACCAGCAGTGCCTTCGTTGATGCTGACCTGGAAGCTGTTATCGGTCACGCCACCAGCATTGGTGTCGGTCGCCCAGTAGTTGTTGTCGGTAATGGCAAAGCCATCGAAAC
>Ga0207773_100419_pt1 | contig 17263 bp, 15 predicted proteins | sample TtaePargueraPR_2_FD_187281 | JGI IMG/M metagenome (GOLD analysis project Ga0207773, IMG submission 187281) | Aerobic enrichment media microbial communities from Bioluminiscent Bay, La Parguera, Puerto Rico - Tt and M1 (3) (SPAdes) | ecosystem: Environmental > Aquatic > Marine > Unclassified ...
CTCGGGGAACTGCAGGTTGACCTTCAGCTCGTAGTCGATGCCCAGCGCGGCCTTCAGCTGGTCGCCGACCGCCTGCAGCCACTGCTCGTGACCGGCACCGGCGTTGGCCCACAGCACCAGCGGCTCGCCGTCCCAGCCGCCGGCCTCTTCCAGCAGCTCCTTGGCCCGGTCGACGTCCTGGGTGCAGTACTCGCAGACACCCGGACGGTAGCCGTCGAAGGTCGGCGCCACGACGCCCTCGGCGGGGGTGAACCGGCCGTCGAAGACGGCGTCGATGATGCCCTGCCGGTCGATCGCGAGCGAGAAGGCCTGCCGGACCCGCTTGTCGGCGAAGCGCTCGTCGTAGGTCGGGAAGCCGACGTAGGTGAAGCTGTCGCCGGGGGCCTCGTACATCCGGTCGCCGTACTGCTGCTTGGCCTCCTGGTACCGCGCCGGCGGGATGGTGTACATCACGTCCAGCTCACCGGACTGGAAGGCGGCGTAGCCGGCGTCCACATCGGCGTAGATCTTGTAGTCCAGGACGTCGGCCGCGCCCTTTTCCTCACCGGCCCAGGTCTCGCTGCGCGCCAACTGGATCCGCTGGTCGTGCTCCCAGCTGCCCTCGATCTTGTACGGACCGTTGCCGATCGGGGTCTCGTTGCAGGCGTCGGTGTCCTCGAGGCAGGCCTCGGCCATCGGGAAGAACCCGGAGTAGCCGACGATCGCCGGGAAGCCGGCGAACGGCTCCTTCAGCTCGACGGTGAAGGTCAGCTCGTCGACCTGCTGCAGGCCGGAGAGCTCCTCGGCCGCCGGCTCCTCGCCGCTGACCTCGTCGATACCGACGATGCGCTTCATGAAGTACGCGTTGTTCTGGGCGTTGGGCCCGTACGCCGTGTAGTTCCACGCCCGGATGAAGGCGTCGGCGTTGACCGGCTCACCGTTGTCGAAGGTGTAGCCGTCCTTGAGCGTGACCGTCCAGGTCTTGTTGTCCTCGGACTCGATCGACTCGGCGAGGTCGTTCTCCGGCTCACCGGTCTCGGCGTTGTACTTGACCAGACCACGGTAGAGCTGGCGGATGACCAGAATGGACGGCTCGTCGTCACCAGCGGACGGCAGCAGGAACGCCGGCTCCGAGGCATAGATGCGAAGCGTACCGCCGGAGTTGTTGTTCTCCGTGGTGTCTTCGCCGTCGCTACTGCAAGCGGTGGCGAACAGAGCGATGGCGGTCGCTGCGACCGCCACCTTTAGGGTTTTCCCACGCATGGGAGAGCCTCCTCAGGGCGCTCACGGGGGGGTTGTGAGGTGACTGACACTGTGACACCAGGTAGCCCGTTGCGTGAAGGTGCCGTTATCAAGGTGATACGCGGACGGGACGGCCCCGATACTCCGGTCAAGATCACTCAACCGTCGCTCAGACCCGCCCTGACCTGGGCATCGGACCACTGTACAACCCTTATTACCGCAGAGTAGGAACGCCCTCGTGTGACCTTCCCCGCGACCCCTCCATCACGTTCAGATGTCAAGTGAATACGAATAGTCACCACTTGTCCGAGGTGCCCGGATGCCGGATTGACGGCAATTTCCGGCTTGTAACCTCAGGGTTAACACCGGTCCGCAGCAGACCCACAACGAGCCAAGAACCAGGCCCGCCATGATCGACTCCGGACGGATCGCCAACCAGGTTCCCACCATCCGGGAGATAGAGCAAGTCCGCTGGTCGGTCAGATGAGCCGCCGGTCCGCCGCCCATCTGGACAGTTCGTACCGGTTCGACATCTGCAGCTTGCGCAACACGTTGGAGACGTGGGTCTCCACCGTCTTGATCGAGATGAACAGCTCCTTGGCGATCTCCTTGTAGGCGTAGCCCCGGGCGAGCAGCCGCAGCACCTCCCGCTCCCGGTTGGTCAGCTGGTCCAGCTCCGGATCCACCACCGGCGCGTCCGACCGGGCGGCGAACGCGTCCAGCACGAACCCGGCCAGCCGAGGGCTGAACACCGCGTCCCCGTCGGCCACCCGTTGGATCGCCGCCGCCAGATCGTCCGGTGAGATCGTCTTCGTCACGTATCCACGGGCGCCGGCCCGGATCAGCCCGATCACGTCCTCCGCCGCATCCGAGACGCTCAGCGCCAGGAACCGCACCGACGGCCGCGCCACGCCGGAGCCCCGTAGCACCGCGTCCAGCACCGCCCGTCCCCCACCATCAGGCATGTGTACGTCGAGCAGCACCACGTCCGGGCCGACCGCGGCGATCCCGCTGACCGCCTCGGCCACCGTGCTCGCCTCGCCCACCACATCCACGTGGGCACCGAGTTCGGCGCGGACCCCGGTGCGGAACATCGCATGGTCATCGACCAGGAAGACCCGCAACCGCCGTCCGTCCGGCTGCCCCGGTGCCCCACCCGCCGCCGGCTGGCTGGTCGGTTCACTCATCTCTGCCCCTCTCCAGGTTGCCGACGCTCCGGCGTGGGCTGTGGACTCTCCGGCCCGGGCCGCCGGCTCTCCGGCCCGACCGGCAGCGTCAGCCGGACCTCGGTGCCCGAGCCCGGCGTACTGATGATCTCGGCTCGACCGCCGTGCCGGCGCATTCGGCCGACGATCGAGCCGCGCACCCCATGCCGGTGCTCCTCCACCCGGGACGGGTCAAAGCCTGTACCCCGGTCCCGGACGAAGACGCTGAGCTGCTCCGGCTCCGCCTCCGCGTACAGCGACACGGTCTGCACCCCGGCGTGCCGCGCCGCGTTGACCAGCGCCTCCCGGGTCGCCGCGACCAGCGCGCCGACCCGTTCGTCGGTGCCCCGGTCACCCACCACGACCGCTTCGACGGACAACCCGAAAGTGTCCTCCACCTCGGCCGCGATCTGCTCCAACGCCGCCGCGAACCGCTCGGTCGGCGAGGCCGTCGGCTTGTAGAGCCAGTTCCGCAGGGTCCGCTCCTGGCCCCGGGCCAGCCGCTGCACGGTCTTCGGGTCGGCGGCGTTGCGCTGGATCAGCGCCAGGGTGTGCAGCACCTGGTCGTGGATCATCGCGGCGAGCTCGGCCCGCTCCTGCTCCCGGACCCGGCCCTCCCGCTCGGTGCGCAACTGGTTGAACGTCCGCCACAGCACCGGGGCGGTGACCACCCCGACGCCGGCGAGACCGACCAGGGCGAAGATGACGCCGTTGATGACGGCGGCGAAGTCGCCCCGGGGCGAATACACCGCCACCACCCCGATCACGCCGACCGCCACCAGCAACCCGCCGCCGATGAACCGCAGCAGGAAGGCCCGGCGGTCGCTCTCGTCGACCACCGCACCCAGCCACGGCACCTGCGGCAGGGTCTCCCGCCAGGCCCGCCGCCGCTCCGGTGCCGACTGGTGCCAGATGATCCCGGTTCCGACCGCGATGACCGCCACCAGCCAGCCGGCGGTGGCGCTCACCCCACTGGATCCGAAGACCAGCACCTGGATCAAGATGACGCCGAGGCCGATCGCCACAAACGGCAGTAGTTCGCCCAGGTCACGGCGCTTCGGCGGCCCGGCGGTCGCGGGTGGCACCACCGCCCAGAACGCCGCGTAGAGCAGCACGCCGAGTCCGCTGAACCCGATCAGTACGACGAACGCCACCCGGACACCGACCACCGGCAGTCGCAGGTGGTGGGCGATCCCGGCGGCGACTCCGGCGACCACCCGCTGCTCGCGACTGCGATACAGACGTGGCGGCTCGATCGCGGTAGTGATCGCTGCCTCCTCGGCGGATGGGACATGGACGATCTGACGGCCGATCCGGCCGGCGCCCGCTGGCGGTGAGTTCGGCCGGCGAATTCGGCCGGTGGATTCGATCGTCACACGGCGACGACCCGCGCGACCACGGGGACGTCCCGGACAACCACCGTCTGGAAAGTCAGGGTGGCGTCAGGGTCGATTCCCGAGGCAGGTCGGACAGCCGGGCACGGAGGATCACAAGTATGACCGACGACCCGACCAAGCCAGGTGGACCGGCTCAGCCACCCGACCCAGCGACCAGACCGGCGCAGCCGCCCGACCCGGCGGACGAGTCGGCACCGCAGCCCGGCACAGCGGGCGAGCCGGCACCGCAACCCGACCCGGCGGACGAGTCGGCACAGCAGCCCGGCGCAGCGGGCGAGCCGGCCGACGGGACCGCGTCGGCCCCGCCGACGGACGCCCCCGGGTACGGCTGGCCGCCACCGCCACCGCAGGCCGAGGCCCTCGCCTCGCGGTACGGATTGATCAGGCCGCGTCAGGGCCGGTACCTGGCCGGGGTGTGCGGGGCCATCGGCCGGGCCACCAACACCGACCCGGTCCTGTGGCGGGTGCTGCTGGCGGTGCTCGGCTTCTTCGGCGGCATCGGCATCCTGGTGTATCTGGTGGTGTGGCTGGCCACCCCGAGTGAGGGGGACAGCACCTCGCCGGTGGAAGGGCTGCTGGGCCGGGGCCGGTCGAGCACCTCACCGGTCGTCGTACTGGTGATCGGCATCCTCGCCGCTGTCATGTTCGGCTTCATCGTCACCGACGGGTTCCGGGCCGTCCTGCTCGGCTCGGCGGTGCTGATCGGCGGCGCGTTGCTGCTCAACCGCAGTTTCCGGGAGAACGGCCCGCGACCGGCCGGCCCTCCGGCGCCGGCACCGCCGGGATACGGCCCACCACCACCCGGGTACGGCCCACCGCTGGCGGGGTACGGCCCACCACCGCCGCACGGGTACAACCCACCACCGCCACCCGCGCCGGTAGCAGGAGCAGCCGTACCGGTCGCCGCCGGGCAGCTGGCCCAGCCACGGCCGGGCGACCCGCCGACCCACCCGCTGCCGGTGTACCCGCCGGTAGGCCCGCCACCACCGGCCGAGGGCTACCGGGCACCGTTCGCGCCCTACGGCCCGTACGCCGGTCGTAGCGGGCCACCGGGGCAGTTCCCCCCACCGCCGGTCCCGCCGCCGCCGCCGGCCGCACCACGGCCCCGCAAGGAACGGTCCCGGCTGGGCACCATCACCTTTTCGATGATCTTCGTGGTGCTCGGGCTGGTCGCCGCGCTCGACCTGACCGACCTGGCGCCCACGCCACCCTCGGCCTACTTCGCGGCGGTACTCGCCACGATCGCGGTCGGGTTGCTGGTCGGGGCCTGGATCGGCCGGGCCCGCTGGCTCATCGCGCTGGGTCTGACGGCTGCCGCCGCGGTCGGTGTCTCCAGCCTCGTCGAGTCGGCCAAGGAGGCCACGTCGGAGCCGGTGGTGTGGAAACCGGCAACCTACGGCCAGGTGGATTCGCGGTACGCGGCGACATTCGGCGACGCCGTACTGGACCTGCGCAGCGTGGACTTCACCGACCGGCAGAAGGACGTGACGGTCTCGCTGTCGTTCGGCAAACTCCGCGTCTACCTGCCGGACGAGGTCGACGTCCGGACCGTGACCGACATGAACGCCGGCAACGCGTCCGTGCTCGGCCACCGCTGGGACGGCTTCGAGCAGGGCAGCCGCGTCGTGGAGGACCTCGGATCGGACGGCACCGGCGGCGGCGAACTCACCCTGCGGATCGAAATCAACGCTGGCGACCTGGAGGTCATCCGATGAAACGGCATCGTACCGACGGCGTCTCCCTCACCTTCGGGCTGATCTTCCTCCTGATCGCCGGTTGGTGGTTGATCGCCCAGTCAGTCAACCTACCGCTGCCTCGAGTCGGCTGGATCGTCGCCGGCGGGCTGATCCTGATCGGCGTACTCGGGTTGGTCGGTGCTTTGCGGTCCGGCCGCCGCGAACCTCCCGCTGGCACCGCTGGACAGGACAACGGGCCGGCGGACGCCGACGAGCACAGCGGCGGACCGGCGGACGCCGACGCCCGGACGCCCGACGCCGCCGCGCCCGGCCAGCCGGCTACCCCGCCCAGCGGGTCGGGTGGTTGACGGCCCGCTGCAGCCCACCGGTGGTGCACCTATGCTGGGTCCGCGTCCCACCATTGCCGCGAGGAGCCCGTCCGCCATGTCCGACACCCCCGTACCAGTCGCTTCCGTGCTTCGCACCCGCGTCGACATCGGCGAGCGCGCCGCCCGAGCGCTGACCGCCGAACTCGCCCGGGACAACGCGGCGAAGCACGTCCTGCTGGTCGAGGTGGTTCCGGGAGCGAGAGTGGTCGACGCCGCCATCGACGCACTGCTGCCCGGCGACACGATGACCGTGGTGCCGGCCAGCGTCGACCAGACGGCACAACTGCGGGCGGAGATCGCCAGTCACGGCCCGTGGGTCGACGAACGGGTCCGGGTGATCGAGACGGTGTCGGCCGCCGACCCGGCCGATCTACTGATCGTCGGAACCGTCCTCACCGGAAGTGGTGAACAGGCCCGCACGATGATCGACGGCTACGGCAAGTACCTCACCGAAGGCGCCGTACTGTCCGTGGCCGTCGCGGCGCTGCCGGGCGGCACCTCCGGTGCGGCCGCCGAGTTGGATCGGCAGGCGGCGCTCTTCGGCATCGGCAGCGACCTGGTGCTGCGCAACGTCCCGCCGCTGCGGGTGCACCGGCTGCGGTTCACCCCGGCACCGGTCGACCGGGCCGCCAAGCTGGGGCCGGCGTTCCGGACCAGCAGCGTTCCGCTGACCCGGGGGATGCACATCGACTCCAGCGGCGTGGCCGCCGCCGGGATCGCCCTCGGGCTGGCCGCCGCGACCCGGCTGGCCCGGCCGAAGAGCCGGCTCTGGCTGCTGCCAGCGTTGGCCGCCGGCCCGGTCGCCGCGTTCTTCCGCGACCCGCAACGCGACGTACCGGAGGACCCGACCGCCGTGGTCGCGGCGAGCGACGGCCGGGTGCTGTCGGTGGAACGGGTGCACGACGAACGACTCGGTGCCGCCGGGTTCCTACGGATCGCGGTCTTCCTCTCGGTGCTCGACGTGCACGTCAACCGCAGTCCGGTCGCCGGCCGGGTGGTCGACCACTTCGTCACCGACGGGGGTTTCGCCGCCGCGATGAAGCCGGCCGCGGAGCACAACGTCGCCGCGTACACGGTGCTGGAGACCTCCCGTGGGCGGGTGATCGTTGCGCAGCGTACCGGGATGGTGGCCCGCCGGATCGTGCACCGCGCCCCGGTCGGCAGTCTGCTCGCCAAGGGCGAGCGGTTCGGGCTGATCAGGTTCGGTTCGCGCACCGACGTCTACCTGCCGGCGGACGCCGCCGAGGCGCTGGTCGGGCCGGGTGACCGGGTAGCCGGTGGCAGCTCGGTGATCGCCCGCTGGCGCTGACCCGCAGGGCCGGCCGGTGACTGAGGGTCAGGTGGCCCGCCGCTGGTGCAGCCAGAGCACCGGCCCGCTCACCAGGTAGGCCAGCACGGTCAGGCCGAAGGTCAGCCGCGCGTCGATCAACGCGCCGACCACCGGCACGACCCACAGCCACGGCGGCAGCTTGATCAGCCGGGCCAGCTTCGCGTACGGGAAGCTGGAGACCATCGCGAAGGCCAGCAGCGCCACGACCGCCAGCTGCGCACCGCCGGGGATCGGGACGTCGATCAGCACGCCGAGACCGAGGACGGCGGCGGCCAGTGTGGTCGGTACGCCGGTGAAGAACCGGCCGTCGCACGGCGACACGTTGAACCGGGCCAGCCGGATCGCTGCACAGCCGGCGACCAGGGCGCAGGCGACCGCCGCGGCGGTGGTGGAGACCGAGCCGGCCAGCGAGGCGTAGACGACGACCGGGGCGGCGAGCCCGAACGAGCACATGTCGGCGAGTGAGTCCATCTGCGCGCCGAACGGGCTCGCCACCCCGAGCCGGCGGGCCAGCGCCCCGTCGAGTCCGTCAAAGACCACGCAGGCGATCAGGCAGGCCGCAGCCGGGCGTACGTCGCCTTCCATCGCCAGGAAGATGGCGGTGAGACCGAGCGTGAGGCTGGCCAGCGTGGTCGAGTTGACCAGCACGAAGCCGGCCCGCCGGGCGGCCGTCGGGGTGCCGGGCAGCAGCGGTACGGGAGCCGGCGGCAGCACGCCGGGCCGGCTGTCCGCCGTGGCGGTGTGGTCGTCAGGGGTGATCGGGTGGTCCTCGACGCCGGTGGCAGGTGCCGGACCGACCGGACCGACCGCCGGGCTGAGCGGAGCGATCGCGGCGATCTCGGCCGCCGTCAGCGGGTCGACCCGGTACCGCCCGACGGAGTCCGCCGACCGCCGGCCGAACCGGAGCCGGTCGCTGCCGCTGCGGCCGACCCGCACCAGCAGGACCTGGCGGGCCAGGCTGCCACTACGACGAAGCGGACCGGTCCATCGACGGCCCGCCCATTGACGTCCTGCCGGCCGGGGACTGTCAGTCGTACGCCGCCGCCGCCACGGGGCTCTCGCCACGGATCCCTCCATCATCGGTCGGTCGTCCCGCGCAACTTGCGCCGGACGCCCGATTATGCGGCCTACACCATTGCACAGCCGACGCGGGATGGCGAGAGATCAGTCTGAGTTATGCCGGTTCGTCCGGGCCAAACCGGTCACCTACTCACGGCGATACGCTAGCTCAAGCAAGCAGCGCTAGCTGGAGCTAGCACCGACCACGGCCTTCCCGGCGGCGCCGCCGAGCGTCGGAGGCACCGCCGGGGTCAGGGTCAGACCAGCTGGGCGGCTCCGACCGCCTCGGCGGTCACCTCGGTCAGCTCCGACCGGATGGCAGCCAGATCCGTCCGGGCGAACCAGCGGGCCTCCGAGGTCGACCCACCGATGTCAGTGACGATCGGCAGGGACGGGCGGTCCACCTCCACCTGATAGAAGGCGCGCACCCCGTGCCAGTCGATCGGGTAGCCCTCCGGACCGAGCGAGGCCGCGTCCCGGTGGCTGGCCACCCCGAGCAGCCGGACCAGCCGGCCACGCTGGCCGGTCTCCTCGACCAGCTCGCGGATCAGCGCCGTGCCGGGCTGCTCGCCGTAGTCGGTGCCACCGCCGGGCAGATGCCACCGACCGGCACCCGGGTAGCCGGGCGCGATCCGGGTCAGCAGGACCCGCCGGGCCGGATCGGTGGCGACCGCGTACGCCGCGAACCGTTGCGCCCGGTGCAGCCCGTCCGGCCCAGGTACGGCGTAGAACGACGGGAAGTCGGGAGCGGTGTCCGGCCGCAGGTCGATCGTCTCCGGCGGCAGACCGAGAGCGCTGGCGGTGAACGGACGCAGCGGCAGTTGCTTCGCCTCGTCCAGGCTGCACCACCGGGCGAGGTCGGTGGGCTGGTTGATCCGGTGGCAGATCTGTCCGCCACGGATCGACGCGTCGTAGATCAACCGGTCGGTGTGCAGGGTGATGCCGCGCCGGGGAAGGGAGCGCATGTCGGCGAGGACGTCCCGCAACCCGGTGACCGCGACCGAAATGCCAGTTTCCGCGGCGGTCTCCCGGACGACGGTGTGGTTGGGATCCTCCCCGTGGTCCACTGCTCCTCCCGGCAGCGACCACACCCCGGGTGTACCAGAGCGCGGAGAGGCGCGGACCAGCAGAACCCGGTCCTCCGAATCGGCACAGACAGCGTATGCCGCGATCCTGCGAAGCGGCTCTAGGGCGGGAGTCACGAGTCCGAATTCTGCCCGCAAGTGGCCAGTCGGCGCGGACGACTGTCAGATTGGCGACAGTATTCTAGGTAACTACTTGACTACCTAGAGCCGCATTCCGGGACGGATCAGGGTATTGATCCGGGGGGTCACCGAGGTCGCCGAGGACCGCCGCGCGGACCGTTGAAGCATGACGACCTCCCAGAACCCCACAGCTCAGGCCCCGTACAAGCAGCTCCGGCGACCCACCACGGACCGCATGATCGCCGGTGTCGCCAGCGGCCTCGGCCGCTACTTCGACACCGACCCCACCCTGGTCCGGGTGATCTTCGCGGTGGTCACCGTACTGACCGGCGGCCTGGCCGCGCTGACCTACCCGGTGATCTGGTTCCTGATGCCGGAGGAGCCGCCGACCGCGCCGCCCTGGCCCACTGCGGCGACCACCGCTGCACCCGCTGCGGCGACCACCACCCCGGCACCGACCATGCCGGTGCCCGGCGACCGGGGGCCGATCTGACCGGCCGCTGCGGCACCGCCGACTGACCGGTCAGCTCACTCCCACTCGATGGTGCCCGGCGGCTTGCTGGTCACGTCCAGCACCACCCGGTTCACCTCGGGCACCTCGTTGGTGATCCGGGTGGAGATCCGGCCGATCACCTCGTACGGCAGCCGGGACCAGTCGGCGGTCATGGCGTCCTCACTGGACACCGGACGCAGCACCACCGGGTGGCCGTAGCTGCGCCCGTCGCCCTGCACCCCGACGCTGCGCACGTCGGCCAGCAGCACCACCGGGAACTGCCAGACGTCGCGGTCCAGCCCGGCGGCGGTCAGCTCCTCGCGGGCGATCAGATCGGCGGCGCGCAGCAGGTCCAGCCGCTGCCGGTCGACCGCGCCGATGATCCGGATCGCCAGACCCGGGCCGGGGAACGGGTGCCGCCAGACCATCGCCTCCGGCAGGCCGAGTTGCAGGCCGAGCGCCCGCACCTCGTCCTTGAACAGCGTGCGCAGCGGCTCGACCAGGGCGAACTGCAGGTCGTCCGGCAGCCCGCCGACGTTGTGGTGCGACTTGATGTTGGCGGTGCCGGTGCCGCCACCAGACTCCACCACGTCCGGGTAGAGGGTGCCCTGCACCAGGAACTCGACGTCACCGGCGGCGGCCACCTCACGGGCCGCCGCCTCGAAGACCCGGATGAACTCCCGACCGATGATCTTGCGCTTCTGCTCCGGGTCGGTCACCCCGGTCAACGCGCCGAGGAACTGGTCGGTGGCGTCGACCACCTTCAACTTGATCCCGGTCGCGGCGACGTAGTCCGACTCGACCTGCTCGGCCTCCCCCGCCCGCAGCAGCCCGTGGTCGACGAAGACACAGGTCAGCTGGTCGCCGACAGCCCGGTGCACCAACGCGGCGGCGACCGCCGAGTCGACCCCGCCGGACAGCCCGCAGATGACCTCCTTGGCACCGACCTGCTCGCGGATCCGGGCCACCTGCTCGTCGATGATGTTCTGCGGCGTCCAGGTCGGCTCGATGCCGGCGATGTCGTACAGGAAGCGGGTCAGCATCAGCTGGCCGTGCGCGGTGTGCCCCACCTCCGGGTGGAACTGCACCCCGGCCCGCCGGCCGGCGAGATCCTCGAACGCGGCGACCGGAGCCCCGGCCGAACCGGCGGTGACCGTGAACCCGTCCGGCGCGGCGGTCACGCAGTCACCGTGACTCATCCACACCGGGATCTCGGTCGGCAGCTCCCGCAGCAGCACTCCGGCCTCGGGGCGGGCGGCCAGCGGGGTGCCGCCGTACTCCCGGTTGCCGGTGTGCGCGACCGTGCCGCCGAGCGCCAACGCCATCGCCTGGAAGCCGTAGCAGATGCCGAAGACCGGCACCCCGCCGTCGAACAGCTTCGGGTCGACCTGCGGGGCACCGTCGGCGTAGACGCTGGCCGGGCCGCCGGACAGGATGATCGCGGCCGGCTCCTTGGCCATCATCTCGGCCACCGGCATGTCGTGCGGGACGATCTCCGAGTAGACCTTGGCCTCGCGCACCCGACGGGCGATCAGTTGGGCGTACTGGGCTCCGAAGTCCACCACCAGGACCGGACGCGGCGTGCTCATGTCCACGAAGCCTACCGACCGTGCCGGCGACGGCTGGACGACGGTTCAGGTCGCGATGTTCAGCTGGCGGGTGGGCGGCGATCTGGCTCGCCCTTGACCGGCCAGTGGGCCAACGCCCGCTCGGCGAGCGCGACGATGGTCAACGACGGGTTCACCCCCAGGTTCGCCGGCACCGCCGCGCCGTCGACCACATGCAGGCCCGGACAACCGAAAACCCGGTGGTACGCGTCGACGACGCCGTCCGCGCGGGTGGCCCCGATCACCGCCCCGCCCAGGATGTGCGCGGTCATCGGCACGTCGAACGGCTCGGTGACCGCGCCACCCGGCAGGCCGCCGATCTCGTCGGCGAGCAGCCGTACCGCCCGGTGACCGGCCGGGATCCAGCTCGGGTTCGGCTCGCCGTGCCCGTGCCCAGCGACCAGCCGCCCGCGTCGGTGGTACGTGGTCAGCGAGTTGTCCACCGACTGCATCACCAGCGCCACGATGGTGCGCCGCGACCAGTCCCGTACCGACAGCAGCCGTAACATGTCGCGGGGCCGGCCGGCCAGCGCGGCCAGCCAGCGGCGCACCCGATGCGGCCCGCCGGCTACCAGCGCCGACTGCAGCAGCCCCATCAGGTTGGACCCGTCGCCGTAACGCACCGGCTCCACGTGGGTGCCCGGCTCCGGGTGGAACGAACTGGTGATCGCCACCCCGTCGGTGAAGTCGAGGGCGCGGCGGCGGGCGGCCCGGCGGGGCACCGACGCGCCGAGGATCGCCTCCGAGTTGGTCCGGGTCAGCGCCCCGATCCGGGTGGAGATCCGCGGGAGCGCGCCGGTGGCGCGGGCGGCGTGCAGCAGCCGTTGGGTGCCGAGCGCCCCGGCGGCGAGCACCACCTGGTCGGCGGTGATCGTCTGCCGGCCGCCGACCCAGGCACCGGTACGCCGTACGTCGATCAGGTAGCCGGCACCGTCCGGACCCGGCCGCAGCCCGACGACCGTGGTCAGCGGACGGACCTGGGCTCCGGCCCGTTCGGCGAACCACAGGTAGTTCTTCGGCAGCGAGTTCTTGGCACCGACCCGGCAACCGGTCATGCAGGAACCGCAGTGGGTGCAGCCGACCCGGTCCGGCCCGGCCCCACCGAAGTACGGGTCGGCGACCCGCTCACCGGGACGACCGAGGTAGACGGCGACCGGGGTGGACCGGAACGTGTCGGCGGCACCCATCCGGTCGGCGACCGCCCGCATCGCCTCGTCGGCGGCGGTGGTACGCGGATAGTCGACGACGCCGAGCATCTGCTTTGCGCGGGCGTAGTGCGGGGCGAGTTCGGCCCGCCAGTCGGTGATGCCGGACCACTGCGGGTCGGCGTAGAAGTCGTCCGGCGGCTCGTAGAGCGTGTTGGCGTAAACCAGCGACCCGCCGCCGACGCCGGCTCCAGAGAGCACCAGCACCCCGGCCCGGCCGCTGCTCTCCCCCGTGGGTGTCTCCCCTGTACCTGTTCCTCCTGCGCGTACGCGGGCTGCTCCGCGTCGGGCGGCCGGGCGCAGCAGGGTCATCCGCTGGATGCCGTAGCAGCCGAGCGCCGGAGCCCACAGGAACCGCCGCACCCGCCAGGAGGTGGGCGGCAACTCGTGGTCGGCGAAGCGGCGGCCGGCCTCCAGCACCAGCACCGAGTAGCCCTTCTCAGCGAGCCGCAGCGCGGCGACGCTGCCGCCGAACCCGGACCCGATCACGACCACGTCGTACCGCATCCCGCCATCATTACCGACTGGTAACCGCTGCACCACGAGCCGATCCGCCCGATCCATCCGCTAGCGGATCGGCAAGCAGCCAGAGGCAAGTAGACCTAAGTTGTAGACAGAATGTAGCCTGATACGTAGACTTCTCTACATGGCGACGACGACGATCCGGGTCAGCACGGCCACTCGCGACCGGCTGATGCGGACCCGCACGGAAGAGTTCGGTGACGCGCCGATTGACGAGGTCATCACGCGGCTTCTCGATGAGCACGCCGACCAGGCGCTGAGGGCGAAGATGCGGGCCGACGCGGAGCACGCTCGTGGCAACATCGACGACCTCGCGGAGGTTCGCCGCGTACAGGCTGAGATGGACGAGCTCAGTGCGTGGTGACGTTTACCGGCTGCGCGCACCCCGCGATGCCGTCGGTCACGAGCAACAAGGAGCGCGGTACGCCGTGGTGGTGCAGTCCGACGATCTCAACCTGTCCACGACGATCGTCGCTCCTACCTCCACCTCAGCCCACCCGTACGTGTTCCGGCCCGAGGTCACCGTGCGCGGCGAGCCAACCCGACTCATGCTGGACCAATTGCGTGCCGTCGACGTCGAAAAGGCGATCGGCGAGCGCGTCGGCCGCCTGAGCCCGGCCGAGATGGTCGAGGTCAACCGGCTGCTACGCGCCGTTCTCGACATCCTTTGAGCCGGCCCAACTCCTGGATGGCAGACTACCGGACCTGCGCGTCGGGGTCCTGCATCGAAGCCGCCAACGCTCGGGCGACCGCCGAGATGATCTGGCTGTCGTCCACGCCGAGTTGACGCGTCTCGCGGACGAACGCGGCAGCCTGGTGACGCAGCATCTCATCCGGACCGGGCCCGGCGGGCGGCGCGGCCGCGACCCGGGTGCCGCCGCCACGCCGGGAGGTCACCAGCCCCGCCGCCTCGAGCTCGCGGTACGTACGGACCACCGTGCCGGCGGCCAACCCCAGGTCGGCGGCGAGCTGGCGGACGGGCGGGAGGCGGTCGCCGGGGGTCAGCGCGAGCAGCACGTCGTGGGCTGCCGCATCGATTCACGGGCGGCTCCGAGGTTGACCGACGCGGTCCACGTCCATCATCATCTCAGGCTGGGGTGCGTACTATCATCTCAGGCTGAGATGCGCAGCATCCGCTGATGCGTGTCGTCCACTTCGGGCAGGGATCCGCTTCGGACAGGGACCGGCTGCGGGCAGAGACAGGGCTAGGACACTGATCAAACGGACCTTCACCTTCGCCAAGCACCACACGCCCAGCAACGTGCGGGTGGCGGTGCGGTGGACGATGCTCGAGACGCGGATCGCGAGAAGCCGGCTGACGATCCCGGTGGTCGCCCGCTGCGAATACGACAACATCTACCACTGCACGGTCCGCAAGACGGGCAGCCAGTGGGTGAAGGCCATCCTCAGCGACCCGGTCGTGTATCAGTACTCCGGCCTGCTGCCCTTCGATCAGCGAGTCCACCGGCGGCGTTACCCTGACGCCATTCCGCCCGGCCGGGTCGCCTCGTCGCTCTTCGTCGGCTACAAACGCTTCGAAGCAATCCCCAAGCCGGAGAAGTACCGGGCCTTCTTCGTGATGCGGGACCCGCGCGACATCGTCGTCTCCAGTTACTTCTCGCTGCGGAACTCGCACACCCCGATGGGTGACGTCCTGCACCATCGGAAGATCCTCAAAGAGAAGCCACGCAAGGAAGGCCTGCTCTACATCATCAACCACCTCGCGGAGAAGAACCTCTTCTCCGCGCTGCGGTCGTGGGTGGTCGCACCCAGCGCCGAGACGTTCCGCCTCTTCCGGTACGAGGATCTGACCGGTGAGCGACAGGCGGACGAGGTGGAAGAGTTGCTGCGGCACTGTGGGATTGCCCTGCCTCCGGCCGAGTTGGCGGCGCTGCTCGACCGGCACGGATTCTCCCGGATGCGCAAGAACCGCCTGGAGACCGGGCCGACGGCACACTACCGCAAGGGCAAGGCCGGCGACTGGCTCAACCATTTCGACGACGACATCTACGAGGCCTTCGTCGCGACGACCGGCAACCTCGTCGAACTCTGCGGATACCCCAGCCGAGACGAGGCGCGTGCTGCCCTGGACCTGAATGGTCAGCAGAGCCTGGACCCAAACGACCAGTAGGGCCACACCGAGACGGATCGACCGTGATGCGGGCCGATCCCGGCGGGGCGGGGCTGCGGTACAGCGATCGAGCCATCACAATGCGCACATGGTCTATGACGCCAACCAGGTGCCTGAGCACCTGTTGATCAGAATCGAGCATCGGGACGACCCGGTATCGGCGGTTTCCGAGGACGACGCCCGCAACCGTGCAGCCGCCTACCCGAAGCTCATGTGGGGTGCCCCGATCTACGGCTCCGCCCAGGAGGCGAACGGTCGGTGGCGAATCCTGCGGCTGAACGCCGACAGCCCGCAGGACGCCCGTGACAGCCTTGCATCCCACTTCCGGAGACTGCACAGTGAGACACCGCAGACCCCCGAGCACGCCGCCGAGCGGGCAGAGTACGAAGCGGTGTACGAGTTGCTGGACTGGGAGGCGGTCGACGAACTGACCGTCAATGGTTCCCGCTACCGGATCATCCGCGCCCAGCCGTTCATCCGGATGGGCGCGGACGGGCCGGAGCCACCTCGGCCGACCGACCCGGACCCGTACCCGCCGGGCCAGACGAAGCGGAACACCTCGCAGTTGGACGGATTCGTTATTGACCCGGCCGCCGGCACCGGACTGACCAACGGACTCGTCCGGATGGAAATGATCTCCGCCTCCTACCATCCGAGGGCTGTCCCAGGGGACGTGCACGCCGATTCCCGGCTGGCGGTGACCACGCATCCGAACGTGGTGCTGCTCCCGGTCGGTTTCACCGTCGGAGAGTGCGTCGCTGGCCGATGGCGGCCTCGGTCGTCCACCACCTACGCGACGCCGCAGGACGCCCGGGACGCGGAGTCGTTCTCGATCTCCGACGTCGGGGTCAAGCTGGACGACGACACCCCGGTGGAGGAGTTCGTGGCCGCGTACGAGCGGGCCCGCGCGGCGCACCGGCCGCCCCGCACCGACGACTTCGAGTTGAAGGGCGTCCCGTGCCGAGTGACCCGGGTGGAGACCTTCGTCCGGGTCGGCCCGGACGGCCCGGAGGGGCCCCGCCCGTCGGACCCGGACTCGCATCTGCCTCCGGCGCGGCTCATGCAGGAACCCGACGTCCCAGCATCGACATAGGTTGATGGACTGGGAACGCTCCCGTAACATACCCGGCACGGATGTTAACGCTCACCTAACACTGACCTGAGCACACGTGCGAGGTCACCGTCCTGCGGGAGAGTGCTACATGATCAAATCGAGAACAACCAGAGCCGGCCTGGCGTCGGCCGGGGCCGCGTTGCTGGCGTCGGCCGCGCTCGTCGTGGCGGCACCGGCCGGTGCCGCTGCGGCGGGCTGCTCGGTCAACTACGCCGTGTCGTCACAGTGGCCGGGCGGGTTCGGCGCCAACGTGACCATCACGAACCTCGGGGATCCACTGACCAGTTGGACGCTGACGTGGTCGTTCGGCGCCGGGCAGACGGTGACGCAGGCCTGGAACACCTCACTGACCCAGAGCGGCTCGGCGGTGACCGCCAGCAACGTGAGCTACAACAACGCCGTTCCCACCAACGGCACGGTGTCGTTCGGCTTCAACGGCTCGTGGACGGGCAGCAACCCGGCACCGACGAGTTTCGCGCTCAACGGTGTGGCGTGTAACGGCGGCACGACCCCGACCACCGCACCGCCGACCACCGCACCACCCACCACCGCACCGCCACCGACCACCGCGCCACCCACGACCGCACCGCCGCCGACCACCGCGCCGCCGACCTGCAATCTGCCGTCGACGTACCGCTGGACCTCCACCGGCGCACTCGCCCAACCCCGCTCCGGCTGGGTGTCGTTGAAGGACTTCACCCACGCCCCC
>Ga0207773_100420_pt1 | contig 17250 bp, 15 predicted proteins | sample TtaePargueraPR_2_FD_187281 | JGI IMG/M metagenome (GOLD analysis project Ga0207773, IMG submission 187281) | Aerobic enrichment media microbial communities from Bioluminiscent Bay, La Parguera, Puerto Rico - Tt and M1 (3) (SPAdes) | ecosystem: Environmental > Aquatic > Marine > Unclassified ...
GTCGAGCCTTTGAAGGGCACTGCGCACGATCGTCCGGCTGACTTCCATCTGCTCTGCCAGAACGGTCTCCGCCGGCAGCTGGTCACCAGGCTCCATCGCGCCGCATATGTCGAGCAGCCTGTTGTAGGCGCTTCTGAATCGTTCGTCGGTTCTTGCCATGCCTGCAGCCTAACATATCCAAATCGCTGAACAATTCCTGTTGTTTGTATTAATTAATAAAAAACTGTTGACGGCACGCAACGTCTCCGCTCATATTGTTTTTAATTATTAAACTCAATATCCGGCTTGGAGGTTTTATGGCGGATCTTGATCGGGGGACGATGCCGGCTTCCTGGACGCTCGGACTGTCCGGCGGTTCATTCCACAAGCTGTCGGCGCTTCTGACACTCGCCTTGTTGATCTTCGCTTTTTCCTTCGGCAACGCTGCCTTCTTCTCGATCAACAACGGCTTGACTGTATTGCTGCAGACATCCGTCATCGGCCTGCTCGGCATCGGCATGACGCTGGTCATTATCACCGGCGGCATCGACCTCAGCGTCGGCTCGGTGCTCGCCCTTTCGGGAACCATCACGGGATTGAGCGTCAAGGCCGGCATTCCGGTCGCGCCCGCGATGGCAATCGGCGTGATGACCGGCGCAGCCTGCGGGTTCGTCAACGGCTTTGTCATCACCAAGATGAAGATCACGCCGTTTGTGGCGACACTCGGCATGATGCTGATTGCCCGCGGGGTCGCTCTTCAGCTGACCGGCGCAGCGCCGATCTCCAGACTGGGCGAAAGTTTCGGCCTGCTGGGGAACGGGTCCCTATTCCGCATCGTGGAGAAAACCGGCGGCATCTTTCCGAAGGTCGTCTTTCCGGGAATTCCCTATCCCGTCATTCTGCTTGCCGTCGTGGCAATCGCTGCGGCCTACCTGCTGAAACGCCGGCAGATCGGCCGTCATATCTACGCCACCGGATCCAACGAGGAGGCAGCCCGCCTTTCCGGCGTGCTTGTCGACCGCACGAAGATCTTCGCCTACGTCCTGTCCGGCGCCCTCGCCGGCCTTGCAGGCAACGTCCTGATGTCCCGGCTGGTGACCGTGCAGCCCAATGAAGGGGTCATGTACGAACTCGACGCCATCGCGGCAGCCGTTATCGGCGGTGCGTCGCTGATGGGCGGCGTCGGCAATATTTCCGGAACGATGATCGGTGCGGCGATCATCGGCGTTCTCCGGAACGGTCTCAACATGGCCGGTGTCTCCGCATTCATCCAGCAAATCGTGATCGGCGTCATCGTCATTCTGGCGGTCTATGTCGATCAGATCAGAAACCGGCGCTGAGAAAGCCGGTCGTTTACCCGAGCAACTTCAGATGGAGGAGAATGAAATGAAGAAGTTTCTTGCGACAGCAATGATGGTCAGCGCGCTCACCCTGTCCGCCGCGGCAGCCCAGGCCGGTGAAATCGCGGTTATCGTCAAGACGACCAATTCGAACTTCTGGCAGAACGTGAACAAGGGCGCCACAGCCGCGATCGAAGGCCAGGAAGCCCACACGATGACCTTCAACGGACCGGCCTCTGAATCGGCCGTTGCCGATCAGGTCAGCCTGGTTGAAAACGCCATCAACCGGGGCGTTGCCGGTATCGTGCTGGCGCCCTCCGATCCGGAAGCGCTGATCCCCGCCGTCAAGAAGGCATTTGAATCCCAAATTCCCGTCGTCATCATCGATTCCGCTCTCGCCGACAGCGGCAAGGAGTATTACCAGTCCTTCCTTTCAACGGACAATTGCGCGGCCGGCCAGCTGGTTGCCGACAAGATGATTTCCGAGGTGGGCACCGAAGGCAAAGTGGCCGTGATGTCCTATGTCGCGGGCGTCGGCTCCGAAATCGGCCGTGTCGGCTGTTTCACGAAGCGGCTTGAAGAAAAGTCGAAGATCGAAATTGTCGGCCCCTACTATTCCCAGTCCCAGATGGCCACCGCCCTGAACCAGACCACCGACGTCCTGGCCGCAAACCCGGACCTCGTCGGGATTTTCGGTGCCAATGAACCGACCGCGATCGGCATGGGCCGTGCCCTCGTCCAGGCCGGCAAGGCAGGCAAGGTCACGGCGATCGGCTTTGACGGCAACACCGATCTTCAGGACTTCGTCCGCGACGGCACCCTGGCCGCAACGGCCGTCCAGGGTTCGTTCCAGATGGGTGAAATCGGCGTTCAGACGATCCTGAAGCTGCTGAACGGCGAAGAGGTGCCGAACTTCATCGACACCGGTGTCGTTCTCGCCACCAAGGACAACATCGATCACCCGAGTGTTCAGAACGTCCTCTACTGAGACGCATTACGGCCGGAAGTCTGGCGTTGCCCGGCTTCCGGTCCTCTCCACCGTTGACCGGGACACGGAATATGAAACCAGACGTTCACGCCGCGGCACCGCTGGTGCAGATGGAAGCGATCGAAAAGCACTTTGGCGGCATCAGGGCCGTGAACGGCGTCTCGCTTGAGCTTTATCCGGGCGAAGTCGTCGGCGTTCTCGGCCACAATGGTGCCGGCAAATCGTGCCTGATGCGGATCCTGTCCGGAGCGATGATCCCCAACGAGGGCACGATCCGCGTGAACGGTGAAATCGCCGACATCCAGTCTCCCCACGATGCCCGCGATCTCGGCATCGAAACCATATACCAGACCCTCGCGCTGGCAGATCACCTGAACGCGCCCGCCAACCTCTTTCTCGGCCGCGAGCTCAAGACACGGTTCGGCAATCTGGACGACAGCAGAATGATGTCCGAGGCCGTGCGCGTCCTCAAGAGGCTCAATCCGAACTTCAAGAATCTCAATGACCCGGTGTCCAGCCTGTCGGGCGGCCAGCGCCAGGTCATTGCCATAGCAAGAGCGATCTATTTCGACGTCAGGATCCTGATCATGGACGAGCCGACCGCGGCTCTCGGTCCTTCGGAAACGGCCATGGTCGGATCGCTGATCCGGCAGTTGCGCGACGAAGGGATCGGCATACTTCTGGTCAGTCACGACATGCATGATGTATTTGAACTGTGCGACCGCGTTATCGTCATGAACAAGGGCCGGGAAGTCGGTTCGCACCGGATCGAAGATGTGACCAAGGACGACGTCCTGAGCCTGATCATCAAGGGTGAACTGCCCCATGACTGGGTTCCAAGGAGCCGGAAAGCCGTTCAATGAATATCGAAAAGACGAAATATCCGGCGTCAGCGCGTTCCATGGCCTGCGGCACCGTGGTCGAGCCGGGCGTTTTCAGGATCGAAACGCGGGAAATGCCGGACAGCGCACCGCAAGGCTGGGTTCTTGTCGACGTTGCAGCGGTCGGTATTTGCGGCACGGACTACCACATCCTGGAAGGCAAGCATCCCTTCCTGCACTACCCCCGTGTCATCGGTCACGAATTGAGCGGCAGGGTGGCGATAAGCGCGGGAAACTGGTCTGCCGGCGATCTGGTGGTGGTCAATCCCTATCTTTCCTGCGGCACCTGCCGCGCCTGCCGGCGGGGCAAACCCAATTGCTGCAGCAACATCGAAGTGCTCGGCGTGCACCGGGACGGCGGCCTGTGTGCCCGTATCGCAGTGCCGCAGGAAAATCTCTATCCGGCGACCGGACTGACGGAAATCCAGGCGGCAATGGTGGAGTTCCTGGCAATCGGCGCACACGCTGTCCGCCGCGCGTCGCTTTCCGCCGACGACAGGGTTCTCGTGACCGGCGCCGGCCCCATCGGCATTGGTACGGCACTCTTCGCCCGGCTTTCGGGCGCTGAAGTCCACCTTTTGGATATGAGCCCTGCACGGCTGAACCAGGTGAAGGAAAAATTCGGCTTCAGGAACATACACCTTGTCGGGTCCGACATTCTGTCAGGTCCGTTGCGCGATGGCTTCGACGTCATATTCGATGCGACCGGCAATGCCGCAGCGATCGAAGCCGGTTTCCCCCTGCTCGCGCATGGCAGCCGGTATGTGCTGGTCAGTGTCGTCAAGGAAACCATCTGCTTCAGCGATCCGGAATTCCACAAGCGGGAAACCCAGATCATAGGCAGCCGGAACGCGACGAGGGAAGATTTCGAAACCGTGATGTCGGCCATCAGGACGAACCGGATCGATACCGGCGCGCTCTGCACGCTGACCATTCGCCTTGAGGATCTCCAGACCCGCATCAACGAATTGGCCAGGGACCGGGAAGCCCTCATCAAGGCAATCGTGACCTTGTAATGTCGGCGATCGGTGATTTGCGCCTGCGGAGCCCTCGCCGCAAGCGCCGAAGATTCACTTCCCCTTTTCCACCTCGTCCGCGAGGTTGACGCCGTTCAGCGCAGCGACATGGTCGCTCAGCATTGGAACATAGTCGCCCGCATGACCCGTCGCCTCGGCATGAACGAAGTACTGGTGGGCGGGTCCGGCAATGAGGTTCATCACCCCTGCTTCGGCAGCCATTGCATTCAGGTAGCGCAGGTCCTTGGAGCCGTTTGCGATGGTGAACTTGTGCGCATCCCGGTTCCGGTCGCAGACATAGTTCATGAAGGTGTCAAAGAAGCCGTTGGTCAGTCTGGACGAGCCGATCACCCGGCGGAGCTCCTGCGGCGGCAGCCCGACCTTGGCACCGAGGACCGTGGCTTCGGAATAGAGCGCCGCATAGCCCATCGAGATGAAGTTCATCAAGAGTTTCATCTTGTGGCCCGCACCCGTCGGCCCCACCCTGTTGATGTTGGCCGCCCAGCAACGCAACACCGGCAGGAGACGTTCGAACAGGTCTTCGTCGCAGCCGACCATCGTATCCAGGGTGCCTGCCTCCGCTTCCCTGGGCGTGCGCCCCAGAGGAGCATCGACAAGTGTGGCTCCCCGCGCTGCAAGTTCGCCGGCAAGTGCCAGGGTCGAGGTCGGGTCGGAGGTGCTGCAGTCGATCACGATGGAACCGGAGCGAACGCCTTCAAGGAGCCCGCCGGGACCCCTGACTACCGCCTCGACCTGGGCCGAATTCGACAGACAGAGATGGATGATCTCGCATCGCTTCGCCACCTCCACAAGGCTCCGCGCCTCTTCGGCGCCCTGGGCCACAAGGCTTGCGACCGGTTTTCGGTTCCGGTGGCCTTTCACGATCAGCGGGTAGCCGGCGGCAAGCAGGTTCTTCGCCATGCCGTGTCCCATGTATCCAAGACCGATAAAACCGATGACGGGGAGGCTCATCTCCTGATCCTTTTAATTGGGGGACAAAGTCGGTGCACGCTGCAGCAGTGAGTTACGAACGCCAGCATCGGCAGCGATGCTTCTGAACTCAAGCCCAAAAATTGCATCCGCCTGAAAGGTCTTCAGCCGCTTCGCACTGAGCGCCTGAATGGGGCGTCTCTTGTTGCGAAGGCACATTCTGCGCGCCGCGCAAGCAGTACAACCACCCCGGTCTACTATCGACATACGAGCCGGCGAAGGGACCGACGGAAGGAGGCGCAAGCCGACCTGGCTTCAACCTTCCGCACCCCACGCGCCGGCTGCAGTTTTCCGGCGGCAATGGAAATGCCGCCAGCAAAAAATAATATTACTTATTTCGCAAGATCTCTACCTGCTGATCCCAAGTCAGTCAAGCCAGATACAACGGCCAAAACCGATCCATCCAGTGCGGCAAAAGCGGCCGGCGGCCTGTCTGGTTCAAAAAAAGAATATCATTTAACCATCTGATAAAAAACATAGAAAGTCTTTCATCTTGTCGCTGGAAAAATTTCGCGTTGACGGCCATGCCCGGAATGTACTTAATTATTAGAGACATTTATAATATTAGTGATAAGGCTGATATCTCGATGTTGGAAGCCGGAAATGCACGTGGAGGCCACTCCAAACCGTCAGCGCCAGGCGAGGCTCGAAGCGGGGCACGCTCTCTCGCGCTGGCTCTCAAGCTTCTCGGTTTCGGGCCGCTGCTTATTCTGATCGCGCTGATTGCCGGCGCGAGCGTTTTGACGCCCAATTTCCTCAAGCTCGGAAACATCGGCAACATTCTGGCCCAGACGTCCGTGATTGCCATTGTCGCAATAGGACAACATCTCGTCATTCTGACGCGAGGCATCGATCTGTCCGTGGGCGCGAACCTGGCCCTTGCGACCGTGATCGGTGGACTTGTCTTTCGCGTCACCGATTCAACTCTCCTGGTGATGGGCGCGATGCTGGCTTCGGCCGTCGCGGTCGGTGCCTTCAACGGGATCGGTTATGTCTACGGCCGGTTGCCGCATGCCTTCATCATTACGCTGGCAACTTTGAGCATCTGCCGTGGTCTGGCGCTCGAACTGTCGGTCAATCACACGACCATGCGCGGCATGCCCGCCGGTATCGAAGCCTTGGGCACAATCGAGATCTTCGGGTTGCCCTGCTCATTCTTCGTCGTATTGGGCATTGCCGCTGTCATGCTCGTTGTGACAAAGGGCATGGTTTGGGGCAGGTGGATCTACGCGGTCGGCGGAAAGCCGGAAGCAGCGCTTCAGATGGGAATACCGATCAAGGGCGTTCTCGTCTCGACATACGTCTTGTCAGGGCTTTGCGCCGGCATTGGTGCCATCGTTCTGTCGGCGCGCACGCAGGCCAGTTCCCCGCTCTACGGCAATCTTCTGGAGCTCGACACGATTGCGGCCGTGATCATCGGCGGCGCCAGCTTTCTGGGCGGCCGCGGCCATATCGGCCACGCACTGATAGGTGCCGTGATGATCGGCGTCATTCGCAATGCGCTCAATCTCCTCAATGTGGATGTGTTTTTCCAGATGATCGCGATCGGAGCGATCATCCTGCTGACCGTTGAAGCGGACGTGCTGCGAGGGCATCTGGAAGCGCGGAGCCGCGTCCTGCAGGCCTCGGGAGGGCGCAACTCGTGAATGCCGCCTCCAATCCTCCGGTTCTCGCGGTGCGCAATGCGGTGAAGCGCTTCGGTGCGGTCCAGGCGCTGAAGGATGTCGGCCTGGAGGCCTACGCGGGTGAGGTTCTTGCGCTTCTCGGCGACAACGGCGCCGGCAAGTCGACCCTGATCAAGTGTATCAGCGGCGTTCATCGGCTTGATGAAGGCGAGATCCTGATCGACAGCAAGCCGACCTCATTTCACTCGCCCGCCGCCGCCCGGCAGGCCGGTGTCGAGACGGTCTATCAGGATCTGGCGCTCTTCGACAATCTGACGCCCGCCCAGAACTTCTATTGCGGCCGGGAAGTTGCCTTTCCCCGCTGGCTGCCGCGCGGGCTGCGGCTCCTGAACAACGCGGCAATGGAAAGGGAAGCCGCAGCCGTGATCGACCGGCTCAAGGTCAAATTGCCGAGACCGGATGCGCCGGTTGCCCTGATGTCGGGCGGACAGCGCCAGGCGATTGCCGTCGCCCGCGCCACGGTCTTTGCGCGCAAGATCGTCATTCTGGACGAACCGACGGCGGCGCTCGGCTTGCGCGAGGCACGCAAGGTGCTCGACCTCGTCAAGCAACTTCGGGACGAAGGCAACGCGCTGACCCTGATCACCCACAACATGGAACATGTCATCGAACTGGCGGACCGCGCCGTCGTTCTTCGCCAGGGCAACAAGGTCGGCGAGCTCAGGCCGACACGGGAAAACCAGCACGAGTTGGTGTCGATGATCGTCGGCGCCGAAAGGTAGGCAAACACGCCGTTTCGGGAAAACGGCTCAGCTGGAAGACCGCTCTACCGTTGAAGCGGTTCAGAAAGGGAGGAAGTCATGAAACTGAAAGCAGCACTTGCCGGTGTGATGATGGCCGCAACCTCGGTTGCCCCTTCTTTGGCGGAGGACATCAAGATCGGCTTCATCACGAAGTTTCCCGTACCGTTCTTCGCCACCATGGAAGATGGGGCGAAGGCCTACGCCGCCGAGCACGGCGGTATCGAGATTGTCTTCGGACAGGGAACCTCGGCGACGGATATCGAAGGTCAGATCGCCCTGATCGAATCCATGGTGACACAAGGCGTTGAGGGCATCGCCATCACCCCCGTCGACCCGACAGTCGCCTCGACGCTGGACAAGGCCATTGCACAAGGTGTGAAGGTTGTCCTGATGGACAACAGTATTCCCGGCTGGGAAGGGCGTACCGCCCTGGCAACCACGAACAATTACGAAGCGGGCAAGACCGCCGGCAACTATCTGAAAACAGTACTGAAGGACGGCGACACGCTCGGCATTCTGGAAGGTGTTCCGGGTGTGCCGGCACTGGATGAACGTGTCAACGGCATGCTGGAAGGCCTCGACGGTGTGAAGGTCGAAATTGTGGGGCGGGGCACGACCAACTGCACCGAAGAACTGGGCATCAACGTTGCCGAGGACATCCTGACGGCCAATCCCGGCATAACGGCAATCTACTCGGCCTGCGGCCCGGCCGCCGCCGGCGCCGCACAGGCGATCAAGAACGCCAAGCTGGACCATCACGTGATCCTCGTCGGATTTGACTTCTGCTGCGGCGAGGCTGAAGCAATCGAGGCCGGCACCGAAGATGCGTCGGTCGCCCAGTTTCCCTTCAACATGGCCAAATACGGCGTCGAGGCACTGGTGAAGTCGATCAAGGGCGAACCGGTCGAAAACCTGATCGATTCAGGATCAGCCCTCGTTACCAAGGAAAACATGAAGGACTTCATGTAAGGGCCCTGCGGGACCGGGCCTCTGCCCGGCCCCGCATTACAAACCGATTTCCAAAAAAGACTGTCTGGCACCTGGAGCACAAGTATCGTGGACGCGCTGGTATGCACGGAACCGGGAACCCTGGAATTGCGGCAACTGTCCCCACCTGTCCGGGCCGATCATCAGATTCTCGTGCGCCCGCGCCGCATCGGTATCTGCGGGACCGACTATCATATTTTCGAAGGAAAACACCCTTTCCTCAGGTACCCGAGGATCATGGGCCACGAACTCGCTGTCGAGGTGCTAGAGGCTCCGGCCAACAGCGGTTTTGCGCCCGGGGACCTGTGTGCGGTCAATCCCTATCTTTCCTGCGGCAGCTGTGTTTCCTGCCGAAACGGCAAACCGAATTGCTGCACCAGAATCTCTGTTCTTGGCGTTCATGAGGACGGAGGCATGGCGGAGTTTCTGTGCCTGCCTGCAGCCAATCTGCTTCCTGGAGATGGCCTGTCTGTCGACGAATGCGCATCTGTCGAATTTCTCGCCATCGGCGCCCACGCGGTCCGCAGGGCTGCGGTCAAAGGAAATGAAAGGGTTCTGGTTGTCGGAACCGGGCCCATAGGCGTCGGCGTCGCCCTCTTTGCGAAGATCGCAGGGGGCGATGTGCGGATCTTCGATGTTGACGAGAAGCGAATGACCTCGATCGCATCGCTCACCGCCAGCAGGGCGATCGATGTTTCTGACGCGACATCGGTCAGCGAGGCAATCCTTGCCGCGAGCGATGGAGAGGGGTTCGACGTTGTTTTCGATGCGACCGGAAACAGGCGTGCCATGGAAACGAGCTTCGATCATGTCACCCATGGCGGAAGGCTGATTTTCGTCGGCGTTGTCACTTCCGAAATCTGCTTCCAGGATCCGGCATTCCACGCCAGGGAAATGACGCTGCTCGGCAGCCGAAATGCAACCGCGGAAGACTTCGATCATGTTGTCCGCGCAATTCGCAACGGCCGGGTGCCGGTCGCGAAACTGATCACGCATCGAACCGATCTTGCGGCTTGTAGCACGGATCTGCCCTTGTGGGCGCGAAACAAGACGGGCCTGATCAAGGCCATGATTTCAATCGGCTAGGTCGAACGCCCTTGGCGAATTTCGCGGCGCTGTTTTTCCGTCTGGCTTGTCGATGGGGGGGCTGGGCAGGCTCGAGAGGCCGACTGCAGAAGTGCAGGTCCGACAAAACCGGCCCGCTGGATCTGATGCCCTTTCCGGTCAATCTCAGATACCGCTGATCAGTCGTGTCGAGATCTCGATGATATCTCGGGAGACCAGCGAATTGGGTGTGTACCTTCGGGTCAAGGCTCCGAGCTGCATTGCAGGCGGCAGGTCGGGAACCTCAATGCGTAACAATCCGCTGCCCCAAAAGGTATCTTCCAGAATTCTGGTCGGGCAAAGGGCAATCAGATCCGTCGACCGGTTCAGCGCTGCGAGCAGAAAAGGCGAGCGGCACAATGTGGGAGGATGAGCCAGCCTTATCTTCTTGTCCGCCAGCCAATCGAGCGCTGCCTGGTCGGCGCTGCCGGGCGCGGGATTGAGCAGCCAGCGCTCGCCTGACAGTTCGTCCCATGAAACTGGCCGGTTGGCGAACCTTTTCGAGCGGCTGACAGGTGCCAGCGTGACTTCCGTGAACGGCAGAAAGGTGAGGTCTGCCGGCAGCGCCTCGGGCGTGGCAATGCCCAGGGCAAGGTCCAGTTGTCCGTCCAGGAGCCGCGGCACGATATTCCCGAGGGTACCGGTTTCGACGTCCAGCTGACCTTGCGGATGCCGGCGATGAAATTCGTGAAGGATCCCGCTGAGCTTCGTCACTGCGACCACCGGCGTTACGGCGATGCGCGCAGTTGCAACCGTTTGCCCGGAAAGGCGGCGAACCTCCTCTTCGGCCCGGCGCATTGTGGTGAGGATGAGGCGTGCATGGTCCAGCAAGGCTTTGCCCGCCGGCGTGAAGCGCGTGCCGCGCGAGGCCCTGACGAGCAGAGCTGCTCCTGTTTGCGTTTCGAGCTCGCGCAGTGTCTTCGTCAAGGCGCTCTGGGAAAGACCCATGTCGCGCGCCGCCCCCCGGATGGAACCGTTGTCGGCGAGTGCGACAAGGGCCTTGAGTTGTTGCGTTTTCATTTACGGTGAACACCATTGGTTGTCAGTCGACAACATTATGTGTCTGTACGGATCTTGCCAACCTGCTCTGAATAGATCGCCGAACCGCCGGGTCTCACCCATCACGGGTTCGGAACTGAAATGCTTTCAAGACCGGAAACCAGGAGGAGGACACTTGTGGTTCAAAATAGTATCCGGACATTCTCGGCTGTCCTGACCATGGCATTGCTGAGCCAGCCAATAGCCGCAACGGCAGCCGACGACGAAAGGTGGCTTTCACCGACACTGGTCAACGCCCGTGCCCACATGTTCGAGCCTTCGCTGAATTATCTGACGTTCCAGCACATGGACCAGATGTTCGCCACGCGCACGGTTGCGGCGGCGGAAAACACCAAGGCGCTGCCCTTCAAGCCGGTCTCCCTGAAGGGAGACTATGAGATCGGCGGCGAGAAGCTGGACCTGGAGGAGGCCCTGGAGAGCACATCCACAAACGCGCTTGTCGTCGTAAAGGACGGCAATATCGTCTATGAGACCTACCGGAACGGGAGCGACGAGAACACCCGTTTCCTCACGTTTTCCGTGGCAAAATCCTATGTTTCCACTCTCATCGGCCTTGCCCTTGCCGATGGTGCGATCAAGAGCCTCAACGACAAGGTGACCGACTATCTGCCCGAAATGAAGGGGAGCGGTTATGACGGTCCGACGATCCGCGACCTGCTGCGCATGCGCTCCGGCGTGGAATGGCTCGAGGTCTATGAATTCGGCAGCGACACGCAGCTGACGCAAGTCCATGACAACGCGCTCGTCGCCTACAAGTACCACTGGTGCGATTACGCGGCGAAGGAATCCAGGCCGGGACCCGACACGCCGGGATCAGCGTTCAACTACGCCACGCTCGACACGAGTGTTCTTGGATGTGTGCTGGAAAAAGCGGTCGGCATGACCGGGGCGCAATATATGTCCGAAAAGCTCTGGAAGCCGGCCGGCATGGAAAACGACGCCTACTGGATCATGGACGGCCCGCCTTCCGTCGGCCGGGAATTCTTCGGTGCCGGTCTCGCCGCAACGGCCCGCGACCATGCCCGCTTCGGACTGATGTTCCTGAACAATGGCCGGGTCGGAGACACGCAGGTTGTATCCTCCGACTGGGTAAAGGAAGCGACCGTGCCGGAGGAAGGCTCTGAACCTGCCGGCCCGGGAGAAGAGTTCGGCTACCAGTACCAGTGGTGGACGGTGCCGGGCTCGGATGCCTATTCGGCGATCGGCCTCTATCACCAGTACATTTATGTCGACCCGGCCAACAACCTTGTCATCGCGAAAGCCAGCCACACGGCCGAGCCGGTCGGGCACGACAAGGAGAACCTGGAACTATTCCGCCAGATCACGGAACGGCTATCGAACTGAACCATCGTCCGGAAGCTTGGGCTGCGCAGTGCCTTTCCCTGCTTGGCCACCGAACCGCATCGCCTCGTGCGATGCGGTTCAAGAGCATTATCCCGTTTCCCGATTGCTTGACACCGCCGATAAGGGCGGCCTCCATCGAGATCAGGCTGGTATTCAGCCCGACCATTCCGAGTTATAGGGCTTCTGCCACGCGCCACGAGCGCTTGAGGTTTTCCGTATAGAAATATGCAGCCACTCAAGGGCTCTTCCTGCAAACGTTAGGAATCAAGACGCAGCTGGATGAGCGCGCGCTTGATTTCGTTGCCAAGCAACCTTTCGGGAGGAGAGATGCCGGAAGATGCGGACATGACGACACCGATGCGCAGGTTGGACAGGACGTCGTGCATGAGCGGGACGAACCGGAGGATGCCCCGGTCGATTTCGTCGATGAAGCCGATCTTGGTGTAAAGACCAAGGCCCCGGCCGGCCAGGATCATCTGCTTGGCCACATGCAAGGTGTCGGTGAAGCAATTGGTCGACAGGGCGGAGGACATTCCCGATATCGCCTGATCGATGATGGAATTGCGGCCGCGTGCATCGACAGTACGCACCATCTTCTGCCCGGCCAGCTCTTCGATGGCGAGGTTCGTGCGTTCGGCGAACGGGTGGTCCGAGCGCATGATGATGCCGATAGGGGCGGTCTTGTCGGAAATCACCCGCACATTCGGGTGCAGGTCGAAGGTGAATGTGATGCCGATATCGGCATTGCCGCCTGCGACAGCGGTCATGATCTCGTCGGGCTGTGCCGTTGTGATCGAATAGGTGACCTGCGGATAGATCCGGTTGAAGTCGAGCAGGATGCGGGGCAACAGGCCGTAGGTTACGGAATCGATGGCCGCGATGTTGAGATGGCCAGACCTCAGATCTCGGATATCGTCCAGCAATGTGCGGGTGCGCTCATAGTCCTGCAGCGTCTTGCGGCAGTGTTCCAGCACGATCGCCCCCGCATCGGTCAGCGTGACGCCTTCGGGTGTGCGCTCGAACAGGCGAACGCCCATCTCGTTCTCCGTACTGATAATCTTCCTGTTCACCGTGGTTGAAGACACGTTCAGAACCGCGGATGCCTTGCGGATGGAGCCCTGGCGGGCGACTTCGTCGAAATAGCGCAGAAAATTTGAATGCACGATGTCCCCCCGGACAGTGTCGCAAACAGTGCATCACAAAGCGTGGTGCATTTTATGCCTCACTGTTAGCATGTTTTTGCACTTTTTGCACCGTGGCTCTTCCCGCTAGAGTTCACTGTGAAGTCGGCAAGGGGAACAGTCGGCCACAAACCGCCCAATCTCAAATGAGGGGGACCAACAGTATGTCATACCTATTCTCGAATGGACTGAACCGCCGCTCGATGCTCAAGACCATGGCCGCAGGTGCCGGTCTGGCTGGTGCGGGAACGCTGGTGAACATCGTACCGGGCGTTGCCCAGGACACCTTCAAGGTCTCGATGCAACTCGGCTGGCTGGCCGGCAACGGCAACCTCGGAGAAATCGCGGCCGACAAGCTGGGCTATTTCGCCGAAGAAGGACTGGAATTCGAAATCGTGCCCGGGGGCCCCAATGTCGATGGCGTTGCGTCCGTCGCGTCCGGGCAATCCAACCTCGGCCAGGTATCCTCCAGTCCGTCGCTCATGCTGGCGCGCGCTGCGGGCATTCCGGTGAAATGTATTGCCGCCGGATACCAGCAGCACCCCTACACGTATTTTTCGCTGAAGAAGAACCCGATCAAGACGCCGCAGGACATGATCGGCAAGAGGATCGGCACCCAGGCGACCGGGCGGATCCTGTTTCGTGCCCTTCTGGCAAAGAACGGCATTTCGGAAGACCAGGTCGAACTGAAGGTTATCGGTAGCGACATGGCGCCGTTGCTGACCGGACAGGTGGACGCGATCACCGGCTGGAAGACCAACGTCAACGCGCTTTCGATCCTTGGCGACCAGCGTGTCGACATGTCCCTCTGGGATGCCGGCATCCAGCTCTACGCCAATCCCTTCTACACCACGGATACGGTACTGACCGACCATGGCGACAAGGTGCAGGCCATGATCCGCGCCATTTCGCGCGGCTGGGGCTGGGTGCGGGAAAACCAGGAAGAAGCCGTCGACTATCTGGTCGAACGCCTTCCGAACCTGGACAGGGAAAGCGAATTGAAGGCGGTGCCGCTCGTTGTCGGATACTCCTTCAACGAGAAAACCGCCGAGAATGGCTGGGGAACCATGACCCGCGAGAACTGGCAAGCGCAGATCGAGACTTACGAGAGCCTGGAGCAATTCGCGAACGGTGCGCCCGCAGTCGACGATGTCATGACGCTTTCGGTTCTGGAAAGCACCGCAGACGCCCGCCCGAAGGTCGGTTGAGGCCATGGAAGCGGTACTGGAAAATCTGGACGCAGGCACGATGGCGCCTGCTGCCAGCCTGCGCAATGCCTGGGTCAAGTTCGGTCAGTTCACTGCGATCCAGGACATCAGTCTCGAAATCGAGGCCGGAGCCTTCTATTCGATCCTGGGGCCGTCGGGCTGCGGCAAATCCACCTTGCTTCGGCTGGTCTCGGACCTCATTCCGCCGGCGTCGGGGGACGTGTCGATCTTCGGCAAGACGACCGAAGCCGCCCGCCTTGCCCGGGAATTCGCCTTCGTGTTTCAGGACGCAACGCTGCTGCCCTGGCGCACGGCGCTGGAGAATGTCGAGCTGCCGCTGGAAATGGGGCGGAGCCGTGGGATAAAGATCCCGGTCAGCGACAAGTCGCCGATGGAGCTGCTCGAGCTGGTCGGCCTCAAGGGACGCGAACACGCGTTGCCGCACGAGCTTTCAGGAGGCATGCGCCAGCGAGTGGCGATCGCCCGTGCGCTGGTCTGCAAACCGAAACTGCTGCTGATGGACGAACCCTTCGGCGCACTCGATGAAATGACCCGTGATCACCTGAATCTTCAGCTTCTGAAGGTTTGGGAAGAGACCGGCGTGACGATCCTGTTCGTGACACACTCGATCCCGGAAGCGGTTTTTCTCGGTCAGAAGGTGCTGATGCTGAAGGCTCATCCGGGCCGGCTGCATGAGATCGTGGATATCGACCTGCCTTATCCGCGCACCACCGAGTTGCGGGACACGGCCGAATTCACCAGATATTCCGCGCATTTGCGCAAATTGCTGGAGGCATGCTGATGACTGCCGTCGACGAAACACTTGGCCTGCCGGCGGACGATGATGCAGCCGAAAAGGCCATTGTGCGCAGGGCGCGGATGACTGCCGTTGCAACGCCGCTGCTGACGGCGGTCGGTCTGGTCGCTATCTGGGAGATCGGTGTCCGCGCCTTCGGCGTTCCGAGCTACATCGCACCGGCCCCCAGCGAAGTCGCAACGACGCTTGTGACCGAATTCCCGCAGTTGCTGCGGAACTTCTGGCCGACGCTGTTTGAAAGCGTTCTGGGCTTTGTCGTGGGCAATGTGGCGGCGGTGCTGATCGCGATTGCGTTCGTGCACAGCCGGATGGTCGAACGGGCGTTCTTTCCGATTGCCGTGTTCATCAACACAATTCCGATCCTGGCAATCGCGCCTATCCTCGTCCTTATCTTCGGGGCAGGCCTGACCGCCAAGGTCGTCATCGCCGCACTGATCTGCTTCTTCCCGACGTTGGTCAACATGGTGCGCGGTCTGCAGTCCGTCAGTCCGCAAGCGCTGGAACTGGCGCGGATCCTGTCCGCCACCAAGTCGGAAGTGTTCTGGAAGATCCGTCTGCCGTCTTCGCTGCCGTTCCTGTTTTCGGCTTTGAAAATCGCGGCAACCACCTGTGTCATCGGCGCAATCGTCGGGGAATGGGTTGGCGCGGATGTCGGGCTCGGCGCCTTGATCATCGATGCGACCTTCAATTTCCGCTCCGCCTTGCTCTACGCGACGGTCTTCCTGTCGTCGGGACTGTCGGTGCTGATGTTTGCCGCCGTTTCCATTGCCGAACGCATGATCGTGCGCTGGTGAACCGGGTCTGAACCAAACGAAAATTCGAACTGAAACCGGGCCGTCGCTTGGCGGCCCAACGGGAGGAGTGCGCCGAAATGAGCACCAACACAACGCAAATTTCCTTGAACCGCAATGAGCAGGTTCCGGTCGTCGCAGACTGCGACGTGGTCGTCATCGGCGGCGGGCCCGCCGGACTGAGTGCAGCCGTATCGGCAGCCCGAAACGGCTGCTCGGTCACCTTGCTCGAGCGCTATCACCACCTCGGCGGCATGGCCTCCGGCGGAATGGTTCTGGTGCTTGACGACATGGTCAACGAGGGCAACGAAATTGTCACGACGGGCATCGTCAACGAATTTGTCGACCGCATGTCGGCCCAGGACGGCGCGGTGTTTCCGCCGCCGGAAGAGTGCCTGACGAACTGGGAGATGTGGAAGAAATGGTCCCGCTGGGGCTGCATCGACTTTCACAAGACCGGTATGCCGCAACCGATCATCCACGCGGTGGCCTTCGATCCCGACTGCTGGAAACGGGTGAGTCTCGACCTGGTGCGTGAGGCAGGTGTCAATCTGCGTCTGCATTCCTGGTTTTCCGAAGCCATGGTGGAAGATGGCCGTGTCACTGGTGTGATCTGCCAGACCAAGCTCGGCCGTCAGGCCATCAAGGCGAAGATGGTGATCGATGCCAGCGGCGATCTCGATGTCGCCTCCTCGGCAGGTGCGTCTTTCCAGACCGGTCAGTACATTGTCACGACGGTGTTCCGCCTCTGCGATGTCGATACGGACAAGGCGGAAGAATTCGAGTTCGAGCATCCAGAAGAATACAAGGCACTCGACCGGCAGGTGCGCCGGGTGATCGGCGGAGCCTGGGGCATGTGGTGGCTGAAGACCCCGCTGCCCGGCATCGTCTGGTGCAACTGCCCGCACATGCCGGGCTATGACGGGTTGTCGCCGGAAGACATGCTGGGAGCGGAGGTGGAAGGCCGCGAACGCATGATGAAGCTGCTCGCCTTCGTGCGCGCCAATCTGCCGGGTTTCGAAAATGCCAAGATGCTGGGCGCCGCCGAACAGCTCGGCATTCGCCAGACACGTCTGCTGCAGGGAGAATATGTGGTGACGCGGGATGACGTGCGTTCCCGCCGCCATTTCGCCGACA
>Ga0207773_100422_pt1 | contig 17171 bp, 13 predicted proteins | sample TtaePargueraPR_2_FD_187281 | JGI IMG/M metagenome (GOLD analysis project Ga0207773, IMG submission 187281) | Aerobic enrichment media microbial communities from Bioluminiscent Bay, La Parguera, Puerto Rico - Tt and M1 (3) (SPAdes) | ecosystem: Environmental > Aquatic > Marine > Unclassified ...
CCACCATGCCGAGCCAGTCGTCTCGCCCGACCGCGATCGACACGAACCGCGCGAACCAGAGCCCGGCGGCCAGCGTGGCGAGGCCGAGCACGGTGCTGATGAACAGTGACATCCAGCGAAAGCCACCCTCGAGCCGGCGCCCGGCACCTATGTGCACCAGGCCTAGGGCGTTCTGACACATCGGCTCTCTGGACTTCCGGGCCGGCGAGGCCCACCTTCTGGAGCATGTCTCAAGACACGCAAGACCAAGACAGCAGCGACGACGATTTCGGCGAGGAGGGCGCCTCGCGCCTCGGGCGCGTGCGCCGCTATGCCCGCGTCGGCTCTTCGGTCGGCGGGCTCGCCGCCCAGGTGGTCGGCGCCCGCTACTTCGGCCTCGGGCTCGATCGCGGCAAGCACTCCTCAGAGCTGAAGGCGGCGCTGGGCGGCCTCAAGGGGCCGCTCATGAAAGCGGCACAGATCCTCGCCACCATCCCCGACGCCCTGCCGCGCGAATATGCCGAGGAGCTGCGCCAGCTGCAGTCGAACGCGCCCCCCATGGGTTGGCCCTTCGTGAAGCGGCGCATGCGCAGCGAGCTGGGCGCCGGCTGGGAGGCGAAATTCGCGTCCTTCGAGCGCGAGGCCGCGGCCGCCGCCTCTCTGGGCCAGGTGCACCGCGCCGTCAGCCGCGACGGTCGCGACCTCGCCTGCAAGCTGCAGTACCCGGACATGCTCTCGGCCGTGGAAGCCGACCTGCAGCAGCTGAAGATTCTCTTCGGCATCTACCGTCGTTACGACCGCGCCATCGACCCCTCCAACATCTACCACGAGCTGGCGGATCGCCTGCGCGAGGAGCTCGACTACGAGCGCGAAGGACGGCACATGCAGCTCTACCAGCACATGCTGCGCGACGAGAAGGGCGTGCACGTGGCGGATCTGCTGCCGGAGCTGTCAACGAAGCGCCTGCTCACCATGACCTGGCTGGAGGGCCAGCCGCTGCTCGACTTCGCCAAGGCGGCGAAGTCGGTGAAGCAGCGCAACGCCGTCGCCATGAACATGTTCCGCGCCTGGTACGTGCCCTTCTACTACTACGGCATCATCCACGGCGATCCGCACCTGGGGAACTACACCATCCGCCCCGACGGCACGGTGAACCTGCTGGACTTCGGCTGCATCCGCGTCTTCCCGCCGAAGTTCGTAAAGGGGGTCATCGATCTCTACTTCGCCTTGGAGCGCGACGATCCCGAGCTGGCGGTCGAGGCCTATCGGGTCTGGGGCTTCACCGACCTCAGCAAGGAGCTGCTGGCGGCGCTGAACCTCTGGGCCGCGTTCCTCTACGCGCCGCTGCTGGAGGATCGGCCGCAGAAGATCATGGGCGACAACGGCAGCCTCTACGGCGCCGAGGTGGCCGGGAAGGTGCACCAGGAGCTGCGCCGCCTCGGCGGCGTCCGGCCGCCGCGCGAGTTCGTGCTGATGGATCGCGCCGCGATCGGCCTCGGCTCCGTCTTCATGCATCTGGATGCCGAGATCAACTGGCACCAGATGTTCCACGACCTCATCCGCGGCTTCGACGAGAAGGTCCTCGCCCAGCGCCAGGAAGAGGCTTTGAAGACGCTGGGCCTGCCGCTGCCGAGCTAAATCAGGCGGCCGGCTTATTCACCTGGGCGGCCTGCGACACCGCCTTACGCGACTGCAGCCAGGCGGGGAAGAAGCTGTAGGGATCCAGCGTCGCCGCCTCATCGAAAGCCACGCCGCTGTCCTTCAGCAGGCGCTGCAGGTCGCCGCTCCTGTAGGCATCGAAGGTCTCGGTGCAGCCGCCGATGAAGTGGCCGCCGACGAAGACCTGCGGGATGGTGCGGCAGCCCGTGCGGGCGGTGAGGGCGGCGCGCACCCGGCCGCCGAGGTTGTCCTGCTGCAGGGCGACCGAATCGATGTCGACCGATCGGTAGGCGACGCCGAGTTTTGAGAAGAAACGGCGCACCGACCAGCAGAACTCGCACCATTCCAGCGCGAACATCATCACCGGCTGATCCGCGTTGCCCACGGCGTCGACCAGGTAGGCCTGGGCGTCGGCATCGGGTGCGGCGACGGGAGCGACCTCCGCCGCGGCGGGCTTGGCCGCCGGCGGAGACGCGGGCAGATCAAAGCGGCAGCTCGGCGTCGACTTGGAGATCTCGATCTCCTCCGCCGTCATGTCGACACTGACGTGCTCGAACAGCGGCGTGCTCAGGTAGCGCTCCCCGGTGTCCGGCAGCATGACCAGGATGTTGCTGCCCTTGGGCGCCTCGCGCGCGAGCGTGAGGGCACCAGCCAGGGTGGCGCCGCCGGTGATGCCGGTGAGAATGCCCTCGCGGCAGGCCAGCTCGCGCGACAGCCGCAGGGCGTCGGCACCGTTCACCGGCACGATGCGGTCGACGTGGCGGCTCGCCAGGGCGTCGCCCGTCAGGCGCGGGATGAAATCGGGCGTCCAGCCCTGCATGGGGTGGGGGCGAAACAGCGCGTGGCTCTCACCCGGCGTCTCCGGCATCGGGATGCCGCTGCCGAGGATCTGCACGTTGTCCGGCTCGCAGACGATCACCTTGGTGCGCGGGCTCTCGGCTTTCAGCACGCGGGCGACGCCCTTCAGCGTGCCGCCGGTGCCGGCGCCGGTCACCCAGTAGTCGAGCGGCGCGTCGGCAAAGTCGGCGAGAATCTCGCGCGCTGTGGTGCGCGAGTGGAAGTCGGCGTTGGCCTCGTTCTCGAACTGGCGGCAAAGGAACCAGCCGTGCTTCTCGGCCAGCTCGATGGCCTTGTTCAGCATGCCGGTGCCTTTCTCGGCGGCCGGCGTGAGGATGACCTTCGCCCCGAGGAAGCGCATGAGCTTGCGCCGCTCCACGCTGAAGCTCTCGGCCATGACGATGACCAGCGGATAGCCTTTCTGGGCGCAGACCATGGCGAGGCCGATGCCGGTGTTGCCGCTGGTCGCCTCTATCACCGTCTGGCCCGGCTTCAATGCGCCGCGGCGCTCGGCGTCCTCGATGATGCCGAGGGCGAGGCGGTCCTTCACCGAGCCCATGGGGTTGAAGGCCTCGAGCTTGGCGTAGATGTTGACGCCCTTCGGCGACAGGTGGGCGAGGCGCACCGAGGGCGTGCCGCCGACGGTGCCGAGAATGCTGTCGTAACGCATGACTGGTCCCTTCACGGGCCGCCGCGGCGGCAGGGCATGGCGCAGCAGGAGGTATGGCGGACAACACTCTCCGCGCGCCGGTTGGTATCTTGCGCCGATGCCGCGAGGAGGCAAGGTTTCAATTGAAACAGTCAGTTGAAACATCAGCCGCGACTTGGAAATACTGCCGCAGCTTAGTAAAGCCTTAATCCAGCGGCCCGCCTAATGGGCCTATCGCCGAGTGTTCAAGAACCACGGTCCGGTCCGATGGCGCAGTTGACTCAGTCCCTGACAGCGCAGGCGCGCAGGCCCCTGAAGCGGTTCCGCGTGATCCTGCGGGGTGACGATTTCCTCCTCGCTGCGGGCGAGGGCGAGGCCGAGAGAAACGGCTTCTACGTCGTGCGCACGGCGCTGGCCGAGAACGAGACAATGGCCGGCAAGCTCGCGCTGTTCGATTTCGCGGCCGAGCTTCACTTCCATGCCCGGCTTGCTCCCTGGTTCGTGAAGAAGGGCTCGCTGGCCGTCGAGGAGGCCCGCCCGCTCGAGGACGCCGAGGAAGACGTCGCCAGCGGCTTCATCTTCTATCCGATGGCGTGAAGCCTCAGCGCCACGTGTCTGTCGGCGCCGTCATGTGCAGCAGCGTGCGCAGCAGGTTGGCGTAGCCGCGCGCGTCGTTGATCGAGGTATGATCGTGCGGCACGTGGCCGAGCCACTCCGGCGGATAAGCCTCGGTGTGGCAGGCGTGAAAGTCCCAGCCGGTGCGACCGGCGGCGAAGGCCTGAAGGCAAAGGCCGGCGGTGTCGAACAGCCGCTCCCCGATCCAGGGTCCTTTCAACATGCGGATGCCGCATAAGCGTCTGAGATAGTAGTCGATCCAGGCGCCGTCGAAGGCGAGGGGATGCGCCGCGAAGACCGGCTGGCCCGGCAGGGCGCGCACCCAGTCGGCATAGCGTGCCATTACGCGCTCCGGCGGCTCGGGATTGGTAGTGGCTGCCGCCCAGGCCTCGGGAAAGCCCTTGAACCATTCGATGGTGATGCGGTCCTCGCCGGCTTCCGGCAGCGTCTCCAGCACCGCCTCGAAGCTGTCGATCTCGCCGCCGCCGGCGTCGAGGGCGACGGAGGCGAAGGCCAGCATGGAATGCTGGCCCGGCGTCGGCCCGTTCACCTCGATGTCGGTGACCACGTAAACTGGCGTCATCAGAGCTCGTAGCCGGCGGCGGTGAGCGCTTCGCCGGCGACATCGCAATAGCGCCGGTTGCACTCCTCGTCGAAGTGGTTCTTCCAGTCGCCGGCGATGCCCTTGCGCAGGAAGCTCCGCGGGTCGGCCTCGCCGGGCCGCCGCCCGCCGCTGGCGACGGAAAAGGCATTGCACTGCACCACCTGCGTGACGGTGTCCTCGCCGGCGTCGCAGCCGAGCCACTGGAAGAGGCGGGTCATCTCACCAGCCGCGTCCCGCAGCAGGCTCTCGTAGCGGATCGCAAAATGGCGGCCGTCGTGCGCGCCGGCATCGTCGCGGAACTTCGCCATGGTGTCGCGCCAGGTCGCGGCGTGCCCTTCGATGCGGCCGAGGAAGTCGGCACGATTGCCGGCGGCCAGCGGCTCGCGGTCGGGATAGAGGTGGAACCACAGCGAGACGTAGCAGTCGCGGCCGTCGCGGGTGGTGGTCACCACGCGCGCCTCCGGCAGGATGGCGCGCCAGGCGGCGAGTTCGCGCTTGTAGTCCGGATCCTTGTCGCCGATCCACCTCAAAGCCTCCGCCTTGCCGGACGCGGCGGCGGCACGTTGCACGGCGCCCAGGCGATCGAGGAAGAGGTACTGCATGATGGCGCGGGCCTGGTCCTGACCGAGCGGCCGGTAGATCGCCTTTTCACGGTAGATCTTGTCGTTGGTCTTGGTGAGGGCCTCGTTATAGGCGCGCAGCGCCGGGCCGAGCTGGGTCAGCAGGACGTTCAGCTTGCTCTCGCCGCCGCAGGCAATCTCGGGGTGGCTGTCCAACATGCGCTGCAGCCAGGTGGTGCCCGACTTGGTGACCCCGGTGACGAAGAAGGTGCCGGCCGATGCCAGCCGATCCTGCAGCGCCGCGACCTCTGACAGCAGTTTCACCCGAACCTTCCCGCCTGGGCAGTGGTCTTCTCGCCGTCCCTCTTATCGGCGCCGCCCGGCGCTGTCCACCGCCGCCAGGGGCTTCGGAGGGCCCGACCGGTCTGCCGCCCGGTCCGGGTTGCGTTGAAAGTGGCCCGCAAAGCCGCTCCGGCGCAGAATTGGGTTGAAACCGACGGGCGGGCCGTTCATTAACTTGCGACACTAGGCCGCAAGGCCTATTGCAAAACCCTGAGGATATTTCGGACTATTCCCTATACCTTTAAGATCGAGTTTGGAATCGTTCTGAAATCAATTGGGGCGATCTCGGGGCAGCATCGCGGGGCAGATAAGGGACACCGAAGGCATGAAGATCGCTATTCCCAAGGAACAGCGCCCGGACGAAGCGCGCGTCGCGGCGTCGCCTGAGACCGTGAAGAAGCTGGTGGGCCTTGGTTTCGAGGTCGCGGTGGAGACCGGTGCGGGGACCCGGGCCGCGATGACAGATGCCGCCTACGAGAAGGCCGGCGCCACCATCGCCGCCGACGCCACGGTGGCCTTCGGCGACGCCGACGTCATCGCCAAGGTGCGTCGCCCGCTGCCGGACGAGGTGAAGGGCGTGAAGCCCGGCGCCCTCGTCATCTGCATCGCCGATCCCTTCCGTGCCGGCGACGAGCTGGCGCCGCTGACGAAGTGTGGCGCCACGGTCTTCGCCATGGACCTCATTCCGCGCATCACCCGCGCGCAGTCGATGGACGTGCTGTCCTCGCAGTCCAACCTCGCCGGCTACAAGGCGGTGCTCGACGCCGCCGCGGTCTACGGCTCGGCCTTCCCAATGATGATGACGGCCGCGGGCACCGTGCCGCCGGCCAAGGCGCTGGTGATGGGCGCCGGCGTCGCCGGCCTGCAGGCTATCGCCACCGCCAAGCGCCTGGGCGCGGTCGTCTCGGCGACCGACGTCCGCCCCGCGGCCAAGGAGCAGGTGGAGAGCCTCGGCGGCAAGTTCGTCGCGGTCGAGGACGAGGAGTTCAAGCAGGCCGAGACCGCTGGCGGCTATGCCAAGGAGATGAGCGCGGAGTACCAGAGGAAGCAGGCCTCCCTCATCGCCGAGACCATCGCCAAGATGGACATCGTTATCACCACCGCGCTCATTCCCGGTCGTCCGGCGCCGAAGCTGGTGACCCGCGAGATGGTCGAGTCGATGAAGCCGGGCTCGGTCATCGTCGACCTGGCGGTGGAGACCGGCGGCAACTGCGAGCTGTCGCAGCCGGGCAAGGTGGTCGACCACAAGGGCGTGAAGATCGTCGGCTACGTGAACGTGCCGGGCCGGCTGCCGGCCGATGCCTCGGCGCTCTACGCGCGCAACATCTACAATTTCCTTGAGCTGCTGGTCGACAAGGAGTCGAAGCAGCTGAAGGTGAACTGGGAAGACAAGATCGTCGCCGACACCTGCATCATCCGCGACGGCAAGATCGTGCACCCGGCGCTTGCGCCCAAGGAAGCGGCGCCCGAGCCGGCGCCCGAAGAGCAGAGATCCGACAGCTCCAGCGACGGACAGGGAGGCTGACGTCCATGGCCAACGAAACCTTCTCTGAACGCGCCGCGGAGATCGCCAACCAGGCGCAGACCCTGGCCGAAGACGTCGCCTCGCTGGCGGTTGAGGCCAGCCGCTTGACGGCCGAGAGCGCGGCGCAGGGCGGCGGCTCCGCCCTGGTGGTGGGCCTCACGGTCTTCGTGCTGGCGGTCTTCGTCGGCTACCACGTCGTCTGGCGGGTGACCCCGGCGCTGCACTCGCCGCTCATGGCGGTCACCAACGCGATCTCCTCGGTCATCATCGTCGGCGCCCTCATCGCCGCGGGCCCGCGGGACGTCGGTTTCAGCGAGATCATGGGCCTGCTGGCGGTGATCCTCGCCTCGGTGAATATCTTCGGCGGTTTCATCGTCACCCAGCGCATGCTGTCCATGTTCAAGAAGAAGAAGTAAGGGGGCCGGACAATCATGAACGCTGATCTCGCGGCGCTGCTGTACCTGGTCGCCTCCGTCTGCTTCATCCTGGCGCTGCGCGGGCTGTCGCACCCGACGACCAGCCGCGCCGGCAACATCTACGGCATGGTCGGCATGACCATCGCCATCCTCACCACCCTGGCGACGCCGGGCGTAGTGAGCTACACGCTGATCATCGTCGGCATCCTCATCGGCGGCGCTATCGGTACCTTCATCGCCCTGCGCATCCAGATGACCGCGCTGCCGCAGCTGGTGGCCGCTTTCCACTCGCTGGTCGGCCTCGCCGCCGTCTTCGTGGCGGCGGCCGCGTTCTACCAGCCGGCCGCCTACGGCATCGGCGTGCCCGGCGATATCCATCTCTCGAGCCTCATCGAGATGTCGCTCGGCGTGGCGATCGGCGCCATCACCTTCACCGGCTCGCTGGTCGCCTTCGCCAAGCTGCAGGCGCTGCTGACCGGCAAGCCGCTGGTTTTCCCGCTGCAGCACCCGCTGAATGCGGCCCTCGGCATCCTGCTGGTGGCGCTCATCGTGCTGCTCTGCATCGACCAGTCGCCGCTGGTGTTCTGGCTCATCGTCCTGATAGCCCTGGCGCTCGGCTTCCTGCTGATCCTGCCGATCGGCGGCGCCGACATGCCGGTCGTCGTGTCGATGCTGAACTCCTACTCGGGCTGGGCGGCCTGCGGCATCGGCTTCACCCTGCACAACAACCTGCTGATCATCACCGGCGCGCTGGTCGGCTCCTCGGGCGCCATCCTCAGCTACATCATGTGCAAGGGGATGAACCGCTCGATCTTCAACGTCATCCTCGGCGGCTTCGGCGGTGAGACCGCCGGCGCGGCGGGGGCTGGCGGCGACGATGACCGCCAGGTGAAGTCCGGCTCGGCCGACGACGCGGCCTTCCTCATGAAGAACGCCACCAAGGTCATCATCGTGCCCGGCTACGGCATGGCGGTGGCTCAGGCCCAGCACGCCCTGCGCGAGATGGCCGACCTGCTGAAGGCGGCCGGGGTCGACGTGCGCTACGCCATCCACCCGGTGGCCGGACGCATGCCGGGCCACATGAACGTGCTGCTCGCCGAAGCCAACGTGCCCTACGACGAGGTCTTCGAGATGGACGAAATCAACCGCGATTTCGGCACCACGGACGTGGCCTTCGTCATCGGCGCCAACGACATCACCAACCCGGCGGCCAAGACCGACCCGGCCTCGCCGATCTACGGCATGCCGATCCTCGACGTGGCGGCCTCGGGCCAGGTGCTGTTCGTGAAGCGCTCCATGGCCAGCGGCTATGCCGGCGTGCAGAACGAGCTGTTCTTCCGCGACAACACCATGATGCTGTTCGGCGACGCCAAGAAGATGTGCGAGGACATCGTGAAGGGCCTCGAGGCCGACTAGGCGCCGCCGGGGTGAGCCGGCAAGCCGGAATCGGTCGCTGCCGGGACAGCCGGCGGGCCCGCCCCGCCGCACAGTGAACCTGGAATGGCGGCCCCGGAGCTTGATCCGGGGCCGCTTCCGGTTCACCCTCTCGGAAGCGCAGCAGTACAGGTAGGCCATGTCCGCACCCGCCAAGATTCCCGCGACCGTCATCACCGGCTTCCTCGGGGCCGGCAAAACTTCGGCAATCCGCCACCTGTTGCAGAACGCCCGCGGGCGGCGCATCGCGCTGGTCATCAACGAGTTCGGCGAGCTCGGTGTCGACGGCGAGATCCTTAAGGGCTGCGGCATCGAGAACTGCACCGACGACGACGTGGTGGAGCTCGCCAACGGTTGCATCTGCTGCACCGTGGCCGACGACTTCCTCCCGACCATCCAGGCGCTGCTCGACCGGCCGCAGCCGCCCGAGCACATCGTCATCGAGACCTCCGGCCTCGCCCTGCCGAAACCGCTGGTGAAGGCCTTCGCCTGGCCCGAGGTGCGCACGCGTACCACGGTCGACGGTGTCATCGCCGTGGTCGACGGCCCGGCCGTCGCCGATGGCCTCTTCGCCGGCGATCCTGAGGCGGTGGCGGCCCAGCGCGCGGCCGACGACACGCTCGACCACGACACGCCGCTGGAGGAGCTCTTCGAGGAGCAGCTCGCCTGCGCCGACATGGTGGTGATCAACAAGGCCGACCTGCTGGACGAACCGCGCTTGGCAGAGGTCGAGGCAGCCGTCGCCCGCCATCTGCGTCCGGCCGTGAAGACCCTGCGCGCCAGCCACGGCGCCGTCGATGTCGCGGTGCTGCTGGGGCTCGATGCCGCGGCCGAGGACGATCTCGACAGCCGCTATTCCCATATCGACGAAGCCGGCGAGCACGACCACGACGACTTCACCTCCTTCACCGTCGAACTGGGTGAGGCGGAGACGCCGGACGCCCTGCTGGCGCGCCTGCGTCCGGTGATCGCCGCGCACGGCGTGCTGCGCGTGAAGGGCTTCGCCGCGGTCGCCGGCAAGGCCATGCGTCTGGTGGTGCAGGGCGTCGGCGAGCGGCTGCAGCACTACTACGACCGCGACTGGCGCCCCGAGGAGCGGCGCGCCACGCGCCTCGTCTTCATCGGCGAGACCGGCCTGGACGAGGCGGCGATCCGCGCGGCCGTCGCGGGCTAGGCCGCCCGCGCCATGCACCTGCTCCAGGCGACGCCCGGCAGCATCAGCGACGGCTCGGAGGCGGTAGACCTCGGCCAGGAGCCCGGCGACATCGTCTTCCTTTCAGCGGCTGACACGGAGCTGGCGGCGCTCTCCGCCGCGCAGGCCACGCTCGGCGAGGAGGCGCCGAGCCTGCGCCTCGCCAACCTCATGCAGCTCGGCCACAACCTCTCGGTCGATCTCTACGTCGAGCAGGTCATAGCGCAGGCAAAGCTGGTGGTGGTGCGCCTGCTGGGCGGGCAGAGCTACTGGCCCTACGGCGTCGAGCAGATCCACGCCGTCTGCCGCCAGCGCGGTATCACGCTGGCCATGCTGCCGGGCGATGAACAGCTCGACCCGGCGCTCGCGACCTATTCGACGATGGCGGAAGAGGCCAGCTTCCGCCTCTGGCGTTATTGCGTCGAGGGCGGGCCGGACAATGCGCGCCACTTCCTGCTCTACGCGGCGAGCCTGCTCGGGCACGACACCGCCTGGCAGGAGCCGCGGCCGCTGCTGCGCGCCGGCCTTTACTGGCCGGGCAAGAGTCAGCCGACGCTGGACGACCTGCGGGCCGCATGGAAAACGGCGGCGCCGGTCGCCGCGATCGTATTCTACCGGGCGCTGCTGCAGGCGGGCAACCTTGCCGCCGTCGACGCCCTCGTCGCCGCGCTGCGGGCGCGGGGCGTGAATCCGCTGCCGCTCTACTGCAACAGCCTGAAGGACGCGCAGTCGGCGGCGGTGGTCCGCGAGCTGCTCGCGGAAGCGAATGCGGAGATCATGCTGAACGCCACCGGCTTCGCGCTTTCGGCGCCGGGCGCCGCGCGCGCGGAGACGCCCTTCGACGTCTGCGACGGTCCGGTGCTGCAGGTGGTTTTCTCCGGCGGCACGGTGAAGGCCTGGACGGAGGGCACGACCGGCCTTTCGGCGCGCGACATCGCGATGAACGTGGCCCTGCCCGAGGTGGATGGCCGCGTTCTCACGCGCGCCGTCTCCTTCAAGGGCGCGGCGCGCTGGGACGCGGCGACGCAGACCTCCGTCGTTTCTTACGAGCCGCGGGCCGACCGGCTCGGCTTCGTCGCCGAGCTGGTGCGCCGCTGGCTGCGCCTGCGACGCCTGCCGGCCGCCCAGCGCAGCCTCGCCATCGTGCTCGCCAACTACCCGAACCGCGACGGCCGCCTCGGCAACGGCGTGGGGCTGGACACGCCGGCCGGCACGGTGAACCTGCTGCGCGCGCTGAAGGCCGCCGGCTACGACACCGGCGACCTGCCCGCCGACGGGCAGGCCCTCATCGAGCGGCTCGCGGCAGGCCCGACGAACGATCTCGCCGGGCGTGCGCAGCGCTCCGGCGGCGAGCGCTATGCCGTCGCCGCCTACGAGCGCTTCTTTACGACACTGCCGCAGGCGGTGCGGGACGCGGTGACGAAGCGGTGGGGCGACCCTGAGGAAGATCCCTTCGTCGCAGACGCTGCCTTCCGACTCGCCGCCTTCCGGCTCGGCAAGGTGGTCATCGGGCTGCAGCCGGCGCGCGGCTACAACATCGATCCGGTGGCAAGCTACCACGATCCGGCGCTAGTGCCGCCGCACGGCTATCTCGCCTTCTATGCCTGGCTGCGCGAGATAGTCGGCGTCGATGCGGTGGTGCACATGGGCAAGCACGGCAACTTGGAATGGCTGCCGGGCAAGGCGCTGGCGCTGAGCGAAGCCTGCTTCCCGGAGGCGGTCTTCGGGCCGCTGCCGCACCTCTATCCCTTCATCGTGAACGACCCCGGCGAAGGCACCCAGGCCAAGCGCCGCGCCCAGGCGGTCATCGTCGACCACCTGACGCCGCCGCTGACCCGCGCCGAGAGCTACGGGCCGCTGGCCGAACTGGAGCGCCTGGTCGACGAATACTACGACGCCGCCGGCCTCGATCCGCGCCGCCTGAAGGTGCTGCGCGAGGAGATCCTGGCGCTCTCGGCGGCGAGCGGCCTCGACAAGGACTGCGGCATCGGCGCCGACGATGACGCGGAGACGGCGCTCGGCAAGCTCGACAACCACCTCTGCGAGCTGAAGGAGCTGCAGATCCGCGACGGCCTGCACGTGTTCGGCGAGGCCCCCGAGGGGCGGCAGCTCACCGACCTGCTGGTGGCGCTGACGCGTCTGCCGCGCGCACGCGGCGAGGGCGGCGACGCCTCGCTGATCCGCGCGCTGGCGGCGGACCTTGGCCTGGTGGGTTTCGATCCGCTCGACTGCGTGCTGGGCGAGAGCTGGACAGGGCCGCGCCCGGCAGCGCTCGGCGACGAGCAGGGCTGGCGCACGCAGGGCGACACCGTCGAGCGGCTGGAACTTCTTGCGCAGGCCTTGGTCGCCGGCACGAGCGCCTTCCATGCAGCCTGGACCCGCACCGCCGCCGTTCTCGACAAAATCGAGAAGGAGATCCGGCCGGCGGTCATCGCCTGCGGCGACAGCGAGCTCGCCGGCCTCCTGACCGGGCTCGACGGGCGTTTCGTGGAGCCCGGGTCGTCGGGCGCGCCGACGCGCGGGCGCCTCGACGTGCTGCCGACCGGCCGCAACTTCTATTCCGTCGACACCCGCACGGTGCCGACGCCGGCAGCCTGGCAGCTCGGCTGGATGTCGGCGGAACGGCTGCTGCTGCGCCACCGGCAGGAGGAGGGCGGCTGGCCGCGTCGCCTCGCGCTCTCGGCCTGGGGCACCGCGAACATGCGCACCGGCGGCGACGATATCGCCCAGGCGCTGGCGCTGATGGGCGTGAAGCCGACCTGGGAGACTGCCTCACGGCGCATCACCGGCTTCGAGGTGCTGCCGCTTTCGGTTCTGGACCGCCCGCGTGTCGACGTGACGCTGCGCGTTTCCGGCTTCTTCCGCGATGCCTTCCCGGCGCAGATCGACCTGGTGGACTCCGCCGCGCGTGCCGTGGCCGCGCTTGACGAGCCGGCGGAGCTGAATCCGCTGGCCGCGCAGGTAGCCGAGGACAAGTCCAGGCTGATTGCGGAGGGGGCGTCAGAGGAAGAGGCCACCCGCCGGGCCGGCTTCCGCGTCTTCGGCTCCAAGCCGGGCGCCTACGGGGCCGGCCTGCAGGCGCTCATCGACGAGAGCGGCTGGCAGGAGGCCGCCGACCTCGCCAAGGCCTACCTCGCCTGGGGCGGCTATGCCTACGGCGCCGGGGCCGGCGGACAGGCGGCGCAGGGCCTGCTGGAAGATCGCCTGAAGAAGGTCGAGGCGGTGGTGCACAACCAGGACAACCGCGAGCACGATCTGCTCGACTCCGACGACTACTACCAGTTCGAGGGCGGCCTGACGGCGGCGGTGGAACACCTCTCCGGCGCGCGTCCCGTCGTCTACCACAACGACCACTCGCGGCCGGAAAGCCCGAAGATCCGCACCCTGGAAGAGGAGATCGCCCGCGTGGTGCGCGGCCGGGCGGTCAATCCCAAGTGGATCGCCGGCGTGATGCGCCACGGCTACAAGGGCGCCTTCGAGATGGCGGCGACGGTCGACTATCTCTTCGCCTTCGCGGCGACCACCCGGGCCGTCGCGGATCACCACTTCGATGCCGTCTACGCGGCTTACCTGGAGGACCCGGCCGTGCGATCCTTCCTCGAGGAGAACAATCCGGCGGCCCTGGCGGAGATGGCCGAGCGACTGGCCGAGGCGCAGGAGCGTGGCCTCTGGCGCCCCCGCTCCAACTCCGCTGCCGCTGAGCTGAACAGCCTGAGGCGCCGGGAGGTCGCCTGACGATGTCCGATCTGAGCGAAGACGAGATCAATGCCCGCGCCAACGAGAAGGCGAAGAAGCGCAAGGCCGCGCGGGAGAAGATGCTGGCCGACAAGACCCGCGAGAAGGGCCTGCTCATCGTCCACACCGGCAAGGGCAAGGGAAAGTCGACGGCGGCTTTCGGCCTGGTGTTCCGCGCCCTCGGCAACGGCATGAAGGTCGGCATTGTGCAGTTCGTGAAAGGCAAGTGGGAGACCGGCGAGCGCCATGCCTTGGAGAAGTTCGCCGACCAGGTGACCATCAAGGCGATGGGCGAAGGCTTCACCTGGGACACCCAGGACCGCGCCCGTGACATCGCGGCCGCCAAGGCGGCCTGGGAAGCGGCGAAGCAGATGATCGACGCCTGCCGTGGCCCGAACCGTCCCTACGACATGATCCTGCTCGACGAGTTGAACATCGTCCTGCGCTACGACTACCTGCCGCTCGACGAGGTGGTCGCCTTCCTGAAGGGGCGGCCGGAGATGCTGCACGTGATCGTCACGGGCCGCAACGCCAAGGAGCCGCTCCTCGAGGCGGCCGACCTGGTGACCGAGATGACCCAGGTGAAGCATCCCTTCCGCGAGCAGAACGTGAAGGCCCAGAAGGGGATCGAGTTTTGACGCAGACCCCGGCCATCATGTTGCAGGGCACCGGCTCCGACGTCGGCAAGTCGCTGCTGGTGGCCGGGCTGTGCCGCGCCTTCACGAAGCGCGGCCTCGCGGTGAGGCCGTTCAAGCCGCAGAACATGTCCAACAACGCCGCGGTGACATCGGACGGCGGCGAGATCGGACGGGCGCAGGCGCTGCAGGCGCGCGCCTGCGGTGTGGCGCCGACCACCGACATGAACCCGGTGCTGCTGAAGCCGCAGAGCGAGGTGGGCGCGCAGGTCGTCGTCCAGGGCCGCATGCAGGGCAACGCGAAGGCGCGCGACTACCAGGCGCTGAAGGGGGAGCTGCTGCCGCGGGTGCTGGAGAGCTACGCCCGGCTCTCGGCCGAGGCCGACCTCGTCATCGTGGAAGGCGCCGGCAGCCCTGCCGAGGTGAACCTGCGCAAGGGCGACATCGCCAACATGGGCTTCGCAGAGGCGGCGGACCTGCCGGTGCTGCTGGTCGCCGACATCGACCGCGGCGGTGTCATCGCCTCTCTGGTGGGCAGCCATGCCGTCGTCGGCGAGGAGGCGCGGCGCGTCGCCGGTTATGTGGTGAACAAGTTTCGCGGCGACGTCAGTCTGTTCGACGAAGGGCTGGCGATCATCACAGCACGGACCGGCTGGCCGTCGCTCGGCGTGGTGCCCTTCTTTCCCGATGCCGCCAAACTGCCGGCCGAGGATGCCGTCGCGCTGTCGCGGGCGGAGGCCGCCGCAAGCTGGGCGATCAAGATCGCCGTGCTGCAGCTCGCGCGCATCGCCAACTTCGACGATCTGGACCCGCTGATCGCCGAGCCCGACGTGGCGGTGGATTTTGTGGAGGCAGGCCGCGCCCTGCCGGGCGACGCCGACCTCGTCGTGCTGCCGGGCTCCAAGGCGACGCTCGCCGACCTCGCGTTCCTGCGCGCCCAGGGCTGGGACATCGACCTTGCGGCGCACCTGCGTCGCGGCGGCCGCGTACTCGGCCTCTGCGGCGGCTACCAGATGCTCGGGCGGTGGGTTGCCGACCCGGAGGGCATCGAGGGGCCGGCCGGCGCTGCCGCCGAGGGCCTCGGACTGCTCGACGTGGAGACCGTCCTGACCGGCCAAAAGGCGCTGCGGGAAGTGCGAGGTACCCACCGCGAGAGCGGCGTCACGCTGCGCGGCTACGAGATGCACGTCGGCGTGACCGAAGGCCCCGGACTGGCGCGCCCCTTCCTCGATCTGGAAGGCCGATCCGAGGGCGCGGTATCCGATGACGGCAAGGTCGCCGGCTGCTACCTGCACGGCCTCTTCGCAGAGGATGCCTTCCGCGCCGCCTTCCTCGGCGGCCTCAAGACGCGCGCTGCCAGCGGCCTCGCCTACGAGGCCCAGGTGGAGGCGACCCTGGACGCGCTGGCGGCGCACCTGGAGACGCATCTCGACCTCGACCGGGTGCTGCAGATCGCCCGGGGGCAGGGCGCGGGTGTGACCTCTTTCCCTTTGCCCGGCCTGCGCCAGGTCCCATAAAGTCCGCCCGCAAGCGGCGCGGCCGTGAAAGGGTGTTGAAGGAGAGCGTGATGGAGAAGATCGGTGTGATGGTCTGCGGGCACGGCAGCCGCGACGAGGGCGCGGTCAGCGAATTCGAGGCCGTGGCCCGCGGCATCCGCGCCCGCCTGCCGCAGTACCCGGTAGAGAGCGGTTTCCTCGAGTTCGCCACGCCGATCATCCGCGAAGGGCTCGACAAGCTGCGCGCCCGGGGTATCACCCGCTGCCTCGCCGTGCCCGGCATGCTGTTCGCGGCGGGACACGCCAAGAACGATATTCCTTCGGTGCTGAACACCTACCAGGCGCAGCACCCGGAGATGACCATAGAGTATGGCCGCGAGCTGGCCATCGACCCCAAGCTGCTGCAGGCCGCCGCGGCGCGCATCGAGCAGGCGCTGGAAGCCGCGGGCGGTGACGTGCCGCGCCACGAGACCATGTTGGTGGTCGTCGGCCGCGGTGCCTCCGACCCCGACGCCAACTCCAACGTCGCTAAGGTCATGCGCATGCTGTGGGAAGGCTTCGGCTTCGGCTGGGGCGAGACCTGCTATTCCGGCGTGACCTTCCCGCTGGTCGAGCCAGGGCTGGAGCATGCGGCCCGCCTGGGGTACCGGCGTATCGTCGTGTTCCCCTATTTCCTCTTCACCGGCATCCTGGTGCAGCGCATCTACGACCACACGGATCTGGTGGCGGCGCGCCACCCGGAGATCCAGTTCGTGAAGGCCGGCTACCTGAACGACCATCCGGCGGTGCTCGATGCCTTCGCCGAGCGCGTCCAGGAGATCCTGGACGGCGAGAATCTGATGAACTGCAAGCTCTGCAAGTACCGCGCCCAGGTGCTGGGCTTCGAGGCGGAGGTCGGCCTCGCCCAGGAGAGCCACCACCACCATGTGGAGGGCATCGGGACCGGCACGGCCGGCCACCACCATCACCACGATCATGACCATGAGCATGGTCATCACCATCATCATGACCACGATCACGATCACGACCATCACCATGGGCACGAGCACGCTCACGGCCATGACCATGGCCATGAGCACGGCCATCATCACCACCCCTATCCCCACGCCGACCACCCGCTGGGGCCGGTCAGCATGGAGAAGCTGAAGAAGAAGTCGGCGTGATGCTGGAGGCCGCTTCACAGTCGTCATGCCCGGGCTTGACCCGGGCATCCAGGGTGGCCGCTTGTGCGGCAGTCGGATGGACCCTCGGGTCAAGTCCGAGGGTGACGACCGAGTGGGGGGAGGGAGCATGACCGGCACCCTCGACACCTCCGGCTTCGACTACATCCGTGATCCGCAGGAGATCACCCGACGTTCCTTCGAGATCGTGCAGGCGGAAACCGACCTCTCCCAGCTGCCGGCGGACCTTGGCGAGATCGCGCTGCGCGTGGTGCATGCCTGCGGGATGCCGGACATCGCGACGGACATCGCTTTTGCCGGCGACGTGGCGGG
>Ga0207773_100423_pt1 | contig 17106 bp, 14 predicted proteins | sample TtaePargueraPR_2_FD_187281 | JGI IMG/M metagenome (GOLD analysis project Ga0207773, IMG submission 187281) | Aerobic enrichment media microbial communities from Bioluminiscent Bay, La Parguera, Puerto Rico - Tt and M1 (3) (SPAdes) | ecosystem: Environmental > Aquatic > Marine > Unclassified ...
AGGTCATGCGGCCGCCGAAGGATTTGCCGCCGGCAAAGAGCGGGAGCTTCGGCATCAGTCGCGCGGCGTCCGCGACCGCGGCGCGCACGGTGGCTGTGGCAACCTTCGCCGAATCCGGGCGCGGGCTCTTCCGCTCGGCATAGGGAAAATTGTAGCGAAGCACCGCTACGCCACGGTCAGCAAGGCCCTCGGCGACCGCGGCCAGGAAAGGGTGAATCATCGGCGCACCGGCACCATGGGCGAGGATGAGGCAGGCGCGGGCATCGGGCGGCCGGTCGAGCAGCCCCGATACCGACTGCCCGCCCTCGATGCCGATGGTCACCTCCCGGCTCTGCACGTCGCCCCCCGTTTCGGCCGCGAGCCCGCTATGGCGCGCTCAGCCTCCAATCTTGCCCGCGAGCACGGCGATGGTCTGCTGATAGACCTTGGCCTTGTTCCACTGCCCGATAACGGAATAGTTGGCGGTGCCGGGCTGGTAGGGCTGACCCTTCTTCCAGCCATAGGCGCGAAGATAGTTGGCGGTCGAGGCCAGCGCATCAGCCTTGCTGCGGATCAGGTCGCGGCGACCGTCGCCGTCATAGTCGATCGCGAACTTGACGTAGGAGCTGGCCAGGAACTGGGTCTGGCCGAGTTCCCCCGCCCAGGCGCCGATCATCTGGGACGGGCTCATGTCGCCCCGCTGGACGATGGTCAGCGCCGCCATCAGTTCGTTGGTGAAGAAAGCCGAACGGCGGCAGTCATACGCCAGCGTCGCCAGCGAGCGGAGTGCCGACATCTTGCCGCTGTCGTTGCCGAAACCGGTCTCGAGGCCCCAGATCGCCACTATCACCTCGGCCTGGACGCCGAACTGGGCTTCGATCTTTCTGAGCAGCGCCGCATTCGACTTCATCCGGCTGCGACCGATCGAATCGAGGCCGCGCGCCCGGATCGCGTAGAACTTCTCGAAGCTGTAGTTGAAGCTCTTCTGCCCGCGATCGAGGCGGATGACTCGGCTGTCATAGGTCACGCCGTTCAGCGCCGCAGCGACAACCTTGGGCGAGATGCCCGCTGCCGTAGCCTCGCGCTTGAACTGGCCAAGCCAGCGTGAAAAGCCGCCGGCGTTGTTACCGCACTGCGCCGCGAGCGCTGCCTCCCCCGCCAGCAAAAGCAGACAGGCCGCCGCCACGATCACGCCCTTGATTGCGGGCATCGTCGCCTCCGTTGCCATGTTCGCCCTAAGGGATGGTGCCGTGTGCGGCGGCGATAGGCAACTCCATTCGGCGTCACAAGCAATTGAGTCTTTAAGGGTTCCAGCCTTAGTTGCGTCACCTTGCCATTCGGCAGGCGCCGCGGGATTGGCTAGTATCGAGGCAGTCCCCCGGAGGGCGAGTCGCCCCCGCACCTTCCGGACCCACGGGAGAACGAGACGCCATGACCAAGTTCTACGACCGCGCTTCGGATGTCGTTCGCCGGATCTACGAGCGGCGGATCGATGCACCTGCCGTGCTGAAGGCACCGGTCGACTTCCCCAACTCGCGGAAGTTCGTTGGCGAGTGGGAACGGATCCGCGACGAGGCGCTATCGGCCAAGCTCGAATCGATGCCGCGCTTTCACGACATCATGCCTGAGCAGTCGGACATCTCGGCCAATGACGGCAAGGACTGGCGGATGCTGATCCTCAAGGCTTACGGCGTCGAAGTCCCGGAAAACCTGGCGCGGATGCCCACCCTCAAGCGCCTCCTCGACGATTGTCCGGAGGTGAAATCGGCAACGGTGTCGTTCCTCGCCCCCCGCAAGCACATTCCCCGCCACCGCGGGCCGTTCCGTGGCGTCATGCGCTTCCACCTCGGCCTCCGTATTCCCAGCGAGGAAAGCGGCCGGCCGGCGACGATCATGATGATCGACGACAACGAGTACCGGATCTCCGACGGGGAATGCCTGCTGTGGGACGACACCTTCCCGCATGAGGTGATCAACAACGCCGACGAGCCGCGAATCGCCCTTCTCCTCGACGTCTGGCGTCCCAATATGCCGGTGGACATGGAAATCCTGTCCCGGATCATCGTCAGCGTGGTTCAGGTGGGCATGCGGTACCGGGGCGTATCGTATACGGGCTGAGACCGGCGCTGCGCGCCGAGGACGGGCTGGCGGTGGCCGATAAACCGGCGGGGTTTGATCAGGATCAAGCGTCCGTGAAGGGCAGCGCGGCAAAGTGCCGGTGGACTTGGCGGGCGCCGCGCCGTAATTTCGCAGGGTTCTAAAAGATGCAGAGCAGTTCCATGGATTATCAGGCGATCTTCGCCGAGGCGATTGCTGCGCTCCACGCCGAGCAGCGGTATCGGGTGTTTGCCGACCTCGAGCGCATCGCGGGCCGCTATCCCTACGCGCTGTGGCGGAACGGGGGCGAGGCGCGCGAGATCGTCGTCTGGTGCTCCAACGACTACCTGGGCATGGGCCAGAACCCTGGCGTGCTCGACGCCATGACCGACGCCGCCCGGCGGATGGGTGTCGGCGCCGGCGGCACCCGCAACATCTCGGGCACCAACCACCCGCTGGTCGAGCTGGAGGCCGAGCTCGCCGACCTCCACGGCAAGGAAGCTGCGCTGGTCTTCACTTCGGGCTTCGTCTCCAACGAGGCAGCGATCTCGACGATCGCCAAGATGCTGCCGAACTGCGTGATCCTCTCGGACGAATTGAATCACGCCTCGATGATCGAGGGCGTGCGACGCTCGGGCGCGCAGAAGCTGATCTTCAGGCACAACGACCTCGATCACCTCGAGGACCTGCTCAAGCAGCAGAGCCGGGTACGGCCCAAGCTGATCGCCTTCGAGTCCGTCTACTCGATGGACGGTGACATCGCCCCGATCGGCAAGATCGCAGACCTTGCCGAGAAATATGGCGCCATGACCTATCTCGACGAGGTCCACGCGGTCGGCATGTACGGTCCGCGCGGCGGCGGCATCGCCGAGCGCGACGGCGAGATGGCCCGCATCGACGTGATCGAGGGCACGCTCGCCAAGGCCTTCGGCGCGCTCGGCGGCTACGTTACGGCAAGCCGGGTGATCGTCGACACGATCCGGTCCTACGCGCCGGGCTTCATTTTCACCACCGCACTGCCGCCGGCGATTGCCGCGGCGGCCACCACCTCCATCCGCCACCTGAAGCAGTCCTCCGCCGAGCGCGAGGGCCAGCAACGGGCCGTGGCCGCGACCAAGGCCGCTCTGACCGAGGCCGGACTGCCGGTGATGCCGTCGGACACCCACATCATCCCGGTGCTGGTCGGCAATCCCGACCTCTGCAAGAAGGCGAGCGCCCTCCTCCTCGAGGAGCACGGCATCTACATCCAGCCGATCAACTATCCCACCGTGCCGCGCGGCACGGAGCGGCTCCGGATCACGCCGACCCCGTTCCATGACCCGGGGCTGGTCGCCCATCTGGTCGAGGCGCTGACCGCTGTGTGGCAGACGCTCGGCCTTTCGTTCGCGGGCGAGACCGAGGTGGCAAGGCCCGCGGCGGCGGCCGGCGGCAATGCGCGGCTCGCAGTGTTTCCGCCCGCCGGCGGCTAGCACCAAGCTTCGGTACCAGAACAAAACGCCGGCGCAGGACGCCGGCGTTTTCGATTCAGGCCGGATCGTCGCGATGCCGGCGACGCGACCAGCGCAGGAACACCGGCAGGCCGAAGGCGATGCCGGCGAACCGGGCGAACTGGTGCGCGGCGACGAAGGCGGTGTCCATGTGGAGGGCGAGCGCCAGAGACATCATGGCATCAAGACCACCGGGGGCGAAGGCGACAATCGCCTGATCGAACGGGATGCCGATGACGAGGGCTACGAGGATCGCCATCGCCACCGCGATGACCACTGCGACAAGGAAGGCCCCGATCGACGCGAACAGAACGCGCCCGAGGAACGCCAGCGTGGTGCCGACGAAACGGCTGCCGGCCAATGCGCCAAGAAGGATGAAGGCAACGATGATCGCCGGTTGCGGCAGCGTGCCATCCACCAGGCCCGCCCCATGGAGGAAGGCGCTGCCGGCGAAGCTGCCGGTAAGCAGTCCAGCCGGGATCTTCGCCTGGCGGAAGACGACACCAACCACCGTCGATACGCCGACGAGGATGGCGAGCTCCGCCCAGTCGGTGGCTGGGACGACCTGCTCAGTCGGGGGTCCGCTCTCAAGCGCGACGATGATCGCCGGCAAGGCCGCCACCAACAGGAAGATCCGGATGCTCTGGCTGACCGCGACCTTGCGGATGTCGGCGCCGGTGGTGGCGGCCACCGCGATCACATAGGACAGCGCGCCCGGGACGGCGGCGAAGAAAGCCGTGTCGCGATCCCACCCCGAAACATGGATGAGAAACCAGCGCACCCCGGCGGTGACCAGAATGACGGTGAGGACCAGGACGGCGAGGCTGAAGGGCCACGCACCGAGGCTACGGAGCAGCTCCGGCGTCAGCCCGGCACCGAGGGCGATGCCGATCAGCAGGAAACTCAGCTCGATGACCGGCGCGGGCAGCCGCGTATCGAGGCGGCCCAGCGAGGCGGCGGTGACCGCGACCATCGCCCCCGACAGCCAGGAGGCGGGTACGGCGAAGAACGTCGCCACGCTGGCGCCGGCCGTTGCCACGAGCAGCGTGGCGGCAAGGTTCAGCCAATAGATCGGATTGGTCGGCAGTGGAGGAGGCTCGCCCGTTCTCAAAGGTGCTTGCGGCAGGTGCGCCGACGGGCCTGATCGCGCGGGGAAAGGCGCAAGCCCGATGGAGACCGGCAGTTTCGACCCATTCGCACTCGGTGTCCATGCACCGGCAGGCGCGGCGACAACCCGTCAGTAGTGCGCCTTGCGGTCCACGACGTTGCGTAGCGGCCGCCCCGCCTCATACGCCTCGATCTGACCGGCGATCTGCCGGACCAGCTCGCGCGGGTCGCACCAGCCGGCGGCGTGAGGGGTGACCACGACGTCATCGAGGCCCCACAGCGGACTGGTGGGGTCTAGCGGCTCGGCCTCGAACACGTCGAGGCTGGCACCGATCAGCACGCCCTCCTCGATGGCGCGCACGATATCGGCCTCGACCTGAAGGAGTCCGCGGCCGGCGTTGATGAGAATCGGCCCGCCGAGCGCGCCGTCAGGCGCGAGCTTCCGGAAGAGGGGCATGGCGAGCAGGCCATGGGTCTCCGGCGTATGGGGCAGCACCACGACGAGGATGTCGGTGCGGGCAAGGAACGCATCGAGCCCGGCGGCGCCGTGGAATGCTTCGATGCCCTCGACCGCCTTCGGCGTACGGCTCCAGCCGGCGACGCGGAATCCGAGGCGGGCAAGAATCTCCGCGGCGGCGGCGCCGATCACCCCCATACCCATGACGCCGACGCGGACCTCGGTGGCGGCCGGCTGGGTCAGCTCATGCCAGCGGCGCTCGCGCTGGAGGCGGTCGTAGCGGCGCTGCTGGCGGTGGTGTAGGAGGACCTGAAGCGTGATCCATTCGACCATGCGGCCGGTGAGATCATCGCTGACGATGCGGGCCACCGGCACGTCCGGGAGGTTGCGGCGGGAGAGAATGTGCTCGACGCCGGCGCCGAGGGAGAAGATCACCGCCAGATCGGGAAGCGCCGCCAGCGCCGCCTCGGGCGGGTGCCAGGCGAGCAGGTAGCGGACCGCGGCGGGGTCGGGCAGGTCGGGCCAGATGAACACCGGGCGCCCGGGCATGAGCTTCCGGACCATCTCGGCCCAGGGATTCGGGTCCCACGGCCCCGACGCGATGAGAATGCCGTTCGCGCCTGCCCCGACGCCTGTCATTGCCACCCCCCGGATTCCCGATCCCTCGTCGCCGGCGGCTACTGCGCCACCACGCCCTCCGGCGCGGTCCTGATCTCGAACGCCGCCGCGAGCAGGGCCCGGGTATAGTCGGTCTCGGGATGATCGAACACCCGCTCGGCCTCGCCGCGCTCGACGACCTTGCCGTTGCGCATCACGACGATCTCGTTGGCGAGCGCCTTCACCACCTTGAGGTCGTGGCTGATGAAAAGATAGGCGAGATCGTGCCGGCGCTGGAGGTCACGCAGAAGATCGACGACCTGGGCCTGCACGCTCATATCGAGGGCCGAGGTCGGCTCGTCGAGCATGACGAAGCGGGGCTCGAGCACCATGGCGCGAGCGACGGCGATGCGCTGGCGCTGACCGCCGGAGAACTCGTGCGGATAGCGGTGACGGGTCGAGGGGTCGAGGCCGACCTCCTCCAGCGCCGTGATCACCTTGCGGTCGCGCTCAGCGGCCGAGAGGCCGGGGGAGTGGATCCGGAGTCCCTCCTCGATGATCTCGGCGACCGACATGCGCGGACTGAGCGAGCCGTAGGGATCCTGGAAGACGATCTGCATTTGGCTGCGGACCGGGCGCATCGCCTTGAAGCCCTTGCCCTCGATCTCGCGGCCGAGGAAGACGATCTTGCCCTCGGAGGAGATCAGCCGCATCAGCGCCAGGCCAAGCGTGGTCTTGCCCGAGCCAGACTCGCCGACAATGCCGAGGGTCTGCCCGCGGCGGACGGCAACATCGACACCGTCGACCGCCTTGACGTGACCGACGGTACGGCGGAGCAGGCCACGCCTGATCGGAAACCAGACCTTGATGTCGTCGCCCTGCATCACCACCGGCGCGGCGAGGTCGGCCTTCGGCGGATCGCCCTTGGGCTCGGCAGCGAGCAGGTGGCGGGTGTAGGCGTGGCGCGGGCGGGTGAAGACGTCCTCGGTGTCGCCGGACTCGACGATCTCGCCTTGCGTCATCACGCAGACGCGCTTGGCCATCCGCCGCACGATGCCGAGATCGTGGGTGATGAACAGCATCGCCATGCCGGTCTCAGCCTGGAGATCGCGGAGGAGCTGGAGGATCTGCGCCTGGACGGTGACGTCGAGGGCGGTGGTGGGCTCGTCGGCGATGAGCAGGTCGGGCTCGTTGGCGAGCGCCATCGCGATCATCACCCGCTGCCGCTGCCCACCCGAAAGCTGGTGGGGATAGGCGCCGAGCCGGCTCTCGGCGTCACGGATGCCGACCTTGTCGAGCAGCTCGAGCACGCGGACGCGGGCGGCGGCATCGCCCATGCCCTGATGAAGCTTCAGCACCTCGCCGACCTGACGCTCGATGGTGTGGAGCGGATTGAGCGAGGTCATCGGCTCCTGGAAGACGATGCCGATATCCTTGCCGCGGACGCGCCGGAGATCCTTGTCGTCTGCGGTGAGGAGATCGTTGCCCTTGAACAGGATGCGGCCGCTCGGGTGCGAGGCGGCCGGATAGGGCAGGAGCTTCATCACCGAAAGGGCCGTGACCGACTTGCCTGAACCGGACTCGCCGACGAGCGCGACGGTCTCGCCGCGATCGATGTCGAAGCTGACGCGATCGACGGCCAGGGTCTCGCGCCCACCCTGGCGGAAGGAGACTGACAGATCCTCGACGGAGAGAAGGGGCGTGCTCATGCGAAGACCTTGCGCGGGTCGAAGGCGTCGCGCACCGCCTCGCCGATAAAGATCAGAAGCGACAGCATGATCGAGATGACCAGGAAGCCGGTGAGGCCCAGCCATGGCGCCTGGATGTTCTCCTTGCCCTGCGCCAGCAATTCGCCCAGTGACGGCGAACCGGGCGGCAGGCCGAAGCCGAGGAAGTCGAGCGACGTGAGCGTGGTGATCGAGCCGTTGAGGATGAAAGGCAGGAAGGTCAGCGTCGCCACCATGGCGTTGGGCAACAGGTGCCGGAACATGATGGTGAGGTTGGCGACGCCGAGCGCGCGTGCGGCATTGATGTACTCGAAATTGCGCCCGCGCAGGAATTCGGCGCGCACCACGCCGACCAGCGACACCCAGGAGAACAAGAGCAGGATGCCGAGGAGCACGAAGAAGCTAGGTGCGATCACCGAGGAGATGATGAGGAGCAGATAAAGCGCCGGAATCGACGTCCAGATCTCGATGAAGCGCTGGGCAATAAGGTCGATCCAGCCGCCGAAATAGCCCTGCACGGCGCCGGCGACGACGCCGATGATCGAGGAGATGACGGCGAGCGTCAGCCCGAACAGGACCGAGATCCGGAAGCCATAGATCAGGCGCGCGACGACGTCCCTGCCCTGATCGTCGGTGCCGAGCCAGTTCCAGTTGCCGAGCGTGCAGTTCCTGTCGGCGACACCCTCGGGATAGCGCGAGCAGCGCTCCTCCAGGCTCATGGTCCACCACGGCGGGGCTGGGGCCGGAACGGCGATCTCATTGTTGACGGTGCGATTGGCGTAGCGGATCGGCGGCCAGACGATCCAGCCGTTGGCGAGGATCTCGTCCTGGATGAAGGGATCACGGTAGTCGGTGGTCGCGAGGAATCCGCCGAACTTGGACTCGGGATAATTGTTGAAGACGGGGAAGAGGATCTCGCCCTTATAGGAAACCAGCAGCGGGCGCTCGTTGGCGATGAACTCGGCGAACAGGGAGCCTACGAAGAGGAAGAGGAAGATCCACAACGACCAGTAGCCCCGGCGATTGGCCTTGAAGTTCTGCCAGCGGCGCCGATTGAGCGGGGAGATGACGAACCGGCGCGGGGGCGGCTCGGTCTGCCCCGGCTCGGGGTTGATCGTCTCGAGGCGCTCGCGGTCCAGAACCTGGTCCACCGTCACACCTCCCGGGTCTCGAAATCGATCCGCGGATCGATGACAGTGTAGGTGAGGTCCGAGATGAGGTTCACCACGAGGCCCAGCAGCGAGAAGATGTAGAGGGTGGCGAAGACCACCGGATAGTCACGGTTGATGACCGACTCGAAGCCAAGCAGGCCGAGGCCGTCGAGCGAGAAGATGGTCTCGATTAGCAGCGAACCGGCGAAGAACGCCGAAATGAAGGCCCCGGGAAAGCCGGCGATGACGATGAGCATCGCGTTGCGGAAGACATGACGATAGAGCACGGCGTGCTCGGTGAGGCCCTTCGCCCGCGCCGTCATCACATACTGCTTGCGGATCTCGTCGAGGAACGAGTTCTTGGTGAGAAGGGTGGTGGTGGCAAAGGCCGACAGAGCCATCGCGGCGAGCGGCAGAATCAGGTGCCAGAAATAGTCGAGCAGCGCCTGGGGGTCGGTGATCCACTGCCAGAACGGCACGTTGGCGTAGCGGTCCGACCACAGGCCGCGGAGCGGGAACCAATCGAAGAAGCTGCCGCCCGCGAACAGAATGATGAGCAGGATCGCGAACAGGAACCCGGGAATGGCGTAGCCGACGATGATGACCGCGCTGGTCCAGACATCGAACCGGGTGCCGTCCTTCATCGCCTTGCGGATGCCGAGCGGGATCGAGATCGCATAGGAGATCAGCGTCATCCACAGGCCGAGCGAGATCGACACCGGCATCTTCTCGAGGATGAGGTCGATGACGCTGATGTCGCGGAAATAGCTCTCGCCGAAATCGAAGCGGAAATAGTTCCACAGCATCAGGCCGAAGCGCTCGAGCGCCGGCTTGTCGAATCCGAACTGGACCTCGAGCTGATGGATGAACTCGGGATCGAGGCCCTGGGCGCCGCGATAGGTCGAGTTGACGTCGCCACCGCCGGCGGCGCTGCCGGGATCGGTGACGCCCTCGAAATCGCCGCCGCCACCGGTGAACCTCCCGGTCGCGGAAACGTCTGTGCCCTGTAGTTGGGCGATGATCCGCTCGATCGGCCCGCCGGGTGCGAACTGCACGACGGCAAAGCTGATCGCCATGATCCCGATCATGGTCGGGATGATGAGAAGCAGCCGCCGGATGATGTAGGCGCCCATCTCGCTTCGCTTATCCTGGAATGCCGATTGCCGCCGCCTTGTCCCGATCGAACCACCAGGTGGTCTCGGGGGTGAAGGCATAGTCCGGCTTGTCCTCGGTCCAGCCGAAGATGTCCCAATGGGCGACGTTGTGAGACGGCCGGTACCAATTGGAAACCCAGTAGTGCTTCGCCCTGAGGATGCGGTCGATGGCGCGGGTGACCGTGATCAGTTCATCCCGGCTCTGCACGGCGGGGAGTCGCGCGATCAGCGCATCGACCACCGGCTCGCGGATACCGGCGAGATTGTAGGTACCGGGCGTGTCGGCCGCGGCGGAGCCGAACAGCTGCTGGAGCCCGTCGAGCGGCGTCGGATCGAGGCTCACCGCCGACATGACGACGTCGAAATCGTAGTCGTTCTCGCGCGACTGCATCTGGACCGGATCGACCTGCCGGATCCAGGCGTTGACGCCGATCAGCTTCAGGCTCTGGACGTAGGGCGAGAGGATACGCTCCAGTGACGAGCTGTCGATAAGGAACTCGACCTCGAGCGGCGCGCCTTCTTCGTCGACGACGCTGTTGCCGACCTGAATCCAGCCGGCTGCCGCGAGCAATTCCGAGGCCTGGCGCAGCAGCTTGCGGTCGCGGCCCGAGCCATTGGTCTTCGGCGGCACGTAGACCTCGCCAAAGACTTCCTCCGGCAATTCCCCGCGGTAGGGCTCAAGCAATGCCAGTTCCTCTGCCGACGGGGTTCCCGCCGCAGCGAAATCCGACTTCTCGAAATAGGAGTGCAGCCGTTCATAGGAGTCGAAGAACAGGTTGCGGTTCGACCACTCGAAATCGAAGGCCAGGCCGATGGCCTGCCGGGTGCGGGGGTCGGCGAACTTGCCGCGGCGCGTGTTGAAGAACCAGCCCTGGTAGGACGGGCGCTTCTCGCCGGGAAAAAGCGACTTGAGCACCTTGCCCTGCGCGACGGCGGGGAAGTTGTAGTCCTTCGCCCAGGTGATCGAAGTGAACTCCTCGCGGAAGGTGATCTCGCCCTTCTTGAAGGCTTCGAAGGCGGTCTGGCGCTCGGTGAAGAAATCGACGCGGATGATGTCGAAGTTCGAGTAGCCGCGGTTCACCGGGAGGTCGCGGCCCCAGTAGTCGTCGACGCGCTCATACTCGATAAAGCGGCCCCCGCTGAGCCGCCCGACCTTGTAGGGGCCGGAGGCGAGCGGCGGGTCGAGCGTACCGGCGAGGAAATCGTTGGCGGTATAGAAGGCCTTGGAGAAGATCGGCAGGCCGGCAACGGTGAGGATGGTGTCGCGCGACTGCTTACCGGACAGGGTGACGACGACGGTCGCGGCGCCGGCCGCCTCGGCCGACACCATCTCGCGGATCACCTGCGCGAGATTGGGGTGGCCGTCGGTCTTGATCAGCATGAGCGAGAAGGCGACATCCTCCGCCGTCAGCGGCGTGCCGTCATGGAAACGCGCCTCGGGACGGAGGTGGAAGGTATAGATGTTGGTGTCTTCCGATACATCGACGGTCTCGGCCACCAGCCCATACATTGCACTTGGCTCGTCAGCGGCCGACGACATCAGCGTATCGAAGCAGAGCTCCATCCGCGGCGGGGCGTCGCCACGCAGCACGAAGCTGTTCAGCGTATTAAAGGTCTGGGGATTCTGGTTGAAGTACCAGTAAGGCGGCTGGAAGTTGATCCGCCCGCCCTTGGGGGCGTCGGGATCGACATAATCGAAGTGGGTGAAGCCGGGCGGATACTTGAGGTCGCCGAAGACCGAGAGGCCATGGAGCCCCGTGCGCCCGGCTGCCCAGGCCCACGGCTTCATCCCGGCGGAGAGAACGGCCGCGGCGCCGAGGGTCAGCGCACCGCGGCGGGTCAGGCCGGTTCGGCCAGCCCTCACTGCGTCGCCCCCGTCTTGGCGGCCTTGTCGGCGTCCCACCACCAGATTTGCGGAAAGCCGACGGCATATTCCGGCAAGGGATCGGGATGACCGAAGCGGTCCCAGCGCGCGACGCGCGCAGCGCGGAGCGTCCAGCCCGGTACCAGGTAGTGGTTCCAGAGGAGGACACGGTCGAGCGCCTTGGTGGCCGCTATCAGGTCGTCGCGGTTCGGCGCACTGACGATCTTGCGGATCAGGAAGTCGACAGCCGGGTTCTTGACGCCGCCGTAGTTGCGCGAACCGTCGCGTTCCGCCGACTCCGATCCGAAAAACTCGATCTGCTCGTTGCCCGGCGACATCGACTGCGCCCAGCCGCTGTACATGAGGTCGAAATCGCGGCTGCGGACGCGGTTCTCATACTGCGAGGTATCGACCGAGCGGATCTCGAGGCGAATGCCGACCTTGGCGAGTTCCTGCTGATAACGAAGCGCGATCTTCTCGTAGACCGGGCCGTTGAGCAGCAATTCGACGGTCAGCTGCTTGCCGTCGGGGCCGACCAGCCGGTTGCCGTCGAGATTGTAGCCGGCCTCCTGAAGCAGCTTCAGCGCGGCGCGGAGGTTGTTGCGGGCCTGGGTCGGGGTGTCGCCGACCGGGTTCTCGTAGACCTCGGTGAACACCTCGGGCGGGACCTGATCCTTGATCTCCTCAAGCAATTCGAGCTCGCGACCGGTGGGCAGCCCCTCGGAGGCGAGCGGGATACCGTCGAAGTAGCTGCCGAGGCGGGTGTACTGGCCATAGAACAGCGACTTGTTTATGTCCTCATAGGGGAAGGCGAGATTGAATGCCTCCCGCACCCTGGGGTCGGTGAAGGGCGCACGATCGAGGTTGAAGATGAAGCCGACCATCAGGCCCGCGGTCCGGTAGGGCTCCTCGAACATCTGGAGGACGACCCGCTTGTCCCTGATGGCTGGGAAGTCGTAGCCGGTGGCCCAGACCCGCGCCGTCGACTCGGCGCGCCAGTCGATCTTGTCGGCCTTGAAGGCCTCGAACTCGACCGTGTCGTCACGGAAGTACTCGTAGCGGATCTCATCGAAGTTGTTCGAACCGACGTTCACCGGAAGGTCCTTGCCCCAGTAGTCGGGGACGCGCTCGAAGGAAATCGACCGGGCCGGGATGACCGACTTGATCTTGTAGGGCCCCGAACCGAGCGGAACCTCAAGCGTGCCCCGGGAGATGTCGCGCTTGTTGCCCTTGTCGTCCGTGCCCTCCCAGTAGTGCTTGGGCAGGATCAGGAGCTGGCCGACAATGTGCGGCAGCTCGCGGTTGCCGGTCTCGTCGAAGGTGAATGTCACCTCATGGTCGCCGGTCTTCTCGGCCTTGACCACGTGCTGATAGTAGTAGGCCTGCTGGGGATTGTGTTCCTTGAGGACATCGAAGGAGAAGACCACGTCCTCCGGCGTAACCGGCTCGCCGTCGTGCCACTTGGCGCCCTGGCGGAGACGATAGGTGACCGAAGAATAGTCCTCCGGGTACTTCATCGCCTCGGCGAGCAGGCCGTATTCGGTCGAGACCTCATCCATGGAGGAGGTCATCAGCGTGTCGTAGATCAGCCCCAGACCCAACGGCGTGCTGCCCCTCGGCGGGACGAAATTGAGCGAATCGAACGTGCCGGTGTCCGACATGCGAACGACGCCGCCCTTGGGCGCGTCGGGATTGACGTAGTCGAAATGCTTGAAGTCGGCCGGATACTTGGGCTGCTCCTCGACCAGGCTGGTGGCGTAGCGCCATTCACCGTCCCCGGTCTCGGCGGAGGCAACGGCCGCAGTCGCGGCGATTGCCGAGATGGCGAGGAAAGCAGTCAGTATCGATCGCATGGCCAGCACAACTCCCAAGGCTGTTCCTGCACCGCCAGTATGGCGTTTCTCCGGCTATATTAAGGGCAGGCTGGGCAATCGTGCACCTCGTCCCAGCCACCTTAACAAAATTTCATCCGACAAAAGTAAAACGCCCCGCGCGATGGCGGGGCGTCGAGGCTCGGGCAATGCGGCAAAACCCTTACTGTGCAGGGGTTTCCGTGGCCGGTGCATCGGGCGGCGTTTCGGCTGCCGGGGCGCCTTCGGGCGAATCGGCCTCCGCAGGCACCTCGGTCGGCGCAGCGCCGGCATCGGCCGGCGCCGCTGCATCCGAATCGGGCGGCGTGGCCGCCGGCTCATCCGACGCCGGAGCCGGGGCCTCCATGGTCGGCGTCTCGGTCGGGGCCGGCGCGGTCTCCGTGGCGGCCGGCGCTTCCTCCGGGGCGGTGGAGGCGTCGGGTGCGGTAGCAGGCGCCTCCATGGTCGGCGTCTCAGCCTGACTGGGAGCCGTCTCGGCCGGCGCTTCGTCCGGGGTGGTCGCGGCGGGCGCCTCGGTGGCCGTGGGCGGCGCTTCGGTGGTGGTGTCGGGCGCCTGGGCCGGCTCTTCGGTGGCGGCCGGGGCCGTCTCGGTTGCGGCAGGGGCCGTGTCGGTCGCGGCCGGCTGCTCGCCAGCATCGGCCGGAGCGGCCTGAGCCTCGGTGGTCGGCGCCGGCGTGGGCGGCGGCAGCGGCTCGGGCGTGTCGGCAAGGGTGCGGAGATAGGCGATGATATCGGCGCGCTGGCCCGGGTCCCTGACGCCGGCGAAGCTCATCGCCGTGCCGGGGATGAAGCCCTTCGGATCCTCGATGAAGTGATCGAGATTCTCGTAGGTCCAGGTCATCCCCTCCGCGCCCTTCTCCCGCATGGCGTCGGAGTAGTTGAAGTCGCCGTGGATGACGTTGGCACCCACCACGCCCCAAAGATTGGGGCCGACCTTGTTGGGGCCGCCCTTCTCGAAGGTATGGCACGCCTTGCACTTGGCGACGTCCTTGCCGCCGTCCTCGGCACTGGCGGTCTGGAGGCGGTCGGCAATCGGCAGAACCTCGGGCGCCGCCGGGCCTTCGCCCTCTTCGCCCTCGCCCGGTTCGGCCACTGCGATCACGTAACCCGGCTGCTCACTGTGGGTCGGCTCGAAGATCGTGTCGGCCACGATCCCGACCGCCATGACACCGAGCGCCGTACCCAGCACCGCGCCGGCAATCTTATTGAGCTGAAAATTCATCTGCCCTTTGTTCCCGCGGCCAGACCAATGGCGGCGCCTGGCGGCTACCGCGCCCCGTCGGCGGCGAAACTACTAGCTTTCCGCGGCGCGAAGCAACCCGTATAAGCGCGCCCAGTTGAGACCTTTTGCCCCAAGGAATGCGACGTTCGTCGGCTATTCAGACCCGCCATGACCGACACCGCCATCGTCCTCATCCCCGCCCGCATGGCGGCAACGCGCCTGCCGCGGAAGCCGCTTGCGGACATCAACGGCGCGCCGATGATCGTCCATGTCTGGCGGCGTGCGGTGGAGGCCGGGATCGGCCGGGTCGCGGTCGCGACCGACGACGAGAGCATCGCCGCGGCCATCCTCGATGCCGGCGGCGAGGCGGTGATGACGGCGCGCGAACACACCAACGGCACCTCGCGCATCAGCGAGGCCCTGGCGCGCCTCGACCCGGCCGGCACGATCGCAACCATCGTCAACGTGCAGGGAGACCTGCCGACGGTGGCGCCCGCGACAGTACGCGCCGCGCTCGCGCCGCTCGAAGACCCGGCGGTCGACATCGGCACGGTGGCGGCGGTGATCGTCCGGGACGAGGAGCGCACCAACCCCGCGATGGTGAAGGTGGTCGGCACGCCGGTCGGCGACCGTCGGCTCCGCGCGCTCTACTTCACCCGCGCCACCGCGCCGTGGGGCGAAGGGCCGCTCTATCATCACATCGGCCTCTACGCGTACCGCCGCGAGGTCCTCGCCCGCTACGTGGCGCTGCCGCCCTCCCCGCTCGAAACCCGCGAGAAGCTGGAGCAGCTCCGGGCGCTCGAGGCGGGCATGCGGATCGACGTCGGCATCGTCGATGCCGTGCCGCTCGGCGTCGACACCGCGGAGGAACTCCAGCGCGCCCGGGCGGTGCTCGCCGCGACGGCACCGTGATGGCCTTTCCCTTGCCGCGACGCACCTGCTAAGCCTGCCCGTCCCATCCACCACAACTGACGACCGAACCATGCCGCGCGCCAAGAAGATCGTGTTCCAGGGCGAGCCGGGAGCCAACTCCCACCTCGCCTGCCAGCAAGTGCACCCCGACTACGAGGCTGTGCCCTGCGCGACCTTCGAGGACTGCTTCGCCGCGGTCGAGAAGGGCAAGGCCGAGCTCGCCATGATCCCGATCGAGAACTCGGTCGCGGGCCGTGTCGCCGACATCCATCACCTGCTGCCGACCTCGGGGCTGCACATCGTCGGCGAGCACTTCCTGCCGATCCACTTCCAGCTAATGGCGGTGCGCGGGACCAGGCTCAAGGACATCAGGACGGTCCACAGCCACATCCACGCCCTCGGCCAGTGCCGCAAGATCGTGCGGGCCAACGGCTGGATACCGATGGTGGCGGGAGACACTGCCGGAGCCGCCCGCGAGGTGGCCGAGCGCGGCGACCCTGCCCATGGGGCGCTGGCGCCGCGCATCGCCGCCGACCTCTACGGCCTCGACATCCTGCGCGAGGACGTCGAGGACGAGACCCACAACACCACCCGCTTCATCATACTGGCGAAGAAGGAGGCGCATGCCGCCGCCGGCAACGGCCCGGTGATCACCACCTTCGTGTTCCGGGTGCGGAACGTGCCGGCGGCGCTCTACAAGGCGCTGGGCGGCTTCGCCACCAACGGCGTCAACATGACCAAGCTCGAATCCTACCAGCTCGACGGGCAGTTCTTCGCCACCCAGTTCTATGCCGATGTCGACGGCCATCCCGACGACCGGCCGCTGCAGCTGGCGCTGGAGGAACTCGCCTTCTTCTCGGCCGAGGTCCGCATCCTCGGTGTCTACCCGGCGAGCCCTTTCCGGGCGGGGCTGACCTGACCATCGTTCTTTTTACTAAAGATTTACTCAAGTTCCCGTGACGTTGCTGCGACGCGGGAACCGCAGCGGACGGTCCATCGTTCTCGGTCCATGAGCACGTTCGACACACATAACGCGGTCGTCGTCCTCGTCGTAGAGGACGAGATCCTGATCCGAGAGGACGTCATCGACGTCCTCGAGCGGGAGGGGTTCGAGGCCCTGAGGGCCGGCGACGTCAGCATGGCGCTGGCCATCCTTGCGAACCGGCGGGATGTCCGCGCCGTCTTCACCGACATACAGATGCCGGGAAGGCTCGATGGCCTCGACCTCGCCCGCCGCGTCGCCGGCGAGCGGCCGGGCGTGCCGGTGCTGGTGACTTCGGGTCGTAGCGGGGCATCGCCCGACGACCTGCCGGCGACGAGCCGGTTCATCCCCAAGCCCTACCTGCCAAGGACGGTCGCGCGCATTCTGCGCGAGATGATCGCCGAGGAGGAAGACGAGGGCGGTGGATGGGACCCCGGCTTCGGCCCGCCCTCGACGGATCGCAGCTCGCCTGCCTCCCACGCCTAGCCGGACTGGCGGG
>Ga0207773_100424_pt1 | contig 17093 bp, 12 predicted proteins | sample TtaePargueraPR_2_FD_187281 | JGI IMG/M metagenome (GOLD analysis project Ga0207773, IMG submission 187281) | Aerobic enrichment media microbial communities from Bioluminiscent Bay, La Parguera, Puerto Rico - Tt and M1 (3) (SPAdes) | ecosystem: Environmental > Aquatic > Marine > Unclassified ...
GGCGGCGCGACGCAGTCGACACCGTGGCGATAGCCGCAGAGGCGGTAGCGGATGAGCACCGCGTAGGCCTCGAGATAGCGGTTCACGTCGGCCCAGCTCTTGAACGACGGACCGTCGAAGCTCGTCTGTCCGAAATGGCGGTCGACCGTGGCGCCCAGGACCTCGCCGGTCACCGCGTCCGTCCACAGCGATTCGACGATCAGGTCGGCGCCGGCGGCGAGCGGGCTGGCGAGGGTGTCGACGACGATCTGCTTTTCCGGATCCTCGCGCGCCACCATGGCGACCGTGTCCATCGCCACCTCCTCGGTCGTCTCCGGCAGCAGGGCGAACTGCACGCGCACGGTGCCGCGCTGCGGCTCGATGGCCAGCAGGAAGTCCTTGCCGAGCTGCCGGCCCATGAGGATGTGGAAGTTGTTCAGCAGGGTCTGGCGATCCTCCGGCGAGATGCTGCGCATCTGCTCCAGCGGCGCGAAGTAGATGATCGGATCGATCATCACCTTGTCGAAGCTGCGGCCGTTTGCGGCGTCACTCACGTAGTAGAGGTCGGGAGAGAGGTCGTTTTCGCCGGGCTGCAGCTCGGCCACGACTTCCGGCGGCAGGATCGCCGAGGTGTGGCCGGCGCCGGAGGGCTGCAGCGCCGAGCAGCCGGCAAGCAGCGTAAGCACGAGAACGGCAAGCAAGCGGCGCGGCATCGCGAATCCCCCGAGATCTGGTCGCGCGCAAGATGCGACGCCGGGGACCCCTTGGCAACGGCCTTCGCGCGCGACCGGCCCCAGGCCCGCCCCGGGCCCCGCCCGGGCCTGGCGCCGGCTCACCGCGCGCCGAAAGAAAGCCTTGGTTTCCCGCGGACCTGGGCCTATTTCCTAGGCGGATCCTTCCCGCCCGGATTGCAGGCAGACCATGACCGGCGAGGCCGCCGCAGAAGCCGAAGACGACCGCCGGACCGCCGCCCGCAGGCGCCTCGCCTGGGCCTGGACGGCCGCCGGCTACGGTTTCTTCGCCATCGGCCTCGTGGGCACGGTCCTGCCGCTGCTGCCCACCACCATCTTCTGGATCATCGCCGCCGGCTGCTTCGCCAAGGGCTGCCCGGCCATGGCGCGCCGGATCTTCGCCTGGCCCGGCATCGGACCGGCGGTGGAAGCCTTCCTCAGCCACGGCGTCATCGCCCGCAAGGCCAAGCTGAGCGCCCTTGCCGGCATGGCGATCGCCGGCGTCATCGTGGCGCTGACGCCGCTCGCCGTCGCCGGCCGCCTCATCACCCTCGCCGTCATCGCGTTCGCCGCGCTCTATGTCGCGACCCGGCCCGAGAGCCGCCCGCCGGAAGCCGCCATCGAGGCTGCCGGGGACCGCTGACCTCCCGGCGCAGGGCCCTCCCCGCACTGGTAATACCTTTGGTCTGGGCGTCGAACCACTGGTGCCCCAAGCGCTTAGAGCGCTGTTTAGACCAACTTCCTACTGTCGGCAGAAATAAGAAGGGGCTAGGCTCAGCGGCATAACAACAAGCATTGGGAGGAAAGTTCAGATGCGAAACGCCCTACCCTCTGTATCCCTTGCCGCGCTGCTGCTGGCGACGCCAGCCCTCGCCCAGCAAAGTAATCTCGAGAAGCTCGGCCAGTTCAAGACCACCGGCGTGACCGAGTTCAAGGTCGTCGAACAGAGCGGCGCCAATGCCGACGCCATCCGTGCCAACCTCAGCAAGGTGAAGCTGCCAGCGGGCTTCAAGATCGAGCTCTATGCCGTCGTGCCGGATGCCCGCCACATGGCGGTGGGGCCGCAGGGCATCGTCACCTTCGTCGGCACCCGCAAAACGGACGTCTGGGCGGTCACCGACCGCAACAAGGACCGCGTCGCCGACGAGGTGAAGCGCTTCGCGCCGTCGATCGACTTCGCGATCCCCAACGGCCCCTGCTTCTCCCAAGACGGCTTCCTTTACATCGCCGAGCAGAACCGCGTGCTGGTCTATCCGGCCGCTGAGTTCTTCTACGAAAGCCCCGACGTGGCGGCCTTCGAGGTGGTGCCGCAGGGCAAGCTGATCCCGGTCGAGGAGGAGAGCTACAACCACACGGCGCGCGTCTGCAAGATCGGCCCCGACAACAAGATCTACATCTCGCTCGGCCAGCCGTTCAACGTCTTCGCCCCGGAGAAGATGGAGCTCTACACGCAGACCGGCATCGGCGGCATCATCCGCATGAATACCGACGGCACGGGCCGCGAGGTCTACACCTACGGCGTCCGCAACTCGGTCGGCCACGACTTCAATCCGGCCAACGGCGAGCTGTGGTTCACCGATAACCAGGTCGACGGCATGGGCGACGACATTCCGCCGGGCGAGCTGAACCGCCAGACCACCAAGGGGCAGCACTTCGGCTTCCCGTGGTACGGCGGCGGCGACGTGCGCACCACCGAGTACTCTGACTCCGAGCCGCCGGCCGACGTGGTCTTCCCGGCGGTCGCCATGCAGGCGCACGCGGCCGACCTCGGCATGCACTTCTATCGCGGCCAGCAGTTCCCGCAGAAGTACCGCGGCGGCATCTTCTCGGCGCAGCACGGCTCGTGGAACCGGACCACTCCGGTCGGCGCCCGTGTCATGTTCACGCCGGTGAACGATGACGGCTCGGCCGGCGAGACGGAAGTCTTCGCCGACGGCTGGATCGATCAGAACGGCGAGTATCTCGGCCGGCCGGTCGACGTGGCCGAGCTGCGCGACGGCTCGATCCTGGTGTCCGACGACCTGGTCGGCGCCATCTATCGCATCTCGTACGGTAACTAGGTTTTCAGAAGGGGAAGTCGGCGGCGGCCGGGCACTGCGCCCGGCCGCCGTTGTTTGCCCGGGCGAAAGGACGAATGCCCATGACGGCGAAGACACGCGCGTTGCTCCTGCTGGGGCTGGCGGCCGTGGCTCTGCAGGCCACACCCGCCATGGCGGCCGACGCCGCCGCCGGGCGCCAGAAGGCCCGGCAGTGCCAGACCTGCCATGGGCTCGACGGCATCGCCAAGATCCCCATCGCCCCGCACCTCGCGGGCGAAAGCCAGATCTACCTGCAGACCCAGCTGAAGGCCTTCCGCTCCGGCAAGCGCGAGCACGAGATGATGTCAGTGGTGGCCAAGACGCTCAGCGACGAGGACATCGCCGACCTCGCCGCCTGGTATTCCTCCATCGAGATCAAGGCGACCATGCCGGCCCAGTAGAGGGCGGACACGGCAGGGCCGCCGCGCGTCCCTTCCGGGCCAATTCAATTCCTGCGCGACCGGCGTTAGACTGACCGGATGTTCGCGTCCTGGCGATTCCTCCTCGTGGTGGCCACCGCCCTCGCCCTGCCGCCGGCCGGCCTCGGCCCCAGGGCGCAGGAGGGCTCGCTCGATCGGCCCGCCCTCGAGGAACTGGAGGCCCTGCTGCGCGACCTCGGCTTCGATCCGGGTAAGGTCGACGGCGTCGTCGACACGCAGACGATCGACGGGATCCGCCAGTACCAGGACTTCGCCTTGCTGCCCGGCGAGCCGGAGCCGAGCGCCCGCCTGCTGAACGAGCTGCGCGGCGTCGCCGCGGCCTTTGCCGCGCTGAACGCTGATAAGACAGAAATTGCCGCGCCGGAGCCGGAGACCCCGGCGGAGCCGCCGGCCGAGAAGGTCATCGTGCCGCCGCCGCCGGCACCGCCCAAGCTGATAGTCGAGGAAGCGGCGCCACCGCCCGAGCCGCCGGCCGGACTCCCCGCCGAGGCGCCCGCCGAAGCCCATGCCGCGCCGCCGGCGCAGACGGCCGCGCTGCCGCCGCCGACGGCAATGCCGCAGCCCCTCCCCACCGAAGAAACGGACACCGCCGGCCAGGAGGACGACCCCGCCGCCGCGCTGCAGGCGCGCGTCGAGGAGGAGCTGCTGCGCTTCCGCCACCAGCTGCAGGGCGGCAGCCTGACGCCGGCCGCGCTCGCCCGGCAGCTCAACGACGAGGGCCGCGCGCTGCTGCAGCAGGCGCAGTACGACGCGGCGATCGTGAAGTTCTCGACGGCGATCCACCTCGACCCGGGCTTCGCCGGCGCTTGGTCCAATCGCGGCACCGCCTATCAGCGCCAGGACCAGGCCGAGCTCGCCAAGGCCGATTTCGACAAGGCGAAGGAACTCGGCTTCGGCGGCTTCCGCAAGAAGGACGCGGCCAACCCGCTGCGGTAGTGGCTATCCGGGCGTCCCTCCTCGACTGTCACCCCGGCCTTGAGCCGGGGCACAAGGCAAGCCACGGACCGGTCGCCCTGGATCCCGGCTCGCGCTCGCTTCGCTCGCTTGGCCGGGGATGACAGTCTGAGGGGACGACAGAAACGTGCGAAGGCAGCACGCCCTCAGCCGATGCGCTCCGGGACCTTCCGCGCCGCCGCCTCGCCGGCCTTGCGGGTGCGGTAGTGGAACGCCGTCTCGTCCTTCGCGGACTCGCCACGCGCCAGCGCCTGCATCTCTTCATGCAGCGGCGAGAGCGCGCAGGCCGGATCGATCGTGCCCGCCTCGCCCGCCAGCGCGAAGGCCTGGCAGCGGCAGCCGCCCCAGTCGATCTCGCGGCGCTCGCAGGAGCGGCAGGGCTCCGGCATCCAGTCGGTGCCGCGGTAGGCCTCGAAAGCCGGCGAGTGCTGCCAGATCTCCGCGAGGCTCTTCTCCGTCACGCGGTCAAAGGTCAGCGTGGTGATCGATTCCGCCGCGTGGCAGGGCAGCACCTTGCCGGCCGGCGAGATGTTGAGGAACTGGCGGCCCCAGCCGCCCATGCAGGACTTCGGCCGCCGTGCGTAGTAGTCGGGGACCACGTAGTCGATGACCAGCACGCCTTTCAGGCGCTCGCGCGCCGCCTCGACCACCGCCGTCGCCTCCTCGAGCTGCGCGCGCGTCGGCATCAGCGCCGCGCGGTTCAGGTAGGCCCAGCCGTAGTACTGCACGTGGGCGATCTCGACGCGCCGCGCCTGCAGCCGCTCGGCGAGATCGAGCATCGCCGGCAGGTGTGCGAGGTTCTGGCGGTGCACCACCATGTTGAGCGTCAGCGGCAGGCCGAGCTCCACCGTCCAGCGCGCGCAGTCCAGCTTCCTGTCGAAGCCGCCCTGATAGCCACCGATGCGGTCGCAGCCGGCCGCCTCGCTGTCCTGGAACGAGAGCTGCAAATGGTCGAGCCCGGCCGCCGCCAGCGCCGCCAGGCGCTCCCGGCTCAGCAGCACGCCGGCGGTAATGAGGTTGGTGTAGAGGCCGGCCTCAGAAGCCGCCGTCACCAGCGCCTCGAGGTCGCGGCGCGCGGTGGGCTCGCCGCCGGAGAAGTGGATCTGCAGAACGCCCAGCTCCGCCGCCTCGGCGATCACCCGCTTCCACTCGGCGGTCGAAAGCTCGGCGCTCGCCGCCTCCAGCGCCAGCGGGTTGGAGCAGTAGGGGCATTGCAGCGGGCAGCGGTGCGTCAGCTCCGCCAGGATCGCGAGCGGGAAGCCGGGCGCGCTCATGCCGCCTCTCGCGTTGCCAGGATGCGCTTGTCGGCGAGATCCTGCAGCAGCGCGCCGACGTCCTTCAGGATCGTCTCGCGCGGCGCCGAGAAGGTCGCCGCCAGGTCGTCGACGATGGCGCCGACCGAGGCCTTGCCGTCGCAGCGCTTCACGATCTCCAGGGCGATGGCGTCGAGCACGAAGAGACGCTCCGGCGCCAGGATCACCCACTGGTCGCGCTGCTTGTCGAAGCGCAGCTTCACGCCGGCCGGCAGCCCTGGCACCGACTGCTCGGTGATGGTGGCGCGTTGCGTCGTCACAGGTCGAGTTCCGTCACCGGCACCATGCCCTCCGGCACGAAGGCGCCGGGCGGAATGTGGCCGGGTGCCACGTAGGCGTGGTAGAGCGCGTCGAGCTGCGCCCAGAGCACGTCGGTCTTGAAGCGCACCGCGGCCAGCACCTGTTCCTGCTGCTCGCGGGTGCGCGCCTCGCGCAGCACGTAGCCGAGCCCGAACTGCACGTCGTCGGGCGCCTCCGTCAGGCGCCGCTTGAAGTAGGCGATGGTGCGCTCGTTGGCGAAGTCGTAGTGCTCCAGCAGGCCGGCAATGCGCTCCTGATGGATCTTCGGCGCGAAGAGCTCGGTGAGCGAGGAGGCGATCGCCTCCAGCAGCGACTTCTCGCGCACGAAGTGGACGTAAGCCTCGACGGCGAAACGCGTGGCCGGCAGCATGCCGGCGCCGGAGATCACGTAAGCGCGGTCGAGTCCGACTCCCTCCGCCAGCACCAGCCAGCGCTCGATGCCGCCCTCGTTGCCGGCACTGCCATCGTGGTCCTCGATGCGCTTGCGCCACTCGCGGCGCAGCGCCTGGTCCTCCATGCGCGACAGGATGGTGGCGTCCTTCAGCGGGATGTGGCTCTGGTAGCAGTAGCGGTTCAGCACCCAGGCCTGCACTTGGCCGTGCGTGCACTTGCCGCCGTGCAGCAGCTTGTGGAAGGGGTGCAGCGAGTGATAGCGCTCGGCGCCGATCTGGCGGATGCGCTCCTCGAACTCCTCGCGCGACAGCAGGCGTCCGCCGGTCGAGGTCGTCAGCGGAGCCGCCGTCGCGGCGGAAGGCGAAGCCAGGTTCATAGCGTGATCTCCATGCCGTCGTAGGCGACCTCCCAGCCCGCCGCCTCGACGGCGGCCCGCTCCGGCGAGTCCGCCAGCAGGACCGGATTGGTGTTGTTGATGTGGATGAGCACCTTTCGCTTCACCGGGCTGTCGGCGAAGACCGTCAGCGTGCCCTCGGGCCCGCTGAGGCTCATGTGGCCCATGCGCCGGCCGGTCTTGCTGCCGGCGCCCTGGCGCGGCATCTCGTCGTCCCGCCACAACGTGCCGTCGAACATCATGAGGTCGGCATCAGCCATCGCCTGCTCCAGCGCCGGCGAAGGCGCCGCGCAGGCCGGCACGTAGAGGAAACGCCTGACGCCGCCGCCGTTGTGCCGCAGAGTCTCGATGCGGAGCGCGATGGTGTCCTCCTCGACGGTGCCGAAGTTGCCGCCGGAGGCCTTCTCGTCCTCCAGGTAGAGCGCCACCTTGCCCGGCACGGCGAAGGGCGTGACGGCGATGCCGAGGCCGTCGCCGTCGTGACCGGCGGGCTCGAAGCGCTCCCCGAGACGCATGCGGCGGCGCTCGACGAACTCCGGGTTCAGCACGTTGAAGATGCTGTTGGCCTCCAGCACCGAGAGCACGCGACCGGTGCCGTAGACCGCAAGCGGATGGCGCTCGCGCAGGGTGAGCAGGCCCGCCACGTGATCCACGTCGCCGTTGGTCAGCACCACCGCGCGGATCGGGCTGTGGCGCACGCCCTGGCGGGGGTGCAGCTGGCGGCGCTCGAAGATCTGCTGGCGCAGGTCGGGCGAGGCGTTCAGCAGGACCCAGTTGTCGCCGTCGGCGGAGACTGCGACGGAGGACTGGCTGGAGGGACGCGCGGCGGGGTCGCCGCGCCTGGCGCGCTGCGAGGCCTCGTTGTTGCTGTTCCACTGCGGAAAGCCGCCACCGGCGGCGGCGCCAAGCACCAGGACCTGTAGCACAGCACCCTCGGAGAAAACGCCGGTGCGGGCCGCCCCTCACCGTGCGACCGGAAGAAAAAGGCCGGGCATCCGCCGATCGAGTCGAAGGCGGTCCCGGCCCTTATCGCAATCCCCTAAGGGGCAGGATTACAGATCCGCGCAGGCGTAGCTGTTGATTTCCATGCCGACGGAGATTTCGATGATCTTCGGGGTTGTCCAGCTCATGCATTCCTCCTTTGCGACAGGCCTCGGGTCGTGGGCCTTAACCATATGGCGCGGCGGCCCGTCTTCTCCAACCTCTCCTCACCCGCCCGGCCACGGGTGCCACTGCGATGCCCCACCGGCCATCGTGGCTGCGATGGTAGCGGCTGACCCGGCCGGCGCCCACACTACTAAAGTCGCATAGACCGTCTCCGGCGCGTCGCAAAGGTCTAGGCTTGCCAGGGCTTTGGCCGCCTCCTTGTAATGGTTTCAAGGCCTTGCGGAGGGAGGGAGCGCAGGTGTGGCGGTGGGAGGCCGGGAGCGGGAAAAAAGCCGCGTCTCATTAACCAGGAAGTGAAGGTTCGCGGGTTAGAAAGAACGCGAGACCTTGTCCGCCGCCAGGGCCAGACCGATGCCGACCGGCCTACTCTCGCTGTCGCAAGCGCGCGAGCTGCTGTCCTGCCGCCTGTGCCGGCGGATCACGCTGCTCGTCTGCCTCGCCATCCTGGCGGTCGAGGCGGCATTCCTGCTGCCCTCCTACCTGAACCGCCGGGCGTGGCTGCAGGAGGACCTCGAGATGGAGGCCCTGCTGGCCGCCCAGGCGTCGCTCGGCTGGTACGAGCAACACACCCCGGCGGAGATCCTGGAACGGCGCTGGACCAGCTTTGCCCAGGTCGGCATCGCCGGCCTCGCGCTCTATGCTGAGGATGGCCGCCTGCTCGCCGGACGCGGCGAGCGGCCGGACCTCCGGCCGGAACCCGGGCTCGCGGCCTCCGGGCGCCTGCTCGCGCGCGGCGATGACCCCACCCGGCGCCGCTTGGTCGACGGCGAGCAGCGCTTCGACGTGCTGTGGCCACCGTCGGTGAGCGGCCTGCCCTTCACCGTGGTGGCGCGTCTCGGGACCGAGCGCATCGCGGCGGACCTGCAGGCCTATGTCCTGCGCATCGGCGGGCTGGTGCTGATCCTCTCGCTCTTCGTCGCCGTGGTCACGGTCGCGGTGATCGGGCGCAGCGTGTTGAACCCGCTGCTGGCGATCCACCGCACGCTCACCGTCGCGCACGGCGATCCGGAGAATCCCGAGCGCCACCGGCTGGACATCGAGGCCGACAACGAGATCGGCGAGACGGTGACCGCGCTGAACGCGCTGCTCGGCCGCCTGGCGGCGGTACGGCGCAGCGCGGTGCTGGAGCGCGAGCGGCGCTTCGAGGACTTCGCCGCCTCGAGCTCGGACTGGTTCTGGGAGATGGACGAGAACCTGCGCTTCAGCTTCTTCTCCGACCGCTTCACGCCGACCACCGGCGTGCCCGACGGTGCGCTGCTCGGCAAGACCCGCGAGGAGACCGGCATCCCCGGCGTCGATCCGGTGGTGTGGGAGCGCCATCTGCGCGATCTCCACGCCCATCGCCCCTTCCGCAACTTCGTCCACCCGCGTGAGAAGCCGGGCGGCGAGACGGTGTGGCTGTCGATCAACGGCAATCCGTGGTTCGACCGCGACGGCACCTTCCGCGGCTACCGCGGCACCGGGCGCGACATCACCGAGCAGATGGCGACCCAGAAGGCGCTGCAGGCCGCCAAGGAACAGGCCGAGGCCGCCAACCGCACGAAGTCGGAGTTCCTCGCCAACGTCAGCCACGAGCTGCGCACGCCGCTGAACGCCATCATCGGCTTTTCGGAGCTGATGCTGGCAAGCGACCTGGCGCCGGGCGGCAGCCCGCAGCACCGCGGCTATCTCGACGACATCCACACCTCCGGCCTGCACCTGCTGAGCCTCATCAACGACATCCTCGACCTCTCGAAGATCGAGGCCGGCGCCGAGGAAATCGACGAGGAGGTGATCGATGTCGCCGCGCTTGCCGGCTCGGTTCTCCGGGTGGTGCGCCAGCGCGCCGACAAGGCGGGGCTCGCCATCGAGCTGCGGCTCGACGAGGCGCTGCCGGGGTTGCGCGCCGATGAGCGCAAGCTGAAGCAGGCGCTGCTGAACCTGCTGGTGAACGCGATCAAGTTCACGCCGTCCGGCGGCTGGGTAAGCCTGGAGATCGGCTGCGACGAGATGGGCGGCTTCGCCTTCACGGTGCGCGACAACGGCATCGGGATGGCGCGCGACGACATCCCGACGGCGCTGCGCCAGTTCGGCCAGATCGACAGCGCGCTGAACCGCAAGTACGAGGGCACCGGCCTAGGGCTGCCGCTCACCAAGGCGCTGATCGAGCTGCACGGCGGCACGCTGGAGCTCGACAGCCGGCTCGGCGAGGGTACCAGAGTGACCCTGCGCCTGCCGTTCTCGCGCACCCTCACCCGCGGCCTCGTCGCCGACAGCAGGGCCGGCTGACGCTTCCCGTCAGGGAAACACCCCGAGCAGCCGCCCCCAGAGATAGTGCAGCGGCGACAGCGTCAGCGCGGCGATCAGGCAATACCACAGCATCACCCGCATCGCCTGGCGCAGCGGTACGCCGAGCAGCGTCAGGCCCACCAGCACCGGCGGCGCCTGGAAGGGGAAGGCGAAGATCACGAAGGCCGGCACCTGCGCCAGCAGTGCCGCGTCGAGCGGCCAGCCGAGGCTGTCGGCGATGCTGGCCGCCAACGGCGTGAAGACGGCCGGGATCGCCGGCAGGGTCGTGACCACCGCCATCAGCATCGCCGTCACCTGCACCACCGCATACTTGGCTGGCTCCGGCAGGCCGGCCAGGGGCAGGCCGTCGGCCACCTGCCCCCACAGCAGCGCGCCGAGGCCGCTGTGACTGACCACGCCGCCGAGGCCGATGGAGCCGGCAGCGAAGAACCATGGCCCGAAGTTCAGCTTGCCGATGCTCTGCGGCGGCAGCAGGCCGATGCCCGGCAGCAGGCAGAGCAGCGCGGCGGCCAGCCCGATCCACGCCGAGGCGATGCCGTGCAGCGTGTCGGTCGTCCACAGCGCGAGGGTGGCGGCCAGCAGCAGGCCGATCTTCATCTGGTCGCGCGTCCAGGGCGCCGGGTGGCTGTCCGGCAACCCGATCGCGGCCGGACCGGGGAACAGCCGCAGCACCAGGGTGGGGATGAGCAGAAAGGCGCCGAGGCCGAGCACCGGGAAGTTCAGCAGCAGGTATTCGAAGTAGCTGAAGGTGCGGTCGTAGATCGCCTCGGCGGCGCCCATCAGCACGAGGTTGGGCACGTTCGAGGTGATGATGGTGAAGGCCGGCACCACCGCGCCCAGCACGGTGGCGAGGAACAGCCCGTGGCGGCGCGGGTCGTCCGCTTCCAGGCCGAGGCGGTCGGCCAGCCCCCGCACCAGCGGCGCCAGCAGCAGCACGCGCCCCATAGCCGAGGGAATGAGAAAGGCCATCATCAGGCCGGTGGCGGCGACCAGCCAGATGAGCCCGCGGTAGGAGGTCAGGCGGCCGAGCACCCGGTCGAACAGGGCGTGGCCCATGTCGTGGCGGCCGATCGCCTCGCTCAGCACCAGGCCGGCGAAGACCAGCCACACCGCCTTGGACTCGAAGCCGGCCAGAGCGACCTGGTCCGGCGCGAGGCCGGTCAGCAGCAGCGCGGTGAAGAACAGCAGGGCGGTGAGCTCGGCCGGGATCGCCAGGGTCGCCCAGAGGTAGGCCGTCAGCAGCGCCAGCAGCCCCGTCGACAGCAGGGTCGAGCTGCCCGCCGCGATGGAGACGACAAAGGCGGCGCCGAGCCCCAGCGCGATGGTCCTGCTGACGGTTTTCTGCACCCCTGCCCTCTGCCCTGCCTCTCGCGCCGCAGCCTTCCCCGCGGCGCCCGGCGGGGCGCCCCGCACAGCCCCTGTGTCTGCCGGGTAAGCCATTGAAGACGCGGCGATGCTACCCGCTCGCCGGCGCCACGCCTAGAGCGAAGCGCGCAGGGCAGATCTGCCGGGGCGGCCACATGTGCGCCCTTTTGCGCTTGCGCCCGACGCACGAATTGGCTCTCCTTCAATAACACCCGAGATTGAAGAAAGGCCGCCATGTTCTCGTTTTCTGCCGCCCGTTTCACCCTCCGCCGCTCGGCCGGACTGCTCGCCGCCGGGGCGCTGCTCGGCCTTGCCGCCTGTGCCTCCTCCGAGGTCGCCAGCATCAAGGCCGCCAGCACGGATCAGGTGCAGAGCATCCGCGTTTCGGAGGTGGTCGTGACGCTCGACACGCCGAAGCCGAACGACGTGCTGCAGGCGGCCTTGAAGGACGAGTTGGAGAAGGCGATGCCGCTCTGCGCCACCGGCACTGCCGGCCACCGCCTGGCGGTCATCGTCACCGACTTCGAATCACAGGACGTCGGCAAGGCGATCTTCCTCGGCGACGAGATCGAGCTCGCGGGCCGCGCCGAGTTCACCGAAGCGGTGAGCGGCACCCAGACCGGTGCCTACTTCGTCGAGAACAGCTTCGCCTGGGGCGGCCTGATCGGCGCCGCCATGATGTCCGACGCGGAGAAATCCCTCAGCGAGGGCTTCGCCAAGCAGCTTTGCAAAGAAGTCTTCGGCAAGGACCTCGCCCAGCTCCGCAAGGCGCAGAACTGAATTCTTCAGCTGACGTACTAGGAATTTCAGTTGATAGCAGAGGCGAACCGATCCTGGAGCATCAAGACGTCCTCTGACCTGTTTGACAAGGCCAGACGCGACTTAGCTCGATTCCGAAGTTCTCATGATCAAGGCGATGATGAGCAGGTCGATCACGCAATCAACTGCGCGATCACCCTTTGGCATCTGCATGATTGGCTATGGCATGAAAACAGTGACCGACTGTTGGCCATAAAAATAGAAAAGCAACGGTCGTTCCAAGAATGGCTTAAAAGTCGGCCGCGGGGGGATTTGTTAGCCCTTTGCGAGCGAATAGCCAACGGCACGAAACACTTACATCTCAATAAGCCTGCTGCCCTCGATGTCGAAACGCATGTGAGCAGGAAGGATCGGCCAGACAGCATGGATCGAATGATCCGGCAGCGACTTGAAGCCGGCGAAAAATACGTCGCATGGGAACTTGCTGCGGCAGACGCACGCGATGTCTTAACAGTGACTAACACACAAGAACGGTATATTAGGGCCGATTGGCTGTTCGATCAGGTGATCGCCTTTTGGGAGGAGCTGCTGACTGAGTGGAAGAGTTAGCAAGACCTTGATTTCCCGAAAGAAACAGAAAGGCCCCGGCGTGCTGACGCCGGGGCCTTTTGCATTTGTGCTCGCGAAGCGCGCCTACACCGGCTGCTGCGGGCGCATGTCCTCGCGCTTGATGCCGGCGACGGCGACGGGCTTTTTCATCGCGTCGCGACGGAACGGCTCGCCGAGCTCCTGGTTCAGGATCACCTCGATGAAGGTGGTGACCTTCTGTTCCATCTGCGCCTTGATCGCCGCGCGCAGCGCCTCGGTGAGCTGGTCCATGGTGGTCACCTGCACGCCCTTCAGGCCGCAGGCCTCGGCGATCTTGGCGTACTGCACGTCGAGGTTCAGCTCGGTGCCGACGAAGTTGTCGTCGTACCACAGCGTCGTGTTGCGCTTCTCGGCGCCCCACTGGTAGTTGCGGAACACCACCATGGTGATGGCCGGCCAGGGATCGCGGCCGACCGAGGTCATCTCGTTCATCGAGATGCCGAAGGCGCCGTCGCCGGCGAAACCCACCACCGGCGTGTCGGGGCAGCCGATCTTGGCGCCGACGATGGAGGGGAAGCCGTAGCCGCAGGGCCCGAAGAGGCCCGGCGCCAGGTACTTGCGGCCCTCCTCGAAGGTCGGATAGGCGTTGCCGATGGCGCAGTTGTTGCCGATGTCGGAGGAGATGATCGCCTCAACCGGCAGCGCCGCCTGGATCGCGCGCCAGGCCTGGCGCGGCGACATGCGGTCAGCATCGCGCTTGCGCGCGCGCTCGTTCCAGGTGGTGCCGGGGTCGTCGTCCTCGTGGTCCATGGAGGCCAGCGTCTGCAGCCAGCGCGACTTCGTCTCGGCGATGAGGTCGCGGCGCGCCTGACGGCCCTCGTCGCCCGCCTTGGGCGCGAGCTGCGCCAGGATCTGCTCGGCGACCTGCCTGGCGTCGCCCTGGATACCGACGGTCACCTTTTTGGTGAGGCCGATGCGGTCGGCGTTGATGTCGACCTGGATGATGGCGGCGTTCTTCGGCCAGTAGTCGATGCCGTAGCCGGGCAGCGTCGAGAAGGGATTGAGCCGGGTGCCGAGCGCCAGCACCACGTCGGCCTTGGCGATCAGTTCCATGGCCGCCTTGGAGCCGTTGTAGCCGAGCGGACCGACCGAGAGGGGATGCGAGCCGGGGAAGGCGTCATTGTGCTGATAGCCGCAGCACACCGGCGCATCGAGCTTCTCGGCCAGCGCCTTGGCGGCCCCGATGGCGCCGCCGATGACCACGCCGGCGCCGTTCAGGATCACCGGGAACTTCGCCTTGGACAGCAGGCGCGCCGCCTCGGCGATGGCCTCGTGCCCGCCGGTCGGCCGCTCGAACCGCACGCGCTGCGGCAGCTCGATGTCGATCACCTGGGTCCAGTAGTCGCGCGGCACGTTGATCTGCGCCGGCGCGGACCCGCGCCAGGCCTTCTCGATCACGCGGTTCAGCACCTCGGCGATGCGCGAGGGGTCGCGCACCTCCTCCTGGTAGCAGACCATCTCGCGGAACATCGGCATCTGGTCGACTTCCTGGAAGCCGCCCTGGCCGATGGTGCGGTTGGCCGCCTGCGGGGTCACCAGCAGCATCGGCGTGTGGTTCCAGTAGGCGGTCTTGATGGCGGTGACGAAGCCGGTGACGCCCGGTCCGTTCTGCGCGATCGCCATGGCCATCTTGCCGCTGGCGCGGGTGTAGCCGTCGCAGATCAACCCGCCGTTGGTCTCGTGCGCCACGTCCCAGAAGGTGATGCCGGCCTGGGGAAAGAGGTCGGAGATCGGCATGAAGGCCGAGCCGATGATGCCGAAGGCATGCTCGATGCCGTGCATCTGCAGCACCTTCACAAAGGCTTCTTCGGTCGTCATTTTCATCTGCGGGATCCCCTTGGCTGCTGCGGCCCGGATTGGCTGGCGCCCCTTCCATACGACAGCGCCTGGACCCCTCTAAAGGGCCAGATGGGGGGGTGCTATGGAGCCAGGGCCCCGCCGCCCGGCTGTAGCATTTTCAGGCTCTCGCGGTCGGGCTGTTGTCGGAGCAAGCAGATCTCGGTAGTAAACCATCAGGTTTGCGCGGATTTTCCTAAGACTTCCCGCCAAGTCTGATCAATTTGCGTAGCAGCGGTAGAAGCGTGCCGCGCGCATCGCGCCACGGGCTTTTCCGCCGCGGCCGCGTGTGCCAGTATTGCCGGTGCCGGTCGAAGTCAACGACGGCACCCTACCCTGACGGCATTCACTGGGTCAGGGGTGTCTCTTATTCCCCCGGGAGCGCACCCCCAATGTCTCTCGCCGCGTATCCAGACTTTCTGCCCTCCCTTCAGGCTCTGCTGGGCGACGACGCCCCGGCCCTGGAGAGCGGACTGCTCGACCTGCTGCCGGTCGGCGTCTACGTCTGCGACCGCGACGGACGGCTGATCGACTACAACAAGGCCGCCGCCGATCTCTGGGGCAGGGCGCCCCGTCGCGGCGACGACGCCTTGCGCTATTGTGGCTCCTTCCGGCTGCACAGCCTGGACGGCGAGGTCATTCCTCACGACGCCTGTCCCATGGCTGACGTCCTTGCGACGGGCGAGGCTCGGCGCGATCAGGAGATCGTCATCGAGCGCTATGACGGCTCGCGCCTGACGGCGCTGGTCAGCATCGAGCCGATCAAGGACATCGAGGGCCGCACCGTGGGCGCGATCAACGTGTTCCGCGACCACAGCGCGCAGCACGCCGAGCGCAAGCACCTGCGCCGCCAGCGCCGCAAGCTCAGCAGCATGCTGCAGGCGATGCCGGCGGCGGTCTACACCACCGATGCCGCGGGCCGCATCACCTTCTTCAACGACGCGGCGGCGGAGCTCTGGGGTGTCCGCCCGGCCCTCGGCACCGACCAGTTCTGCGGCTCCTGGAAGCTCTACCGGCCGGACGGTTCTCCCCTGCCGCACGAGGAGTGCCCGATGGCCCTCGCCCTGAAGTCGGGCACCGCGATCGAGGGCATGGAGGCGGTGCTGGAGCGGCCGGACGGCACCCGCACGCCCTTCCTGGCGTTTCCCACGCCGCTCTTCGACCCTTCCGGCGCAATCACCGGCGCCGTGAACGTCCTGCTGAACCTGGCCGAGCGGCATGAGATCCACGAACGCCTGCGCAGCAGCGAGGCGCGCTTCCGCGCCCTCTTTGACAACGCCCAGGTTTCCGTGTGGGAAGCCGACTTCTCGGAAGTGGTGGCGTTTCTCGACGGTCTGCGCGCCGGCGGCATCGAGGACCTGCGCGCGCATCTGCTGGCGCGGCCGGACTGCCTGCGCCAGGCGATCGAGCGGCTGCACATCACCGGCGTGAATACCTATACCCTGGAACTCTTCGAGGCCGACGACGAGGGCGACCTGCTGGGTGCGCCGCAGAAGGTGCTGCTGCCGGAGACCGAGGGGGCGGTCATCGATCAGTTCGTCGCGCTGTGGAACGGCGAGCGGCGCTGGGCCGGCGAAACAGCGCTTCGCAGCCTCTCCGGCCGCCGCATCGATGCCATGGTAACCCTCGCCTTCGAAGGCGAGCGCGCCGAGCGCAGCGTGATCACGGCCCAGGACATCACCGAGCGCAAGGCCACGGAGATGGCTGCCCAGCGCCTCGCCGCGATCGTCGAGTCTTCGGGGGACGCCATCGTCTCCAAGGACCTCAACGGCATCATTACGAGCTGGAACAAGGGCGCAGAACGGTTGTTCGGCTACACCGCCGAGGAGGCGGTGGGCCAGCCGGTCATCATGCTGATACCGGCCGACCGCCAGGACGAGGAGGAGATGATCCTCTCCAGGGTGCGCAGCGGCCGGCGCGTCGACCACTACGAGACCATCCGCCAGCGCAAGGACGGCACGCAGCTGAACATCTCGCTCACCGTGTCACCCATCAGAGCGCCCGACGGCACCATCGTCGGCGCTTCAAAGATCGCCCGCGACATCACCGAGCGTGCCGAGGCGCAGCAGCAGCAGCAGCTTCTGCTGCGCGAGATGAACCACCGCATCAAGAACCTGCTCACCCTGTCGAGCGGCCTCGTCAGCCTCAGCGCACGCTACGCCGAGACGCCGGCCGAACTCGCCGGCGCGGTGCAGGAGCGGCTGGGCGCCCTGGCGCGGGCGCAGGAGATGGTCGTCCCGAGCACCGCCGGCGATGCCGAGCGATCCACCACCCTGCGCGCCCTGATCAAGACCATCGTCTCGCCCTACGACACACCGCAGGGCAGCGGCCCCTCACGCATCGAGATCAACGGCTGCGACACCGAGATCGCCGGGCGCGCCGTCACCGGCTTTGCCCTGCTGCTGCACGAGCTGGCAACCAATGCCGCCAAGTACGGCGGGCTCTCT